>LAZR01002009.1_pt1 | contig 12190 bp, 10 predicted proteins | sample 329461 | NCBI WGS metagenome assembly LAZR01 (sample SAMN03002196, study PRJNA259156) | marine sediment metagenome | biome: sea floor; feature: Hydrothermal impacted sediments; material: marine sediment; isolation source: Loki non-amplified sample from Loki's castle hydrothermal vent sediment ...
GGTAGACAGTGAACACCATGGCTGATTTATTAAATATATCTCATGATATATATGATTTTAAATAATTTAATTATTAATTCCATAAAAAATATTCAAAAACATTTAAAATCCATCGGTATTGATATTATTAACATTACACCTATTAGAGACTCTTTTCTTATAAAATGTAGATCTGGAGATCAGGAGATTTTTCTGTATTGCGTTATTGCCGGACCTAAGACCTTTATTGAAGAGGAAATAGCAAAATTAATAGAACTCAAATTAAGAAAAAAAATCGATCTATCAGGAAATAGGGATTATAATTGGAAAAAAAGAGTTAAGAAGGATGTGATTCAGACTCTAAGAGATAAAAAAGTAAAACTTGAAGAATTAATAAAAAGCACTGGATTAACGAAACTTGAAGCTTCATTTCCAAATATATGTGCTGTTCTCAAAAAAATTGAAATTTCTACAGTTTGTAATTCCTCAAAGTATTTGGTAGTTATGAACTGGAAAAGGAATCTTTCCAAAATACATTAGCATCTTACAATTGTAATATTTTCCATAGTATTAGTGGATTATATGGAGGAATCTTTTAAATTAAATAAATCATTTCAAAAAACACGATATCTCTAGGTAAATCTAATTAAGTTATTAACACAATGATATGGTAAAAAATAAAAATTCTAAAGAATTTAATTAAGTATGACTCAAAATGATAAAGAACAGTTAGTAGAAAAAATAAAACAGAAATATGGATATTCTGAAGCTTACATAACAAAAGAAATTCCAATAGATCTTAATTATAATCGATTAGTAGAAGCTAATGTGAAATCACCCTCAGGAGATACCCTCAAATGTTGGTTTGGAGTAGATACTAAAGGAGATCCAAAAAGCGTTAATTGTATCGAGAAAAAAGATTAGAATGAATTCTCTAAGATCTAAATAATATATAATAATTTTTCTTCCGAGAAAGGATATAAAGATTTAAAACGCTCTGATAGAACTAAGAACTAAATCAATTTCTTTAAATTCTTTATATTTTATGAAATTCCGCTAAAAAGAATATATAGATTGAATTCTTTAAGAAATATGTGAGGAATAATAAAAATGGAGAAAATTTTTCTTGCTTTAAATTACGAGTAGGCATTAGCTAAACAAAGTGAAACTGAATTTTATAATTATCCAGATTTAACTACAAAATATTTTAAAAAAAATTACTCAAAACCTATTATCTATCGGTGGAATATATATAAAGAGGTTCTGGGAGATTTAAAAACTTTTTACATCGGAGAGACTGATTTATTGAGTAGGAGAGTTAACCAGTATAGAAAACCTGGTCCAACCCAAAAAACAAATAAGGATTTAAACGCGAAATTTGAGGACTATATTAAAAAAGGCAATAGAATTACTTTGGAGGTAATTCATTTAAAAGTTTCTAAGGAATCTGTACCTAGTCTCACAATTGATGATTTAAAAAATAAGGATTTAAGAAAAGCTCTGGAAGGTCTTTTAATCTATAATTACAGAGAAAAAAATTATATATTGCTTAATAAATGAGAAAGATTAGAAATTATTGATTATTGGGACTACATTCCAATATCAAAATCAATATTTAAAGATAAATCTGAAACTAAAGAAGAAAAGATGTTTTAAAAAATGAAATTTAAATATAGTAGAAGAAAGAAAATAAAATTGTTTTTACAAAGCATAATAAAAAAAATCCGTAAATATCCTTGGATTATTGTAATTTTATTATCCATTTTTGCTACTTTTTTCTATTTTCTTTTTTCATATACAGGAAATGATATTTTTTTATATTTACTTCCTATTACTATTACTATATTATTCATTATTTTATATAGAATATTGAAAAGTACTAAGTTTTTTGATCCTTAATTATCTTTTTCTAACCATAACATTTATATCTTCTAGTGTCTTTGTTATAGTATGGGTCTATGGCGCTTATTCTCAATTCTCGTCGTCAGAATACCCGTCTTCTGGCATTATATGTTCCGACAAAAAGAGAAAAAGTACGAGCGCGTGATTAAGAGTCAAGAGGCCCAACTAAAAGCTAAAATTTTATAGGGTATTACATCAGATAAATTTAATGATCTAATGTAATCTGTAATGAACAACCTTGCAACTTGAATAAAAAATGTTTCCGTACCGAACGGGCGGTTAGGGTCATTATATCGCTAGGTAGGTTGTTGAGTTATGAATATTCGATCCTAATTTCAAATTAAATCCTTCCTTATCCAATTCTCAATATTCTTTAATCCTATTATGCCACATCATAATTCAAAATTTTGGCAATTTAAGTTTGTAATCCCATTTTTTGTTATAATTTTTTAAAAGCGTTTTATAAAATTTCTTCCTATTTTTCCATTGTTTATATTTATCATCCCCAAGGCTATACCTTCCTACATCTATTTTGTCATCATAAGCTAATATTACACGATTTCGTTTTAAATTAAACGATACTTGATAAATTGCATCTACTTTTTTATTATCATAATCTACTCTTTTAGTAAGTAATATATCTACATCATCATATGCCATTTTAAAAAACTCCATAATTATCCACGGTTCATATATAATCCATTTAGGATTTTCTTCATCTTCAAGCCTTCTATACGATTCTTCGATCGATCTTAATGCTCTGTTAATTAAAGGTACATTATTTCCTAAATGTTGTCTTTTCTTAATCGATTCCTGTTGTTCGAATTTTTTTCTTATATTAAATAATTCTGCATCTTCCTTCTCACTTAGAGCAGTTATTACTCCCACGATAACAATGGGCACTCCTGTTAAAATAGCAATTATATAATCCTTTTGACCAGCTATTAAAATAATAGTGGTCATAATAACAAAGTAAGTTATTAGAAATATTACTGAAATATTACGCCATCTAATTTTATTTAGCTCCATAGTATTTTAGTAGATCTTGAATTTATAAATATAATTTTCCTTACATTCTATGAGAATCTAGAATTTTAAATGTGATTAATGAATATGGTGAAATAACTAATGTTTTATACCTCTTATACTCGGGTAATTTACAACATCAAAATTTAAATTGGAATATGTCCGAACTGTGATTGTACTATCTCGATTTTTAAAACACAAAACTATAAAAGATTCGCCAAGTGTGAAATCTGTGGGCTGTCTTATGCCCTACCTAAACAGGGATCAATTAATAATTCAGCGTTAATCTGTTCTCGAAGTAATTTTCCTATATTAATCATAGATAAGCAAAATCAACCTGCCTACTTTTGGACAGATCAACCTTGTTTTAGCTGCATCTCTTATGATAGATGTGAACAAATTAAAGATTTAGTAATTTATTCTTGTATTTTTCTAATAATTCATCCATTTCTTCTACAACTATTTTTAAAGTTAATGATTCTTCCACTAAATCGAAGTTAATATATTTTATTTTGGTTAAAACTCATGAAAGAAATTCTTTTTTTAAAATACTAAAACCTTTATCTCTTTGATAATCATCTTTAGATATGGATATAAGAGGCAGTAAATTAGACTTTTTCTTAATTTCTATTTTTTCCAAATATCCTTTTATATGTTCTGCTCCAAATAATTCTACCATTTTCTCATTGATTATCCAGTCAGGATACATACAAGAATTTTCATAATAAACATTAAACTTTCCAGCACGGGGCTTTTTATGCTTAATATTATTTTCTGTAAGAAAATTATCGATTTCCACTTCCCAATCAGAATCACATATATCCTCATCTGCTGCAATATGTAAGAACTTGCCATATTGAGGTTCCACATAAAATTCTTCACAATTAGCAATTTTTAACTCCCTCATAACGCGAATGATTTCTTGTCTTAGTTTTTCACCACTTAAGGATTTATTAAGATTGAAAGCTTTGATAAAATAGGATTTGCTTTTTTCTAACCCCGATTCACTTATATTCTCAATTATATGGTCTGGACCAAGATTGGTATGGTGAATAAAATTTTGAATCTTTTCAATTTTTTTTGAACCAAATATTTTAACAGCTAAATTAGTTGAAAGAGTATTTAATTCTTTTACTCTGAAAAGAACTAATAACAATCCAAGATCAAAAACTTTTCGATTACCTATAGTAAGACTGTTAATATTATCTTCTATTCCTAATTCTCTCAATAACTCTTTAATATTGCCTTCAGAACATTCTAAAATAGAATCTAAAAGAATTGTTTTTTTTGAACTTTGACTTAGAAAATATTTTATTGTTTTAGAAGGAAAAAAATATGTAAAATCAATTACAGCATGTCTAACTACTGACGCATTATTTCCAGAATCTTTTAAAAGAGAAAGGTTTTTTATAATTTTACTCAAGGTTATTTTAGGATCTCCGATCCTCTCAATAATTAAGAAAAATAAGAAAAGACATTTGAACTGAGATAGTGTATATTCCATTTTACTGAAATATTTTTTTATTAACTCAAGATCAACAGTCTGATATCTTCCTAGTTCTTTACTTATATTTGCTAAATTTGGCTTTTTCTTATAGAATTTATTCTTGATATTTTGATATTCTCTTAGTGCTTGATGGATATATATATAATCATTACGGATTTTCACCAAAATTTTCTTGTTATATTCGTAAATAGCATTTAACATTTCTGAAATACTATCTTTTTTAAGGATTTCAATAGGGAACATAATATATAGTAATATTAAGATATTTTTTTTTATTTAATATTTTTAATTCTATGTTGTTCAAAAATTAGTTTTTTAAGAAATCAGCTAAATCATCTATTAATACAAATTCTATTTCTGGTAGATGAATAAATGCTATTTTTAATGGTTCCTTAAAAATAAATCCTTTAATTATGTTCCAATTGGTCTTATCTTGGATTTTAAAATAATCCAAAATCTCTTGTAGATTTTCAGAAATGAATTGAACTTTTTCTTTCAAGTGTTTAATATCTCCATCATTTTTATCAAATAATTTTGAAAAGATATTACTTAGACCGCCTCCTGAAATTTTTATGGAATAATTTTTAGCATCCATTAAAAAAAGTTTTTTATTTTTTTTATTGACTGCTAAGAAATCAATCTCACCACAGTCAGGTCGCCTAGGAAAATTGCTAGATAATCTCTTGAAGTTATTAATCCTTATCTCTACATATTTTTTACCTAAAGTTTTCTCAGCTATATTTCCCGAGTTTATTTCTAGAGCTTTATCGATTTCCGAATGTAGATCGTTTAGGACTTTTTTAACTGGAGAATTATCTGATAATTGAATTGGAAATATACCCGCTAATATACTCGAACCCCATAAATCTCTGGCTAAAAGGCAACTCTCGTTGGCATACATAACTGAGTTTCCAGATGTGATGATTGGAAAAAATATTATTCGTTTTTCTTTTCCTATTAAATGAGAAGGAACTATAGGAGATTTAAGTTCTTGAAATTGGAATTTTTGACTAAGAAATTTAATAATTTTTTGTATTTGATCAGTATCTATTTTTTTTTTCCAAGTCTTTTTAATTCCATCTAAAAATTGATCTTTATAAATACAGATTATTGGAAAATCTTTAGATTCCACAAAATTATTTAAAACTACCAATCCTCTCTTAGATATATTCATACGACCAAGATAATCTAATGAACGATATAGATTAGTAAAAGTAAAACCAAATTCATGCATGAATGCTACATTTAACAATTTAAAGGAAGGAGGTATTTCCTTAAAAATAGTATTTTTAATATCAAATTTTCCCTCATAATATTGTTTTGAAAATACCTTTTCATAAGTATCCAAATCAAATTGAATATTCCCCATCCTGATAATAATTCCCAATATCTATTTGCAATCAATTTTAAATCATCTGGAAGTTCATTAATAGGAGTATCCGTTTTGAAAACCTCACAACCTTTTTCTAACATCACTTCACGATATATTTCAAACGTTTCATCATGTATCTCAGAAGACTGTTTTCTTTCAGCACGGGCATTTCTTCTATCCTTTAATAAAATATGAACTGCGATAATGGTTGCAATAACACCAATTAATCCTACTATAATACCAATTAAACCTATAATTAATCCCATAACAATTTCGGACATGATAATTAAATCAAACAAATCGAGCTTTATAATTTATTGTAATCTTTTAATGAAAACTGATGACCATTCTTACATACATAATCTAAATCTTCTTCTTCTGGGAACTCTTCTGCTTCTAAACCACTTGATATTATTTTTTCTAATTTTTCATTACATTTTGGACATTTCTTATATTTTGCCATAATTAAAGTTAACAAAACGAGCTTTTTAAATATTTTTGCCTATAAAATATTTTATATTATTGTCAAATTAATAAAAAAAGTATAAAAAAAGGATTTTAAGGTTTTTTAACGTCTTCTTCAAGTTCTTTTACTTTTTGAGATTTCTTTTGAGAGATTTCAGTTTCTTTTTCTTGGTCTTCAGCAAAAACGTTTGGTAAGGGAGCAGTAAAGAATAAATCCTCCTTCCTAAGCATTTCTTTTATTTGATTTACTGAATTAGTTAAATCATCCATATCCCCTTTTAGCCCTTCAATTGTAGCATTTAAACCTTCATTAACAGTATTCAATCTCTTTATCTCTGATTCTACTTCAGTAATCTTTCTACTTCCATTACCTAAACTAACTAAGGAATCAATCTTATTAATAAATTCAGTCGCTAAATCCTCATATTCCCCTTCTTTAGCATTCTCAAACATCTCGTTGTAATGCTCATCTCGAATATCCCCTTTATGCCCCATTAGTCTTCCGATAATGCCTTTATTGATTGAATTTGATTCTAAATTAGTGTTAAAGAATCTTCTAATGCTTTTTGGAGTAATATTATAAAGTTTCAATGTATCAATGATTTTTTTCATTCTCTCAGAAAAGTATCGTGCATCCATTTTCTTCTCTTTAACGGCAAATAAATAACGGTTTTGTGGAATTTCCGACATGTCTTCATTTTCAGATTTGTTGATTTTTTCTAATCGGTCTATAAGGTATAAATCAATCATTTCACATGCTTCAGAGCCAAAAAAGGTTTGATATAACATATCGTCTTTTTGCCTCTCACCTTGCAAATAACAGATGTTATACTTCGGTAAAATTCCTCTGCGATAATGTTCAATCTTAAGGTTAAACATATCTACATCGTCTAAACTACTTGATATTTTACCTAAGAGTATTGCCTTATCTCGTATTGAGTTAAGAGAATCCCTCACTTGCTTTAAAATAGCTTTCTTCTCATTCTTAGGAATCATTTCTTTTATAGGCTTCCCTTTCTCGTCTATTCCATCCCTCCTCCAAGTTTTTTCCCTAACAGTTGTTTTTACTTCTTTTGGTTTCTCTTTTTTCTTATATTTCACATCTATTTCTAATCTACTATAAAAACTTAGGAGTTTTGAGAAAACATATTGTCGTGCAGAGTTCCAAGCTACTTTCTTTTTAATTATCTTATCATTTAGAGTATTTTTCCATTTAATATCATCAGTGTTAGTTAAATATCCAAAAAAGCTATTTAACTGTTTTTTTGCTATTTTAGATTGCTCTAAAACATCTTTTTTTAAGTCTTCTTGATGTTCTTGAGCTAATTCGGAAGGGGTTTTTCCAAGAAAATCACATAATTGATACATTAATGAGAGCCGAGCTTTCTTGGATTTTATCCCTTCTAACCATTTAACAACCTATCACACTTAGGAATAATACTCAAGAATATTCAATTTCATTACACCTAGTTCATTTTTCGAGTCATTGTTTTAAGATATCAAGACAATCTAGGAATAGGCATGATAAGGTTTAACTTATCCATAGTTTTAATTCTCTAAATAAGGTTTTAATTTGAGTAATACCTCTTTTCCTATCAAAGTAGGATCTTGTTGGTAGTTACCGTCAATAAAATCTAATTGAATTACAGAAAAACCTTTTGACTCTATTTTGTTCCTTTTTTCTTTATCTTCTTCTTTAACATGATCGGCAGCGTGAGGAGGACCATCTACAAATATATAAATTTCATTTCTAACTTGTTTATAGTAAAAATCCGCTGTAGCTATTGGAATATCATTTTCAGTAAATAATTTTTGTGCCTCATCTGGTAATGGTAATTTTTGCAGTAATATTTCTTCTAAAACCATTTTTTCTAGTTCAGAATCGCATTTTTCCTTAAGGTTTTTTAGTTTTTCTCCTAGATCAAGCTCAGAAACTTCTGAGATGCCTTCTAATTTACAATTTTTTAATGATTTTATTAAAGGAAGAATTATTTTACGGTTTAAAAGGTTATGCTCAAATTGATTGCGAAACCTTAATAGACAGTTATAACATGCAGTTATACAAGCATCCATAGTCTCTTCGTAAGGTTCTAATGATTTAACATGTAATATTCTATATAAGTTTTCAATAAATTTATCAAATCGGTCTAATGAGGTATTTAACAACGATTTTAATACTCCCGTGCCTCCTTCTTCTGTTTCAAAAAGAACAATCGATTGCTCATTTTTACCTGGAACTGGGTTGAGAAAACTACTTATTTCTGACTCTTCTAAATTATAGGTGAGCATTATACTTTGAATTATAGCTTCCTTTAATGTGGTGTAATAAGAAGTTGGATCGAAATCTCCAATTAAAGGAAAATCAAATACTACTACATCGTGATTTCCATCAATAAATAACCAAAAATCTTTTTGGAGATGGCGTTCGCTACCTCCCTTAGGACACACCTCAATATGGGTTATCACCTCATTTTTATGTAACCATTTACCACAAGCAGCGCAGAAGTTAAAACTTTGGAGTTCTATTTCATTGGTAGTTCTTGATTTGATCCGAGATCCTTTATTTACCATATAAATAGTTCCATTATGTTCATACGAGATTTTTGCGGTCTGGTTTTGATCACATATGATTTCATAATTGGCAATTTTGGATTTTTTATGCTTGTAATTTATTGTTATTTCGTACCCCTTAATCTGCCTATTTTCTTCGTCACAGGTAATTCTTGGTCCACTTGTTGAGAACATTTGAGGAAACCTAAGACTTGACTTGAAACTAGTTAATTTTATTTCGGCATCGCAAATCGGGCACTTTATTAAAGAAGTAGAGGTTAAACTTGAGCTATCGATCAAAATTTCATTACAATTTTCGCAAATATAAATGCTATCGATATTTAACTCACCACCTTCAGATTTAACCATCGCTCTATTTATATTATACTTATTACCTAAAAAGTACACTTGATTATGAGGGGCAAATTCTCGAATCGCTATAACGGAAGATCGCCAATTATCGTAATACTTAATTTCATCTTGGTTAAACATAGTCAACAGTGTAGTGTCACTCGGAAACGCATAATTTGGTAAAAATCCATAATTTCTCAAGAAACTGTATGTATCATAGGGTTGCTTTCCGTTTCTCATCTTATCTCTTTTAATCTCTAGAGCATTACGTTCACGTTTATCTTTATTATCAAGACCCTCTCTTGAATTACTTTTATGAAATAAAAATTCTAATTGAGATAAAACTTCGAAATATATATCTCGAAAATAATCAAATGTTTGATTTAAAGCCGAATAAAAACTCCTAATTGTAGTTCGCAAGAAATCAACTGTAAACCAGGGGAATTTATCCAATTCGTTGCTAAAAATACTTTTAATTGTTTTTTCTAAGATATCGTAGCTTCTATTAATCTCATCAACGATCGATGTTTTAAAGTTATTATAAAATGGAAATTTATCTTCTTTTTTTTCTAAGTTAAGGATTTCACCCGCTTTTTGCGGGATTTTTATGGAAATAGTTTCGATGATTGCAGAATGTATATGCTTTTTTATTAGTTTTTTATTATCTAAAAGAAAATTAGGAGGACTAATTTTTCCTGAAACAATTTTTTCAGGTTCGCGATAAAAATATTGATCATGCGGGCCTTTAGCATATCCTGTTCCACAAAATATTTGAATAATTGAAGGCTGGTTTTTTCTACCCGCTCTCCCAGCTCTTTGAGCGTAGCGACTTGGATCTGGTGGGACATTCCGCATCATAATCGCCGAAAGCTCTCCGATATCTATACCAAGCTCCATTGTTGGTGTACATACTAAAACATTTGTAGTACCTATAGCACTTTCTTCGAAATCGTTCTCAAATTGTGCTCTCTTAGTACCTTTGACTTGAGCGCTGTGTTCTTTGGCATGAATCTCAGATTCTTTATTGGGCAATTTATTATATAACTTAAAATAAAAATGATCTTCATAATTGCTAATTTCCTTTAAATCTGGACAGTTCCTCCACGCACATTTGTGATATTTTTTAAACTGATAGGTTCTTTTACATTTAGGACATTGATTAAATTCCTTATTCTGATTGAAATTGAATAAAATTGTTCCTTCACTGATTTGATACAATTGAAAAGAGGGGCGATTTGTCCAGAAAGAGGTAATAAATCCCGCTTCCACTAGAATTTCGATCGTTTTTCTAAGTAGATTGTCAGCTTCTTCGAATTTGTCAATCAAGAAATATTTTTTAGTCCAATTAATCAGAGTTGTGGTATACCACGAAATGCTCTTAAAAACAACTCTTTGGCGAGTATGATAAACTTTACGACCCTTTTCTGGTTTTTTATATGCAAATCCTACCCTATTCCAGTGAGATTTATTAATATCGAATAATAGATCTTTTCTAAATTTGTTTTTCCAATCTTCGTACTTACGAACAGTGTCAATAAAGGCGCTGCTTTCAATTGCTCCATTCCATCTAAAGATATCTAAGATTCCACGAATATAATCATATCTCTCATCTTCAGATAGTTTTTCGAGAAGTTTTACATTTGTTATGAGAGTATCATTTATCAACAATTCTAAACCAGCATAATCTATTTTTAACAATCCCAATTTATCAAGATTTAAATCTAAAAAATACTGTGATTGCATGATATCTGATAAAGCTAAGAATTGTAAAAACTCAGTAAATTCCTTTTCTGGAGGTGGGGCAGTACTAAATCTGCTTTTTTTATCCTTTTCTTTTTGAAAGTCGGGTAATTTATCATTCTCTTTTAAAAAATCAAATATAATCTTGCCAATATCTTTATCTGTAACTCTAAGTCTTTTGGAATTAATATATTGTAATGTATGTAAAAACGCTTGCCTAAAGTTTGTTCTTCTCTGGAATTCGTTTAAATGTTCAGCTTGTAAAGCTGTATCTTGTCTGTTATCTGTAAAGATTATTTGTTTCTTTTGGTCTTTATTTAATAATCTTAAAACTTCTGCCGTTAATACATCAGTAGAAGAGCTCCGACCTGAAGAATTGAACGAGAACAATTTACTATACTCTCCCTTACTTTTAGTATAGTAAATGTTACAGGATGGACAAATTTGGAGTGGATAAGGAATTTTCCAAACAGTAATTTTTTCTGGGCAAGAACAATTGGCATTGATTTTATTACATTTGGGACAATATTCCGTGCTTTCAGGATTTACATTTTTATAATTTTTTCTTAGATTACCCCTTTTATCTAGCCAGTTCCCGGGAGTTTCCCAAGAATCATTTTTTTTTGATATAGGTGTCAAATATGCCATTTCTCCTGATCCTTCTGAATTAAAAGTCCTTGGCAATACACTATTTTCCACAATATATACGCTGTAAAATTCTTGTCCACAATTACGGCAGAAATAGAGCGGAAAGGATGGATTCTCGCATATTTTACATTTCAAATCTCCATCTATGCTTAAATGAGGTGTTGAAGTTAAAGCCTCTTTAGTTAAGCATAAATATAATTCTTGCCCTCGAGTAAAAAATACGTGTAATTTTGGTACGAGCAACGGTCTAACCTCGTTTTGAACAGTGATTTTTGCAACTGTCCCTAATAAAAAGGCTGCTTTAAGCTCTCTAAGACAGTTTTCAATCGATCCATTGCTCCTTACATCATTTTTATACTCTTCAGCAAGTCTCTTAAGCGCCTTTGCTTCTTCCTTTAATGTATTCCTAAGATATATTATTGTTGGATGTGTTTGAAATAATTTACCGATAGTTTCAGGCTTGCGTTCGTTTGCTTCTAAAGGGCGATCCAACAATTTTTGGGAAATAGGAATAATTGAACTAAAAGTTCCATCAAAATCAATTAGATTTTCATCAGTAATTGTTATATTTGAGGGTAAAGGAAGAATATCTTCTTTAGGAATATCTAAATTTACATAAGTTGCTTGAATCAAACTCGAAGGTTCGATCC
>LAZR01002010.1_pt1 | contig 12187 bp, 9 predicted proteins | sample 329461 | NCBI WGS metagenome assembly LAZR01 (sample SAMN03002196, study PRJNA259156) | marine sediment metagenome | biome: sea floor; feature: Hydrothermal impacted sediments; material: marine sediment; isolation source: Loki non-amplified sample from Loki's castle hydrothermal vent sediment ...
TTGATTGCCCTCATATCCGCGTTACTGATTTTTCCTTTGGCGTGGAGCGTTCGCGCTTCAGCCTTTGTGCTGTAGCCACCCTTGCCGCCTGACGTACCAGGGGCGAGGTTCGCCCCCTTGCCCTGACGGGCCTCTAACTTCTCTCTCTCAGCGGCGGCGTCGCGGTTCTCCGTGAGGCCGCGTTCGTAGTCCTTCTTGCCGCCGAGTTCGAGGAACTTCTTGAACACGGGCTCCCAGCTTCCAGTCGTCCTCTTAGCAAGGTCGTACAGGGTTTCCTGGCTGCGAACGTCCAGAAGATTGAGCATGGAACGAAGGGATTGGCCCGCCATCGCGGTCGCCCCTTTAGCCTGAAGGCCGTTTTCGTGCGCCTCCATGTAGGGCTCGCGGAGCTTCTCCAACCGTGCAATAGTCTTCTCGGCCCCTTCAAGATTGCTGGCCTCCAGTTGCTCTGTCAGGTTGCCCGCGATACCACCAAGAGTCTGGTGAAGGTTGGTAGACTCCCAGTTCTTCGTCGCTGCTTCCAGACGGCCTTCAAAGTCCCCTCTCAACTGCTCCTCAATCAATCCAGAGCGGCGTTCGAGGATGGGCTTAAAGTCGTCCAAGTCCAGCACGTCGTAGGGGTCTTCAACCGTAGCCCATGCGAGAGGAGGTTTTTCGGTCGGCGCAGCAGTTTCCGTCCCTTCGGCTGGAGTCGGCTGGGGCTCTTCGGCTCCCGTAGGAGTCGCCTGTGCCTCAACGGCTTCAGTCGGAGAAGGTAGAATCTCCTGTGTCGGCGTCTCTTGTGTCATGCCGTTCCTCCTAATTTGAAAAGACCCGCCGTTAAGCGGGCCTGCGTCCATGTCGAAATGGGCTATATTCTGGAGCCCGTAAACCCTATGCGTTGTGGCCTGCTAAAGCGGCCCTGGGGGGTCGCGGCCTCTACCTGTCGGAAGATGGTTTCTAACGGCACCCCCGCCAGTCCGTACAGCGATATGAGCCCCGAAATCTCCGCATCGTCCAGGTTCGCTCCCCCTATACCAATCTCCTGGGCTATCTTGTGGGGCGACGGCAGGAACCCGATGCGCTTAGCTAGTGCCCTTGCGTCCGACTCCGAGAAGTCGGGGTTGATAGCTGCTAGTTCAAGGAATCCTTGCAAGGTATTTAGGGGCTGCCCGAACGCCTGGAACGCGGGCGTGCCAGTAAGGGGCATCTCGAAGCCCTGCGCCTCTTCTATCGACGTAAACGGGTCGCCCACCCCACCTTGCCGCAGGCGACCGAACGCTGATGGGGCCAGGAACTCTACATCGCTAGCAGACGCGCCGAACCCTCCCCCGAATATCTCTGGGGATCCAACGCTCCGTAGCCCTTCCGGCGTCACTATGAACACTTCTGGGTCGTCACGATTACGCACAAACGACCCCAAAGGGCGCTGCCTTGCCCCGAACGCCGCCGCGTTTTGGGGCGAGAGAACGTCGCTCAAGACCCGTGTCCCACCAAGGAGCGCTGGCGCGTTAGTGACTCCCGTGCTCTTTCTAAGGAAGCTCAGCAAGTCGGGGAAGCCGCCGAGATTCAGGTTGGGAATATCCAGCCCGCCTTGAGCGCCGCCTGAAATGGGGATAACTTCCGTCTTTCCCCCGCCGGTAATCAGAATCTCGGTGGTGTCGTTGATCGTGCCGTCAGGATTCTCGCCGACGAAAAACGCCTGCTTTTGGCCGAACTTCCCGTCCGCGCCCTTCTCCATCTGGATCGTTCCACCGTGGGCCAGCCCGAACAACCCCTGCCCCTGCGGGGCTTCTAGCTTCTGCAAGGCACTCAACCCTGCCTGCAACTGTGGAAGGGGCGAGTTTATGTCGAACTGCGGAAGGGGTTGGTTGATGAACTCTGCCCCTTGCTGCTTGAACACGTCCACGGGTGTCGGGGCGGAACCTGCGGAACGGCCCCTGAGATTGGCCGTGAACTTGAAGACGTCCCTACCTGCCAATTCAGTCTGCCGCCCTCGCTCCGCGCCCTTCTCCTGAATGAGAGTCCTGCGCTCGGCCCCGATTTGCCCCAGCATCGCTTCCTTGAGGTCGTTCTCGGCACGAATCTTGTCTAGCTCAAGCTGCTGCTTCTGGAAACCAAGCTGCGCTTGCTGGAAGGGAGAGATGGGCTGCGTGCCCGCTGCTGCCAGTTCAGCCAGGGCAGCGTTGGCGTTCGAGAGGCGGGTCTGGGCCTCGTCCAGCGCCCTCTCCGACTCGAACTGGGTGCGGCCTGTGGTGCCAGTGCCTGTAGGGTCTTCAGGAAACTTCCCTGTGGCTATGAGGGTATCAACCTCTTCCTGGGTGAAGAACTCACCACCAATATTCCAGCCTATGATCTGGCCGTTGACGATGATGGGGACACCCTCAATCCCCTCGGGCAGGCCGCTATCGGTGCTAGTCGTGCCCGCAGTTCGCCCGCGCAGAATTGCTGCGCCCGTCTCCTGGACTCCTGTTGGCCCTGGTAGTGGCATCTTCTCTCTCCAATAGAAAAGGCCCGCCGACTTGACGGGCCGTGATAGAATGGTTGCCTGATGTTGCGTTATCTAGGACTAGCCGTTCTCATCCTTTCGATTCTTGGCTCCCAAATCGGCATAGCGATTATTGTGACTGAATGGAGACAGGAAACACCTATCGAGCAATCCATCCCGAAGTCTATAGATTCTGGCCCATCACGCGAGGAGCTTGATGTCCGAAAGTGCGAAGCTGCCCTGGAAGCGGCGGGGGATGCGCTTGGCAGAGAGCCGAGGTCAATAACTGACCGCGTGCAGCTTTCGCCCAATATACCGCCAGCGGTGCAAACGCTCATCGACCGCTACTGCTAACGCTGCACCGCTGCGAACGCGCCTTCCCCTAGCCCCGCTTCCTGTTCACGGCTAAGTTGCCGCGCCAAGAGGTCGGGGTAGAAGAGGGCCAGCAAGTCCTGATTCTCGATCAAGATTGCGTCACGCTCAGGATTCACGACATTCGGGGCTGCTAGGGTTACAGTCCTACCCCTCCGTCTCCGGCGCCGAACACTGAGGCGCGGGCCGAAGTTAGTCAGCAGGAACTTGGCCACGTCAGGGTCTTGAACGAACGAGACGGCAGCCATAACCGCTTGACCGCGCTCTAGCTCTACTCCCTGGCGTAGTTGAGTCGTCTGCATTTTCGGGACGATCTCAAACAGAATGCGATCTACCTCTTCGCCCTCTTTGAGAGAAAGGCCGACATATTTCGGTGTCTCGAACACTTCGTCCACGACTTCCTGCGCCTTGCGGAACTGAGTCACGGTCGGGGTGTCGAACTTGCGTATGAACGCCATCACTCTCTGTTTGTCGCCGGAACGTAAACCTTTCAGAGCAGCGTCACGGGCGGCGAAGAAGCCGTCCCAATCCACTTCTCCATCCGGCTGTGCGAAGTCATCCACGTTAACATCGAAGTAGGTAGCGATGGCGGCGTTGACGGAACCTGATGGGGCTTCCTTGTGCTCAAACTCAATCCTGAACGCCTGCTTGAACGCCTCACGCTGGTTGAAGAAGGCCTGCTGCCTCGTGCGATATTTGCCCCGCCATACATCACCTGACCACTGGCCAGAGTTGAGCTTAGCGTCGTCGGCCAACTGCTGATCTTCTTGCTGGCCACGTGAGATTTCCTGCTCCTCGAAGAACTGGCCCTCCGGCGTAGGGGCCATCTTTGCCGTACTCTTCTGGACTTCGCTGAAAACGGCCTGCACACGGGGGTCGTTGTCCACTTCGGCGGCGCGAGGCGAGTCAGTCGCCTTCAAGGTCTCATAATCACCGGGGATGCCCTGCTCCTGCATAATCTGGGCGCGGGTGCGCGCCAGCACTTCTCGGAGACCCTCTGCGCTGACGTTGATACCGCCCGCCTGAATACCCGCGCCGACTGTTCCGATACGCCCCTGCTCCTGTGTGAAGGCCGAGACAGGGATGGGCTCCAAGAGCTGCTGCGCCGCGAACTGAGTCTGTTCGCCCGTGCCTTCTAGCGGCTGCTGCCCAAAGAACTTCTCCCCCTGAAGTAGCTGTATCCCAGTAGAAAGCTGGGGAGATAGGCGAGTCATTATGAAGAACTGGGGATTTAGGGCGCGGAAGGGGGTGTCTGCCTGGCCCATCAGGTCTAGGTAGACGTGACGGTGGCCGGTGACGTTGCCGTTCTCGTCCTGAATGGCCCCACCCTTGATACCCAGCTTAGAGCCCAGCGGCCCATCACCATCCAGGCGGGGACGAGCGAACTTGCTGTTGTAGGTCGGGCGTCCGTTTCTCATAACGATGGGCGTCATCTGCTCAGAAGCAAGAAGCTCGCCCGTGATGGCGTAGTTGATAATCTCAGCGATCGCCAACGTGCCGAACATATAGCCCGCCCACTGGCGGAGGTATGTCCCTCTGGCCCCTGGCGTCTTGCCCTTGAAGAACGGTTTGACACCCTGGCGCAGCCACGCCTCCCCCTCGTTGACGGAGAACGACGTGGCTCTGCCGAGTTGTCGTAACCGAGGGCCAAGAACGCTCTGCCACTGTGGGATGTTGGACATCATGGTATTGGAGGTCTCAGCGGCGAGCGCGGCAATTTGGCGTGAGGAGAGTTCTGGGTGCGCCTTCAGTAGTTCTTTTCGGATGCTCTTGTAGAACGCGCCCATGTACTGGGGCTGCGCCCCGTCAAAGAGGCCCTTGCCCATGTACCCGTAGATGGCGTTGAAGACGTCCTGCACCTTCTTCGCGCCCTGCCTGACACCACCAGGAAGTCGCGCTAGCGGAAGGTCACCAATCACCGGCGCACGAACAACCAAATCAGGCTCAAGTGCCACCCTCATTTCCCGCTTGAACACGTCAAGACCGCCTGTGAGTTGCAACCCCTCTTCGATCCCTTCCTTGATTACAGGGTCGTTAAGGAGCGCCTTCATCAATCTGGGGCGGAGCGGAGGCGCAAAGTTGGCTGCCATCGCTTTCGGCCCAGCGGCCATCCACTCCGTCTCGCCACGGGTCAGGCCACGAATTACAAGCCGGTAGTTCAGGTCAACGTGCTGGAACAGCCCCAGCGCGACCTTAGACCGCTTGAACACACTGGTTAGGTAGGCCAGCACGTCCGTCGCGTCCGTCGGCCTGGTGCCCAACATCTTCTCTAGGAGGTCGAAGTCTTCGGGCGACACCACTAGCGGCTCGCTCATCACGGCCTTGCCTTCGGAAACAAACGGCTTTGAGGTGAAGGCGGGGTAGTCCGGCGTCTTCCACGCGGTCGGGGCAGCAGACTTAGGGATAGCCCTGCCCTCTGTCTTCCAGAGTTCGCCCAGAACCGTTGAGTATCGGTAGTCAGCTAGTTCAGCGGCATGGAGCACCATCAGGTCAACAGGATTCCATGACAGCGGCTCCCACCCCTGCTCGATGGCCTCAGAGAATGTCAGCGGGAGCCTTCGCGTTCTTAGCGATCCAGGCTTTGCGCCTGGGCCGAGCCTGCCTGTGCCAACGAGCTTGGCGTGTTGCTGCTTGAAAACTTCGGGGCTAATCTCGCCCCGTTCAAGGGCCTGTCCTAGCCGGAACTCGTCTATCTTCTCGGCGGCGTTCTTCCAGCCACGCGGGTAATACTGAGGCAGCAACCGCTTCTCAAACGAGGGTACGTCGCCAATCGTCCGCTGCTCGTGAAAAGCCTTGAACTCCTGAAGCTCATCGAAGAAACCTTGCGCCCCTTCGGGAACGGGGCCTTCTCCATGTAGCGCCTTCAGCATCGCTTCGTTTTCAGCGTTGCGCGTCCGCGAAAGCAACCGTCTCCCTATTTTCGGCACGGAGCGGGCCGACTGGTTGAGTCGCGGCATCGCCACCTTTTCTATCTCCGCGCCCTCTTCGGCCAAGCCACCCGCATACTTCGCCCAGTCGGACTGTTGAACGGGACGGCCAGGGAGACGGTCTTGGAAACGAGCCAATAGCCCGCCAGGGGTCGTCGGCTCGCCTGCTAGTCCGTCAGTAATACTTGGAGGTGGGGCACCTGGAGGGGGCGGTTCCTCAAAGCCGCCAAGCACCGGCTCTGGCTCAACTGTCCTTGCTACAGGATCAGGAACGTCCTGCCCGATCCTGGGCGGCTCAATTGACTTCGGTGCCCCGCCCTCTGGTACAAGTCGCCCCTGCTCGGCACGGAAGCCCTGAAGCTCGGCCTCTGTTGCAAACGTCGGCTCCCGCACCACTTCGCCCGTCTCAGTAAAGCGGCCACGGCCCACCAGCGGCTCCTCTATGGGCTCGAACTTGGCGTTGTCGGAGAACTCGCGGAACACCTGCTCACGGGCGTCCAGCTCAGCCGTAGACATCTCAGGGAAGCGGTCACGCGCAAGATTCTCCTGGGTGAGACGGCGATTAGCTGCGCTGGGCCGGCCAGCAAGCGCTTCCGTGCTGGGTGCGCCCATGCGGGCTTCCTTGTCAGGACGAATGAACTCACGTGACCTGAACTTCCCCCTAAAGGGGACGGAGCGTGTCTGAAGTTCTGTCTGCAACTCCGTTAGCTCAAGCCCCACTTCGTCTAGTTGCTCTTGCACGGGGCGACCGGAGGTGGTGATCGCGCCGATGTCTCTCTGGGCCTGTAACTTAGCCCGCTCCGCAAGCAGCGCTGGACGCCCACCCTTGACCTTCGGCTTGGCAAGCAGGGCGTCAATCTCTGCTAGACGGCGCTCGATAGCCGTGGTCGGCGGTAGGCCGTTAGTCAGGCGCACACCCTCTGGTGCGTTAGGAAGGAAGCGTGACTCGCCCAACTCCCCACCACCACGTAGTGGGCCAGTGGGGGGCCTACCCCCACGCTCGCCCGCTTCGATGAACCCCCTGCGTGCCTGCTGGATCACGTCTGAGTTTCTGAGCGCGTTCAGCGCCCTCACCTTCGCCGCCCCCCGCGCTTTCGTCGCTAGCTTCAGGAGCCGTGCGAAGTCGTCAACTTTTATGAAGCCGATGCCAGGGAGGAGGTTGAGGGGATCAAAGACCAGCCTTGCAGCCAGTGACGCAGGTAGGCCCATATCCTCATTCAGTATCGTCTGCGCCTTCTCAATCTCTGCCTCGTTACCGAGGATAGCTGCCGGCGCGTTCACAACACCCTGTTGCAGTGTCGGTGGGCCAGCCAACTCAGGGGCCTCCCGTCCACCCAGAGCTTGCTCCGCTTCCCGCTCGGCCTGTCCTATCAGTACACCGGGGAAAGTAGCGACATCGGCGACCTGAGCGCCCTGGGCGGCAATAGGGTCGAACACTCTCCTTTGGGCTGCCTCAATACCAACAAGAGCACCAGGCATTTGACCCACCACGTCCCGCGATGTCCCTGGTGCCGTGATGTCCTGGGGGCGGAGGTCGAGCCCCTGCGAGAGCCTTAATTGGCCTTCGGGGGTGACGGTCTCCCCTTGCGTGGTCGTAGAGGGCGCGGGTGGCCCAGGGCGGGAACGCGGGGTTGGGGTCGGGGTTGCCGTGGGTGTCCCCGTAGGCGGCACGTATGATGGAGTGGGCCTTCGTGAGCCAAACCTGTCCGTGAACCGCCCGCTGGGTGACGGGCCCGGCTCAAACCTCTTATCCAGTTCCAGGCCCCGTGCCCGCTCGGTCTCCATTTCGACATTGAGGGACTGCGCCTGGTCCAGCTCCGCGCCCCTTGTCTGCTCCTGCTGCATCTGAGCCTGGAGGTCATCAGTGTGCTGTTTCTCGATGGCGTCCAGTCTCAATTTGCGCTGGAACTCGCGCTGAGTACTCTGATCCAAGCGCCGCGTGCGGGTGTCGGGGGTGACGAACCTGCTATACGCCATTGCGCTCCACCCAAGACTTGAACTCCAACATTCCTCGCCCAAACCCCAATTCGGCAATGTACTGGCTCAGCCTGTCGTCCAGTCCCGCCGCGTCGAACGAAACAGAGAGGTAGTCTCTCTTTTCGTCTTCGGCGGACAGCTTCACTGAGCCCACGGGGCGGTTAGGGGTGACGACTCCAAGATTTGTCTTAACCTCCTCAACCCGTTTCTGGGCACGATCAAGGATGCGGTCGTAACGCCCCGAAGGGTCTGTCAATCTTGGAGAGCCGAAGTTGTCGGTCATCGAACCTCTGATAGCTGCTGGCCGCGTGTTGCCCTGGCGGTGTTCGCTTCGCCACGCGCTAGCTGTCCGCCGCCACCCAACTCTTGGGGTACGTCGCCTGAGAACCTTGCTAGTAGGGCTTGCTGCGCCTGTTGAGGCAAGTTGTCGAACCCTTGCGCGATGGCCGCGATCTCCTCTGGTGTTAGTTCGCCGGCGGCGACCTGGGCCTGTCGCTTCAAGGTTTCGATGTACTGGTCTACCAAAGCGTTCACGACCAACTGCTCATTCACGCTATCGACCATCTCCATTGGGTTTTCTATATCAAGCTCTCCCTGAAGGACGGCCACGTCCGAAAGTAGGGGTCGTTGTCCTGGGCCGCGAGCTTCCGTGAGTAATCTAGCGTTGGTCACAGCCGCGCCACGGTTGACAGGTAGAGCTAGCTTAATCACGCCCTGGATGAGAAGTTCATATTTCTCCGAGTCCTCTCGGGTAAGGGAAATCTCCCTAGAGCCGTGTTTTCCATCAGCTTCTCTAATCGTTACTTTGTCATCCTCTGGAAGCGCCCTGAGGTGTAATTTGCAGATGTTAGCGAAGCCGTCCTGTGCGTTGAAATGCGCCACAGAGAGTTCGGTTATCTGAGCTTGCCGGGCGGTGTCCAGGTGAACGGCGGACTGGCCCGCTGGCCCCTGGCCGATTGTCTCCGGTCTGTGCGCGCCAGACCTATCCAGGTATTCCGCTCCGAACTGGACTAGCGCGAACAGATTGGGGTTCACGGTTGGGGTGGCGACTCGCCCGATCTCCTCTGACCCTTCTTCTCCCTGAAGGAGGATGACAGGCACGCCTTCCTCAATTGTGATGCTTTTCTCTTCCAACCCCAAGGCTGCCCTCAGTCGCGGTATTAGTCGCGCCCAGAGCGGTGTCTCCACCTCCTTGCGGGAGACAGTTCTTAGGTCGGTGATGGACTCGTCCACCATCTGCACCATTTCCCTGCCGTGGTAGGACGCGCCCCTGCGGGTGTGGCCTCTATCGTTCTGCCTCATGGGGTCGAAGCGGATGAACGTGTATGGCAACATCCCTAGTCCGTGTTCCCAGGGCTCCTTGAGAAACACCGCATCCCGCTTGCGAATCCCCCCACCCCTTCTTAGGACAGAGGCGACGTGGGTGTGGTTGGCGTACTCAACAACCTCTAATTCAGTCTCCTTTTTCACGTCATCGGGTAAGTCTATCGCCCCGAATCGGGACTCGATGGTCTCTCTTGTGAGTTTCCTGACCTCAAAAACTTCCGCCCTGCCGCGCTCGTCCCAAGCGTCATACGTGGAGGTCGGATCGACGTACCGCCAGACAATGGGCCAGTTATCGTCCTTGGCGCGTTGCAATTTTGCTTTTTGTTTCTTGATCTCTTCCTCGGAAGCGCCTTCGGCAACCAACGAGTTTAATTTCTCAACCTCGTCCGCCACTTCGTCGTCGGCCCAGAACTGGGGAGCGGGGAGGACTTTGGAGACGAATTCTCCGATTAAATTCTGGTCTAGTAAACCGGTGTCCCAGACGGGGAAATCTCCCTGGGAGCGCCACACCGCGATATTCAGCCAGGGCTCGATTGTGCCCGACACGTGCCTTTCGGCTTCTTGCCCGCCGACGGCGTTGACCCTTGCGGAGGGTCGGGGTCTCAGAACGTGGACGTTGCGGTCGATCTGGGTGCCGACGATCCCCATGCCCACGGGTTTGACGATCTTCTTATTTCCCATGTTCTTGGGTTGATAGGCGTCAATGACATGATCCTGGTGGTACTGAGAGATCATCTGCTTGTCGAGCTTTTGCTGAGAGCCGGATGAAGCTTCCTTCTCCCGCGTCCGTTTATCTATGTCTTCCGCGTCGGGCTTCCCGCGTCTCACAGCAACTCCACCAATTCGGGCACTTTCCAACCAATCGGCATAGCTTCTATCTCCTGAAGGGCGTCCGCGCCCCCGTCGAAGGCGTGATCTGGGGTGTTGACATCAAAGCGGTCGGTCTCCAACTCTCGCCCTCTTCGTTTGGCCCAGGACAACCCCAAGACTTCACGGATGAGGAACTGAGACTCGTTACAGATGGTCAACATTCCTTGACTCAAGGGGGTGATCCACGACTTCACTCTTGCCTCGATCCGGTTAGAGCGGGCCTTGACCGCCGGGATACCTTTGTCGTTCATCCACCTGATCCTGTCTTTCCCCGACGGGTCGCAGACGAACAGGGTAATCCCGTCGTCCATCGCGTCTCGGCAAGCCTTCACGAACGTCTCATCGTCGCAGTCTCGTTTGTACAGCCATTCTCGTAAATACCTGTGCCCGGTATTAGTGACGGCGCACTCCACGATCGCCGTCGGTGATTGCACGCCGAAGTCCACGCCCGCGATCTTCCTGATGAACAGCATCGAAAGTAGGGCGTCATGCTTAGAGGGGTGGCGGCTCTTGATTGCCCCCTCCTCGTCGAGCACCACAAACTCGCCATCGATTTCCTCAATCTTCATTTTGTCCGGCCAGGGGGCGACGTGCTTATCGACATCGAAGTTGGGGAGGACCAACCCCTCCATCTGGACGAACTCCCCCAAAACGTACTGGCGGTACATGGGAGTCCCTTCGACATAAGCCTGGGACATCCTCTCGATATACCCATCCGGTAGGTTCTCTTTGTTCTCAAAAGTAGATCCGTGGAACAGGGTGTGCCCAGTCTCCTTCGCTGTCGGGGAATCCACCCACTCCCGGAACAGCCAGTTTCTCCCCGAAGGGGTCGTGGCGACTCCCAGCCAATGCCGGAATCCCTTTTGCCGTAACCTTCCTACCAGATTAAGGTAAGCCTGCTCCTGGGAGCCGTGCTCGGTGGAGCCGGCCTCGTTCATCAACGCCCATGCCACCTCGAACCCCACCAACCTCTCAGGCGTCTCAGCCGCCTTGAGCATCCACAGGCAGCCGTTGGCGAACTCAATCCGGTGGTTGGGGCCACCCTTCCCCTGCTCCTGCCAGAATGAGCCCTCATACTCGCCGAAGAAAGTCCTGAGCGTCGGGAGGCACGACTCGGCGAACATCGCCGCAACCGGCTCCGTCCAGACCCCCCTTGAACCAGGGTTGTCTATTGTGTACATCCAGCACTTAATCACCCCACCCGCCGTTTTTCCAGAACCCTGGCCCCCCATAAACGCCGGAAACGGAGACTGGGAACGCACGAACCCGTCCTGCGCCCCCTTGTTCAGAGAAATCTCTACTTCAGTCGTCATTTTGTGATGGAGCGCTCCCAGAAATCCTTTAGCGCCGCCCACGGCGTATACCACGTCCACTCCCACCAACCCCAGTCCCTCACATAGACGCGGGTTCGCCAGTTTCGCCCCTTGTTTCCAGGCTTCCAGTAAACGAGGCCGAGGTTCACCCCCTGCTCCTTTCCCTGTAGGCCCGCTGGCGCTCTGCGTTCGTCTTGTGCTTCTTGGGGCGGCCACGCTTCGATTCAGTTCTGGGTGACGGCGCCGAGGAACCACAGTGTGCAGCTGTGTTCGGCATAGGCCTCACTGCAAGTGCCGCCTCAGCACCATCACTCAGAACTGGTTTCGTAACAGGCGCCCTTTTCGTAACGGTATTTCGTAACACGCTCTCCCCTAGCTCCCGTACCTTCTCAGGGCCGGACCCGTGCACTTCGTACGTCCAGTGACGCGTCTCGCATAGCTTGCAGGTAGGCTTCAAACGACCCGCACCCTCACTATCCTGCCCTCTGGATACGAAGCCACCTTGGCACTGGCGCCCTCAGACTCCCCCGCGTAGATATGAACCTGGCCCTCATGCGATACCCATGTGACGTACTCCCCCTCGTACGTCTCCACGTCCACTGAGTTGCCCAGGAACTGTACTTCGACCTTCATGCTGTCCTCCTTATGTCGTCATCGGCGGGTAGGGTTCGTTCGTCCAGATAGATCGACACTCGCATGCAAACCCGAATCCCTTCTTCGCGTGCCATACAGCCTCTACCTTGGCCTTGCAGTCTGGACATGTGTGCATCCTTGTCTCCTTTACAGTGTCCTGTGTCTGCCTGTGAGGTTATGTCAATAGTCCAAATAGGGGGCCGCGTCTGTCAGTCAACACCCTAGCGGTATACAGAGAAGCGCCGATCGGGAACCCGTCGTTTGGTTCGCACTATATCTCTTAGGTAAAGTAGTTCTAGATA
>LAZR01002011.1_pt1 | contig 12185 bp, 12 predicted proteins | sample 329461 | NCBI WGS metagenome assembly LAZR01 (sample SAMN03002196, study PRJNA259156) | marine sediment metagenome | biome: sea floor; feature: Hydrothermal impacted sediments; material: marine sediment; isolation source: Loki non-amplified sample from Loki's castle hydrothermal vent sediment ...
TTAATAGTATCCCCTTCTTTCAACCCCCGTCGTAACGGAGAATTCGTCTGAAATCTTCTCGCATTTTGGTGAAACATAATAAGAATATCGTAATAACTTGATATTACACCAGCTTGTGAGGTATGGTCACCATGACCATGAGTTATTAGGACTGCGATTGGTTTTACATTAAGTTCCTCTATAGTTTTAATAATTCTTTCCCCCTCAGCCCCAGGATCTATCACTACCACTTCTCTAGTTTCGGATGAACCGAAAATATAGCTATTAGTGATGTAAGGACCGACTACTAGTTTTTTTAAAATCACATCAAATCTACTCCAGTTAAAATATTAATTTGTTTAAATCTTTTTTACTTTTTCATTTTTAAAGAATACGAGTTTGAAACATATTCATTTCCCTTTTTTCTCCTACTGATGTGCCACCCATGTGACCTGGAAAAATTAGGAAGTTATCTGTAAATTCAGGGTTATTAATTATTTTATTTTTAATGGATGAAAATAACAGGTTTGAGTTACCACCTCTGAGATTAGATCTTCCTATGCCTCTTTGAAAGATTAAATCACCAGTAAAGATGATTCCGTCAATCATTTGACCATTATACTCTTTTACATCTTTTGAATAGAAACATAAAGAACCGGGAGAATGTCCTGGAGTTTCTAATGTATGCAATATTATCTCACCAATTTCTATTATATCTCCCTCATTTAGCCATCTATCTGCTTGCTTTTGATGAAAGATTCCAGACTCATATTCTTTTTTATTAAACATTAATGGAACATCAAAATATCTTTTAACTCTTCCCATACCCCCAGTATGATCAAAATGTCCATGCGTTAATAAGATACTAATTGGTTTACCCCCTACTTCTTCTAAGGACTGAATAATCTTATTAGGCTCTCCACCAGGATCAATAACTACTACTTCTTTTGTTGTGGATGAACCAAAAATATATGAATTGGCACCAAGTGGTCCTACAACTAGTTTTTTTAGAATCAAAAGAAATAGCACTTCTTATAGGAATAGAAAAGAAAATAAAAAAGAATTTATGTTTTTACTAAATTATTTATTTCGTCCAGTTTATTATAAACGTCTAAACCCTTCTTCGTTAACTTAATATATTTAATTTTGTTACTGTTTTCGATCTCTATTAAACCTTTTTTAATAAGATCGTCTTTAACGCGAAAGAACGAGTTATAATAAGAAAATTTATTTAACTCATTATAGAAAGTGTGCTTATCGACTTTATTATTCGGTTGTTTGGTGAGAACAAACAGTGTATCTTTAAATCCTTTCTTTTTTAACAATCCAATTAAATCTTCAAAAATCATAGTTCTTATCCCTAATTAAATCCCTAATTAAATGTACAAATAAAAACTTACTAAATTGTAACTTAAAAATTTTGTAAATTAAAAAACCTTGTGATATTATTTTATTTCTATATATTGATACGGAATATGCAAATTTTACGTATTTGATTTTCTCTGTTTTACAGATAATTTTTTTTAAAGGGTGACTTTAAGGAAGCAACAAACCATTGGCTCATAGAGAATCCTGATGCACAAGTCAACTTTCTCCGAGAAAGAAAGTCTAGACGATATATAGATAATTGGCTAAAATTGATTGAATAAAGTTTAAAGGGGTGTGTATTTAAAAATTATCATATCCTTATTTTTTATAATTATGAAAGAAGAAACCAAAAGCACTGATGGTATTTCTGAAATATTTCCCTTTTCAAACCATTCTTATGGTGTGGATATAAGAATCCTTAATGAAGAAAGTACCCTATCTTTCCATGAAAGGCGTTCTTTCGTTCATAACGTAACTAATTTGAGCCGAGTCTTACTTTTTGGTTTATTTGGATTAGTAGCGAGTGAATCTCTAAAAGAAAATTATTCGGAAAATATTAAAGATGATTTTAGAAATGTTTCTGGAGTACTATTTCAAAAATTCGGTCTAAATCACCTCGATAATAAAGGAAGCCTTGAAAAATCCTTGGAACTATATATTAGAGAATTAAGTGAATATAAATATTACGTACCGGGAGAACTTGTTAAGGAAAGTAAAGAAGGATTAGTTCCTCGTGAATTTAACTTAGGTTTTAAAGGAAATATCGAAGCAGTTTCACAATGCATTAAGAATGCTCTGATTTCCCTTAGAAATGAAAAAATCAAATTTTGGAGAGCTCTTTCCAAGATGTATAAACAAGATAAAGAGGCTTATGATTTAAACTTTCGAACAAGAGAAAAGCGTCATAAAAAAGATCTGGACCGTGCTTATAGAATTGATATTAATGAGTTTGATGCACTTAATGATGCTTAAACCGCTGAATTACAAAATTTGATAATTTTTTTGGATATCATTTCTATATATTGATACGGAATACACAAATTTTACATCTTTAATTTTCTAATTTTTACAGATAATTTTATAAACCAATAATTTCTTAATTCTAAAGAGATTTTATAATATATCTATGAACAATGAGTCATTCGAATCAGATATTGTTATTTTAGGGCACGTAGCAAAAGATATTATTGAAGTTGATGGTATTCAATCCACTAGTTTAGGTGGGGGTGTATATTATGGAGGAATTGCTGGTAGTCATATGGGTCTTAAGATAACTGTTATTACTAGACTTAAACAAGAAGATTTTAACATTTTAGATATATTTAAGAAAAACAAGGTCGAAGTTTTTGCATACCCCTCTGAGGAGACTTCTGGATTAAGAAATATTTATTCTTCTGGAAACATGGAGTTCAGGAATTACAAATCTCTTGGATTTGCGGGGCTTTTTAGAAGTGCCGAAATTCCTGATTCACTTAAAACAAAATTTTTTATAATAAGTTCTATTGTTGCAGGAGAAGTGGATTTAAAATTATTAGACTATATTAAAAAGAAGTATCCTACTAAAACATGTTTAGATATGCAAGGTTTCATAAGATTTAGCAAGGACGGTAAAGTTTTTTACTCCTCAATATCGGGAAAAGAAAAAAAAGATATAATTTCTAAGATAAATGTCTTAAAATTAGATCAAACTGAAGCTGAAACGTTAACAGGTGAAAAGAGCATCAATAAGGCTGCTAAAGAATTATATAGATATGGTCCCAAAGAGATTCTTATTACTCATGAAAATGGTATATTTTTGTATACTTTAAAGGATATTTATCATTTTCCTTGGAAGAGCAGGAACTCTACAGGACGGACTGGTCGAGGGGATACAACATTTATTAGTTATTTAGGAAAAAGAATAACACAAAGTCCTGAAAACTCATTGAAATTCGCAGCAGCTCTCACATCTCTTAAATTAGAAAAACCAGGGCCTTTTAACTTACCTCTTTCTCAAGTAGAGAATTTAATTAAAAGAGAGTATTAAAAAAGAACCATGAAACTAGGTGGAATTATTGATATATCAACAAAAGATCTCCCAAATAAGGCTTCAATGGTTTTGTTAACAGTTGGGTGTAATTTTAACTGTGCATTTTGTCATAATAAATATCTTTTACAAGAAAATGTTGGTAGAGAATATTCCATACAGGAATTAGTAGATAAAATTAAGAGTAACCTATTAGTAAGTGGTGTGAGTATTATTGGGGGAGAACCAACTCTACAAGAGGATTTGCATGAATTCTGTAAAGAAGTTAAGAAAACTGGAAAATATCTTAGCATTGATACTAATGGATCAAACCCAGAAATGATTAAGTTAATCGCCCCATATATTAATAGAGTAGCTTTAGATTTAAAAGGACCCCTAAAACTGGATATTCTCAAGAAAATTACAGGAGTAAACGTTGATTTAGGGAAAATATTTGAAACTATAGAATTTGTAAACTCATACAAAGCCATCGATTTTGAAATCCGCACAACCTATGTAGAAAATTTACTATCCTCTGAAAATATTGAAGAAATTGTAAAATATTTAACAAGTTTAAGTTTTAAAGGGAATTTTGTTCTCCAACAATATCAATTTCGTGAGGGCGTAGGAGAAAAGTTTAAGGATATTTTTTCAAAACCAGAGCATGAAATTTTGCTAAATCTTCTAAATCCTTATAAAAATTCTGAATTACCCTTTAAAATTTTCTTAAGGGATGAAGTTGTGGGTTATTGTAGTATCGATAATTTGTAATACAAATTGTACAAATTACCCTGAATGAAATTTATTAAATTTAATGACTTGATTTATATCAAGTGAAGGCTAAAAGATCTTAAGATATAATTTTTATAAAAATTTCATATTAAATTACTTAATCTAAAAGGTGCATTTACTCATTTCAAAAAATATTTTTGATGATCAAGAATTCCAAATCTCGGGTCCGGCAAAAGAATTGATCTTTCCCTCAAAGAACTTTAAGATAATGAGAATATCTCTTAAAAAAGGCTTAGAAATCAAACCGCATAAAGGAAATCACATAGTTTTTTTTTTAGTTTTGAAAGGGAAGGGAATTTTCATCTCGGATTCGGGTGAAATAGAACTTAATAAGAATGATTATATTTCATTAAAGGAAAATGAGCCCAGAGGTATTAAAAGTCTTGAGGATTTGGTCGTTTTAGCCATTCGTGATTAAATCCTACAAATTATTAGTAAAAAACGAGGTCATCTCTTATAGCAATTTTTCAGGTCTTACAATACAAGGTTGACCTTTATGTCTATGCTTTTTAACTTGTTGTAACCTTACTTCTCTCCTATTCTTAGCGTCTTCAAATCGTCTTTTTTCCTCTTCAGTTTGTAAAATCAGCTTTGGAATTATAGTTGGTTTATCATCCTTACCTAAGGCAACAAAAGTTAAATATGCAGAACCAACATGGGTGCGAACCCCGGTTCTTAAACATTCTGCTTCAATTCTTACCCCGATCTCCATGGAAGTTTTTGATACATAATTACATGAGGCTTTCGCAAATACTAAATTACCCACATATACTGGAGAAATAAAATCCATTCGATCTAGGCTAGCAATCACTACATTACTGTGTGTATGTCTAGCTGCAACAATAGCACCTGCCTGATCCACTAATTTGAGTATATATCCTCCGTGAACGTTTCCTGCAGCATTAGAATGTTCAGGCATCATTACCTGTGCAATTTCAACTTTAGAAGCGGATATTTTTTTACCTTCCAAAATATTAACACCTTCTATATTACTAACCAAGTTTTCACACTTATAAAAACCAAATCCTTAGAATTTATTAACTAAGTTTTTTTAATTGTAAAAGAATATTTAAAACATAGAATTGAATTGAAATGATAAGAAAAGGTTGTTGTAATGGAATCATGCGCTTATTGTGAAAAAGAATCGGTTTCCAGTTGTGCTATATGTGGAAAGCATTTATGCCAAGATCATATCTTACATGGTCTTTCCAAGCGAAATACCGCCCCTGCGGTTAACTGTGCAAATTGTCAAAAGAAATTTCCAAGGAAACTAAGGAAAAATATCATTATAATGACCACTGTATTTATTATAGCTTCAATCTTTTTAATATATTATTTAAGTACAATCATTCCCTTTTAATTTTAACACATTTTTGAATCAGGTTTGTTCTGGTTAATATTTCAATACAATAAATGGATACAATGAAGAGAATAGAGAAAAAACTTATATTTAAGTATGTAGGAATCGTTTTTATATGCTTGAGTATAATTTTGACCATTATATCAATTTCTCTTTCATTTTTCTTTGGAGCGCAAAAATTAAATTATTTTGCGGATGAAAACATAGATATTGAGGTTATTTCTGTAAAAACTAGGGATGGAATCATCATCAAAGGACTAATTTTTGTGGATAAGGATTTAAAGGAAAATGATACTAACTCAATTCCAACAATCTTAGTTCTCCATGGTATTAACGGGAGGAAAGAGCATAAATTAGATATTATCTATCAATATGTAAAATTAGGCTATGTGGTTGTGTCTTTAGAGCAACGTGGTCATGGGGAATCTGGAAGTCCAAGTGGGTTTCTTGGCAAAGAACCCTATGATATGATTGATGTTATAGATTATCTTGAAGATAATTATGATTTTGCAAATACTACTCATATGGGACTTTTAGGTTTTTCATATGGAGGGGGAATTGGTGCTACATTACAAGCTTTAGAAAATAGAATTCACGTTTCAGTCTTATATCATCCTTTAACGTCACTTAAAAGCTTGATGGAAAGGATACCACTTCGATATTTAATAGGGACAACTACTGCTGTTCCTAATATCAATGATATTCAAGATGCTGTTGAAGTTGCAAATGAAACAAACACTAAAAACCTTTTATTGATCCAAGGTCTATCAGATTTCATTATCTATCCAAAAGATACTCAATATTTTTATAACCTTGTAAACGGTCTAAACCGAACAGATATTGAACTGAAAGAGAGAGCAGGTCTGGGGCATTCATCAAATGAAGAAGATGAGACTTCATTAAAATACGCAATTACTTGGTTTGAACACTTTTATCATAATAAGGCAATTGACATTTCAAATTTAGATAACGAGATAACAAGTGTAAGTTTGTACAATTTTACTTACCCAAACAATCTTTTATCAGAAAACCTGATTATTGCCTCAGCTATTATTCTATTCATTGGGTTAAGCATACTAATTATAAAGTTTAGAATCTTACCTTTTTGGGATGATCTCCCTATTAAAAAAGATGTCGACACATCTCGTGAAGGGAAAGAAAGATACAAAAAAATGATTATTTACCGTACAACAGCTTATTTAGGATCAATATTCGTCACAGGGATTATATTTACATTCTTGAATCAATCATTCCTTTATGGATATTTTATTTTTTTTCCTATACTTTCAGCTGTTATTATGCTCTTTATACCAAGTGAATTATATTCTGATTGGAAAGATGAATGGAGAAACTGGACTAAGAGCAACTTAATTCCCTTTTTATACTCAGTTTCAATTATTATTATCCCAACAATTTATTTCTTGATTTTTTATAATCTGAACGCTAATTTAACTCTTGGATTCACAATCCCAATTTTTACTATTGCTTCTCTCCCGTATATTATTATTGGATTAGGTTCTGGGCTCGCGGATTATATATATTTAAGAGAAATGAAAGGACGGCACGCAATGATTTTGATGATTATTCGACCGATTACTATTTTGATATTCTTAATATTTGTCCCTCTTCCTCCTTTTCCTATACTGGGGGGTTTAATTTCTCATATTTTATTCATACTTTTGACTGGTGTAATCTTATATTACATACGGAGTCTAGTTATGTTTTTGTCTAAATTCTATAAGAATAATTTCTCTATTTATCTCTTAATCATGTTGCCCCTAATAATCTTCTTCATGAGGGTATTTTTTAGAATTGTTTAGAGAAAGTTAAAATCAAAGCAGATATTTTTGATATTTGAATAGTAAAAAGAAAGACATTTTTGGTGTTTATATGATATTTTCGGACCTTGTTTTATATAACGGTAAAATTGTAACAATGGATTCAAAAGATTCTATAGCTGAAGGTGTAGCGGTCTATTTTAATAAAATTATTGCTGTTGGAAATAATTCAAATATTCAAAATGTTATTGGAAAGGAAACGAAGGTTATTGATCTCAAAGGAAGAACAGTGATTCCAGGTTTGATTGATTCACACGGACACTTCCTAACTGTGGGTTCAGATAGAAAAATATATGTTGATTTAAGTGAAGAGGCTGGAATAAATTCTATAGCTGATATCCAAACCCGTCTTAGAGAAAAAGCTAAAACAACTCCCAGTGGAGATTGGATCTTTGGTTACCAGGAGGATGATTCAAAACTCAAAGAAAAAAGGCACCCATTTAGGTGGGAACTAGATGAAATATCTAAAGATCACCCAATTTTAATAACAACTGTTGGAAGCCATTTTTGGATGGCAAATACAAAAGCTTTCGAGCTAGTTGGAATCACTAAAGACACACCAGATCCGGTTGGGGGGAAGTTTGATCGAGATCCAGGAACGGGTGGGTTAACAGGAGGATTACATGAAACAGCTTATAATATTCTAAGACCCGAAGGTCTGCCTATGCCAACAAGAGAACAAGCTTATAATGGAGCGCTACAAATCTTAAAGGAATGCGCTTCTGTAGGTTTAACATGTATTTATGACCTTGTAAGTGAAATTAGTATCCGAGCTGCAATTGATCTAAAGAATGAAGGAAAACTTCCAATAAGAGTGAGGATGGATATCTCGATTGAACTGATTGATGAACTATCCAAGTTAGGAATTTACCGTGGGCTTGGTGATGATTGGTTGCGCATATGTGGGCTCAAATATTTCTTTGATGGAGCAATCTCAGCAAGGACAGCAGCAGTTTCTAAACCTTATTTAAACAAACCAGATTTCTATGGAGTGATGTCAACAACAAAGGATATTGCCATTAAGGTTCTTAATAAAGCATATAAGATGGGTTATAGAATCTCAGCTCATGCAAATGGGGATAGAGCTATTGAAATCTATCTCGATATAATGGAAGAGCTTCAATCAAAATACCCTCGTCCAGATCCGCGAAATAGGGATATTCACTGTACAGTAATCAACGATCGTTTGGTAGAAAGGATAAAGGAACTTGGAATCCTTCCAACGATATTCGGAGCATACCCATATTATCATGGTGACAAACTTATTCCCGCATTTGGAGAGGAGCGCCTTGAGTCGATGTTTGCTGCACGCTCTTTCCTAGATGCTGGTGTGAAAATTTCGGCTCATTCTGATCACCCCTGTTCACCATATCAACCCTTAATGGCTATTCATGCTCTCGTTAACAGAAAAACCAAATTGGGTGAAAAAATCGGTCAGAGTCAAAAGATTAGTGTGAAAGAGGCTCTAAAACTCTACACCACTCATGCAGCTTATCATTCTTTTGATGAAAATAACCTTGGTTCTATAGAACCTGGTAAATTAGCTGATATGGTTATTCTGGGAGAAGATATCTTAACAATTCCAACAGAGCGAATTATTGACATTCCCATAGATATGACAATAATTGACGGGAGAATAATATATAATAGAGCTAATGTACCTTAAAATGGTAAAAAACTTAAAATATGGAGTTTTATAATTCTTCAAGGATAGCGATCTGTGCAGCATTTATTAGGATTTGTTATTATGAATTTCTCGTTTGTTTGAGTTTTGCATTTTGTTTTGCTCTTGTTCACTACCACAGGTAATTTTTTTATTGTGTCTTTTAATTTAGAATTCAGTCGGTTGTTTTTAAAGATGAAAAAAAGAAGAAAGAATCAAGCTCAAATAAATTTTAAAAAAAAAAAGAGATTAATAGAAAAAAGCGATTTCCGGCGATGAATAGGAAAGCGCAATTATTTGTTTACTTCAATTAAGACAGTGGTATAAGTTTTCTATGTTAAACTTTGAGCAAACTCTTCTGCTCGCTCGAGATCGATCGCATTGGGCCTTCCCTTGTTCATGCCCCCAAAATATTTCAAGAAACTGTTTTTGTTAAAACCCTTACATCCAAAATCACCAACGATATCATATCCTTTGGCCTGTAATTTGGATCGTAGTTTTGAATGATCACCTGCGACTTTTCGGGTTCCAGTCATCCCTGCTGTCGAAAAAAGAAACGCTTTCTTCTCGGGAATTTTTGGGAGTTTTTCAGCAAGATCGAACAAAAATTTATGGTGTTTTGCATCGTAGATCCCCGACCCGAAGCCTACCAAATCATAGTTTAGGAGGTCTTCGGGATGAATTTCTTGGGGAGTTTTTATTTGAGCCCCGAGCACATTGGCTATAGTTTGGGCAACTTTCATCGTACTCATGGTGTGATAGGAAAACACAACCAAGAGAGATTTGATCGGAGGTTTACCATTCACTTTTGCTGTTTTTTTGTTAAAATGTTCTTCTAATTTTTTCACTTGTTTCACGTCTATACTATATTGTTAGGAATTAGAATTTTTATAGGAGTCATTTTCCTATAACACACTAATCCCAATTTAATAGAGAACGTCATTATATTTAAATTTATACTTTGTGTATAATTTTTTACACACCGTATTATTATTGAATAAGGGTCAATTTTTTAAGTATCGTAGTTTATTTATATTTGTGATGGATAAAACGCATGATGATGGTCCTCAGGTGCAAAAAAAGCAGTTACGGATTCGAAAAAAAGAGCGTACGAAACAGGTAATTCTTGCTAAAGCCGAGGAATTTTTCGCAAAAAAAGAAATGGAGGCTGTGTCAATCGAAGACATTGCAGAAGCGGCCTTTATTAGCAGAACAACCATATATAATTATTTTAAAAATAAAGATACCATCTTCTTTGCTGTGGGAAATAAAGTCTTTCGGGACCTTAACCAACGCTTTACAGCAATGTTCGATCCCAAGATGACAGGGAAAGACCAAGTCCTCCAGTTCTGCGAACAAACCTTCAAAGATAGCACCGAAAACCCGATCATCCTTAAAATTACGAATGCATATTTTGTGCATACGGATAAATTGAATATCGCACCTGAAGCTGTATGGAATGACCTTAACGTCAAAATAGGGCCATCAAATTTGAATAAGCTGATCGATAAATCATCTACTTTCGAAGAATTTAATCTAGAAGAATTATTTGAAGAGCCATCCTACATCGAATTTGTAATCTGGTTGATGAGAAACGGTTTTATATGGCAAAAAGCGATAAAAAAGGGTCGGGAAGATAAAACAATTAAAAATGCAATGGATGATGGTGAATTAATGGAATATCTGAGTATTCTACTCAATGGAGTTTTATCCGAGATAAATCTACGACGAACCATTAAGGATCGGATCGGAATCACAAGAGATACGGTGATCAGTCAATCTTTAAAGCTCATTAGCCACTTTCTTGAGAATTGACTCCCTTATCCCGGATAAAGATTATGACCCGGGTGTTGAAAGCGTTTGCGACAATGTCCTCAGGGGAAGGATTATTATATCCAAATCATATCGTTGCTTATTTATGTCCTTAAGGACTTTATCATAAAACTCATTAATATTTGTCATCCTACTTTGCCTTACCCAACTTTTTCGATTTCTATCAATAAAATAATATATCATGCTTATATTAAAAGAGAGGCAAAGCATAATTTGAAAATTCCCTTGATTTAAAATTTAGTTTAAGAATTTTTGAGAGAAATTCGATTGTTAATTAGTTCCGATGTTATCGAGATATCTTCTTTTCATTCAATACACAAAACACTATTTCTGGAATAGATATTTTCTCCTTAGATGCTGGTGTGAAAGTTTCGGCTCATTCTGATCATCCTTGTTCACCATATCAACCCTTGATGGCGATTCATGCTCTCGTTAACAGAAAAACCAAGTTGGGTAAGAAAATAGGTCAGAGTCAAAAGATTAGTGTGATAGAGGCACTAAAACTCTACACCACTCATGCAGCTTATCATTCTTTTGATGAAAAAAATCTCGGGGCTATTGAACCAGGCTTTTTAGCTGATATGGTTGTTTTAGGAGAGGATATCTTGACAATTCCAACAGAAAAAATCATTGATATTCCTATAGATATGACTATAATTGATGGGAGAATTATATAGAATAGAGTTAATGGACTTTAGAGAAACTCAAATCTCAAAATTTTATTTTATTAATAAATCGAACAATTATTTAACATCTATATTTAAAATATAATTTGAATATCATCTAGAAAACATCTCACCTTGACAATTGATATCAAAAGATACGTCAGGAACCACGAGTATATTCCAAAAAAAAAATTGAAGATTAGTATATTAAATTTTAATAGGGTTTTTCTCAGCCCATTCTGGAAATTTCCTGGCAAGAATTTCATAGTTTTCTAAGAATCGAGGCATAGCAAGGTCTTTTCGCATCCCATAGATAATAGGTTTTGCTTTTTCCCATTCCATATCTCCCCACATTTCAAATACGAGGTCTTCACTAAGAACTTCCCTGTTGACAAGGGTACCTACTAATTCCATATAACTACTAATCTTCATGAAATTTTGAGAGCCTTCACTACCCATAGGATACTTTTTTTTGTAATCATCGTAATTCTTTTCGTTCATTTCTGCAAAGAACCACATTACAGCCTTCTGGTATTCCGCATCTGCGGCACCTATACCAAAGATTTGGACTATTAATACTGCGTCTTCATTTGTCGGTTTTGGCATATTTTTCACTTTTTTAGTATGATGATGACATCTTAAATTGATAATGCTATTTTGAATTGGTTCCGCCATTGAACCG
>LAZR01002012.1_pt1 | contig 12182 bp, 6 predicted proteins | sample 329461 | NCBI WGS metagenome assembly LAZR01 (sample SAMN03002196, study PRJNA259156) | marine sediment metagenome | biome: sea floor; feature: Hydrothermal impacted sediments; material: marine sediment; isolation source: Loki non-amplified sample from Loki's castle hydrothermal vent sediment ...
TCTGATGTTCTTATAAATAGATTTATAAAAGATTATAGTCAAAGCAGAGATTTCATACAAGATAATTTGACCTACCGAAAATTGAAAATCTTGCAACCTTATCTCAGATGACACTTAACTATGCTAGGGTAAGCTTACTTGTATTTCTTCAAATAAATTCACATAAGACTAAAAAACAACTATTAAATTTGATTGACGATGCACTTCTCGATGATGAGTCATATTTAGAACTAAAAAAGCTCCTTAAGGAAAATATAATATTATTTGACTGATAAAAAAATTCTCATAGTATAAATTTTGACAGAAATTTGTTTATTTATCAATCATTTCTAAAGATATAGATTTTAATAACACCTATAATCATCGTAATCAATTTAATAATAGATATTAAATATGCTGAGAAAAATAAAAAAATATTATAGAGTTCCCTAATAGTTTGAGATCTGCTTGAATTTTCATTGGTTTTCTTTTATCTACTGATAGCTCCAGATATTTACAATTTCTGGTTAATATTTTAAGAACTCTCTTAATATCTTTTAATGAAAATCCTAAATAATCATATTCTTGATTATTTTTAAACGAAATTGAGCCATTAAAAAATCCTATTTTAAATACATCTGAATGTTGTTCCTGATCTAAAATAATATTCTCTAACTGTTTTTTATGGAGCTTAATTTTATTTGTGTAATTAAGTTTCTCAAATCCCTCAACCAAGATTTCGTTTAGATAATCCTCATTAGAGATCTTGGTATATATATAAATTTTTTGATGATTTGCTGAAACAATTATAAGTGAATTTTCAGTAAAGAATAATCTGACAGGTAAATTTTTAAATGTATTTTGATTAATCTCATCCGTGATTTGCTTTCCGTTAATATATAATTTCCCTCCCTTATGAAACTTATAAGAAGAAGTTCTTAATTTTAAATAAGTCAAAAGAATCCTAGATTGCGTGATACAATTTACAATAATAAAATTCTTTCTAATATTAAATCTGAATGTGTCGGTGAATTTACTTAATTTCTTAAAAATTGACACTAATTCGAAATAATTTTTAATATACAGCTCTGCAAGAAAATTTGTATCATTGGATTGAACAGGTTTTTGTTCTGGTTTATTAAGTGAAGAATACGATTTATTCGTTTTTGATTGGTGAAGAATTCTTTCCCAATATCCTTTCATCTTATCAACATATTCTTTTTTAGTCATAATAACATACTTTTTATTGTGATTATAGATTCGACAATAAAAAATCCGATAAAAACCGAAAATTTGATGATCTGAAAACTTTTATACTTAGAATACAGAATATCAAATATCAAACATGATCTTTGAATAAATTTTCATAATAGACTAATCCAGATTGGAAAATCTATGAGAACCTTTCAAATTCCAAATTCGATTGAAAATATCTACACGTTTTTTAACGGAGTTAAAAACTGCCCAGTTAAAAAGATGAACCCTGTTCCTATTTCTGCACTAAGCGACAACTTGTTTTTTAATAAAGAGCACATAAAAAATCAAATGACATTTCTTTGGGAAGTTGTAGAAACGGAACTATATTTCATTTGGATTATTCAGTCGAATAAATGGGATAGAAAGACTTGGAGGAATAACTTCATAAACAAGCTTCAGAGTAATCTTGTTACCTCTATATTGATCTTTGTTCCTAGTGAGATAGATGCTAATCACATTTTAGAACAATTTAGCATGTCCGTAATAACCATGGATGGAACCTTAGATTTTCCTTTAGTCGTTCCAGAAACACCAGAGGAATCTGTTCTAAAGATATGGGAAGCAATTAAATCTGAAACACTAAATGATATTCTTGAATTTGAAAGTCAAATCTTATGTGAAAAATATAAAATTACAGCGGAAAGTCTTTATGATGCATTACGAACCAATGATGTTGAAAACATAATTGATACATTTCGCAGAGCGGGGCATAAGATTCAAGATGGATATGTTCTTCCAAAAAAAGACACAATTTTAGAAAATGCGATACTACATATAACAGATCTTAAAACTAATCCTAAGCAAGTAATGAGAGATTATTACAATCTAGAAGGAAATGATTATGGGGAAGAGGCACAATGGATTATATCTTTAACACCAGACTCATTAACTTACTATAAAAAAATTCATAAAATAATAGAGATCTTGTTTGAATCACCCAAATCAAAGGAGAGCACAAAAAAAAATAAAGAATTACGAAAAAAAAATTTAAAATATCTAACCTCGTTAGTGGCATTAGTTAGTAGACGGGCGACATATAATGCTGAGACTTTTGCCTTTCAATATGGTGAATTTTCACTACTTTATTTCAATACAGTTCAGTCACTTAAAAAATTATTTGAGGAAAGGAAGGAGGACAAGTTAAAAGTTATTTTTCAAGAATGGCAGAGAAGATTCGAAACTGTATATCGTAAAGGAGATGTTAATGAAGATTTATTTTTAAAACACACATATTTAGGTTTATTGATTCGCCTTGTATTATATGTTGTCTATTTTCCAAAGCAAAAATTAAAAACCCAGTCTATTATCGAAATGACAACATGGTTAGAAGAACGAGGTTTTTCACTATTTACTTATGATTTTTTTTCTTGGAGTTTAGATGATCTTGAGATTCTTGAACTCTTATATTCTGGATTAAAACCACTTAACAACCATAATGAAACAAATATTGGGAGAATATTTGAAGCAGATGATTTATTCAGAACAATTTATCAGCAAATGGTTTCACCCACAACTCGCCATGCATTAGGGGAATTTTACACACCTCCAGAACTAGCAAGAATAATGGTTGAAGAAAAATATAAATTTGGACAAAAGGTATTAGATCCTGCGTGTGGAAGTGGTACATTTATAGTTGAAATCATAAGAAAGATAAAATCTAATGCTCAAAAATCTATGAAAGAAAAATTGAAATCTTTAAAAAATGTTTATGGTTTTGATGTTAATCCAATTGCAGTTGCAACCTCAAAAGCTAATGTTTTGATGCATTTAAAGGATTTAATTGAAGAAAATGAAGATTTAAACACAAATATATTTTTATGTAATTCTCTATTTCCAGTAGAATTAATAAAATTTAAAGATATGCAGTTCGGACAAACCCTTGAGTTTAAACTACCAACTATTAATGAGTCAATAGTAATTAATACGAATTTCTTTTCTAATAAGTATCAAAGGAGCTTCGGTCATGTTTTATCAATACTTGATGCATTAATGACTAAGGAATATACTGATAAAGGCGAATTTGAAAAACAAATTAAAAATGTTCTCGAGAGGGATGAATTCATATGGATGAATGAAAAAATCTTTCTAGAAAACACATTGAAAGATAATTTCATCTTCATTGCAAAAAAATTTTACAATTTAACTATAAATAATAAAGATCATATTTGGATTTATCTTTTATATCAATCTTTAGGGTCTTTTCTTGTCTCAAAAAAAGTAGATTTAATAATTGGAAACCCACCTTGGTTAACGTTAAAAGCTATATATTCCAAAGAGTATAAGGAGCAGATAAAAGAATTAGCTTCTGAGTTAGACATAAAACCTACATCTCAGAATATCACTAACTTAGAAATGAGTGCAGTCTTTTTATATCAAGCACTGAGGATTTATCTTAAAGAAGAAGGTATAATTTCATTTGTACTTAGTAAAGCTTTTATTGGTGGAAGTCAACATGATGGCACCCGTCGTTTTCACAATCTTAATTCTATTTGTATTTGGGATATAGATAAAGATATCTTTAAAATCCCTTGTATTGTATTCTTTGGTCAAAAATCCTTAAATCCAACAGATTCTCGTTTTAATATTAAGGTAACCCAAATAAAAAGCTTAAAGAAGAAAGTTAAAAAAAAATATCTATTTACTAAATCTAAAGTAGAGAATTATAAACCCCTTTCAATAGATATAATAAAAGGAAAACAATTTGTAAAAAAATTAGTTCCCGAATCTTTGGAGACTATTAAACTTCCTAAAAAAGAGAATTCCTATTATAAAATAAAAGCGGGTCAAGGTGCATCAATAGGACCCCAAAATCTTTTATTTGTTGAAATTATTAAAGAAGAGGGCGATTTTACATTAATTAAACCAGCAAAACCTTCTAGACCTCAAAAACCTTGGACATTTCTTGCTTATGACAAAACTAAAATTGAATCTGAATATATAATCGATCTAGCTAAAAGTACGGGATTAGTTCCTTTTGTTGTTACAACTATATATAAAGTATTTCTGCCTATTGATTGTAATACTTTTGATTATGACGAAAGTAAAATTAAGGTTAAAGCAAAAAAACATTTTAGTTTTCTTAATGATTCTTTTAAAGAACATCAAAAGAAAGGAGCATCTATCACAGATTTATGGAAGAGCATCAATCATCATAATAAATTAACCGCGGATCGCCAAAAAAATCAATTGAAAGTTGTATCTAACGCTAGTGGAAAATTCGTTAAAGCAGCTTTGTTGAGAGGCAATGTTGTAATAGAACACAAATTATATTTATGTCCCGTAGATAATGAAGAAGAAGGTTATTATCTATGTGCTTTATTAAACTCACCCCCAGTCTCTGAAGATGTAATGTTAAGGGCAGCAACTGGATTTGGGGGTAAACCAGCTCATTTTGAAAAGCGACCTTATGATATTGATTATCCAAAATATAATAGATCAAATCCAATTCATAAAAAGATTTCAAATTTTGGAAAAAAGATGGAAGAAAGAGCTAACCAGATCATAGAAGAAAATAGGAATGATTCTCGGGTAACACTTCAAAGAAAAATTTTAGAAGATTTAAAAGAAGAATATAACCAATTAGCTAATTTAGTTTTAAAAATGTTTAAAATAGGGTAATGTAGAATGAATGATGAAAACAAGTTAAAGGATTTAATACCAATAATTATTGATAATAGATTTAAGGAGACATTACCAGGTTTAGAGAAATTTATACAAGAGAGAAAGACTATGGGATTAGTCATAAATGATATTTTCAGTAATTCCGATATCAAGCGTATTAGAATCTGCACGGGCTTTTTCTCTCCGCATGTATGGAAATTAATTGGAAATTCCTTAAAAAGGCTCCCCATCTCAACTGAAAAACCCACATTTGAACTTTTATTGGGTTCTGAAGTAAAAGAGAGATCTAAAAAGGATTTTCAAGCGTGGTTCGATGAACAAATAAGAAAGGAATTGGATGAGTTTGAACTCGACATAGTGCTTCAGCGACACATTCGGTCTCTAATTTTTTTTTTGGAAAGGAATGATGTCTATGTTGGAACACAAAAAAGACCTTTTGTTCACGGTAAAATGTATTGTTTTGAAGATGTCGCCATTGTAGGGTCGTCAAATTTTACATATCATGGATTTACGAGTAATACGGAATTGAATATTCCCGTTTTTGATAAAAAACAGATAATGGCATTATCTTATTGGTTTGATTACTACTTCAAAAAAGCTAATACATCTTATAAAAAAGTGTTAATCGAGGCACTAAAGAATTGTAAACTCGGTACCACGGAATGGAGTCCTTTTAATGTATATATGAAAGTTTTGTATGAGGCATATAAACCTACATTATCTTTTGAGGAACTTGCCACAGAAATAGATATAAAACTTACTGTTTATCAACAAGAAGGGGTTCAACGCTTAATCCAAGCGATAAATGATTTTGGAGGGGTTATGTTAGCAGACTCGGTAGGTTTAGGGAAATCCTATCAAGCTTTAGAAGTTATTCGCCACTTACAATCAACACAAGGTAAACGCCAAGCGTTAATGATATGTCCGGCTCAATTAAAGCATAATTGGCTGAACATGGTAGCCTCTTCAGATGTATGGGCTCAAGTCTATTCAATGGAAAAGCTAGCCAAGAGTTTACCTAAAAAGAAAAAATTTGACATCATAGTTATTGACGAGAGTCATAATTTCCGAAATACAAATACAAAGAGATATAAACAATTAGAATTACTCCTAGCTAAAAACCCTGACGCCTCGGTTTTATTATTAACAGCAACACCCATAAATACATCCCTAAAAGATTTACTTTCACAAATGCTAATTGTTGCGAAATCTGCTATTAATTATCAACCGTTCTATAACATCGGAATTCTTAATATAAAAAAATACTTCAAAGCGGTTGAAGCCAAAGAAGAGGATATTGGAAAACTTCGAGATCATCTAATTGTATCTCGTAGTAGAAGGGAGGTTAGGTTAAGACAGAAACTGTTTGAAGTAGATCTCACGATTGGAGGTCAACCTTTACGGTTTCCAGAGCGTCACTTAACCAGCGTTGATTATACGATAACAAATCCTTCACTGTCAGGGATGACAAGTATAAGTTTTTATCAAAAAATCGTAGATTTGTTGGATAAATTAGAATTTCCTTATTATAACCTCGAAAAGTATAGTATAGAAGAAAAAGACAAATCAGGTCATCATATAGGAGCTATTTTAATCTCACTAATGAAAACTCTATTGCTAAAACGATTGGAATCCTCGATAATTTCTTTTGAGAAAAGTTTGGAAAATCAACGATTCTTAAATAATATCTTTAGTAAAGCAATTAGTCAGAAGGTTTTTCTTAAATCCTCGAAATTAAGAAAAATTTTTGAAGAAATCGAAGCAGACCTTCAAGATACTGGAGAAGACCCAATAGAAGCTTTTTGTCAAGCTTTAGATACGCCAAGGAAGATTAAAAAATATATCGAGACTGAAGATTTAACAATCTCGTATAATCAATCAAAAATGGAAGAAGAAATTGAAAAAGATAAAAAAATTTTAGATAAGATTGAAAAAGAAATTAAGACTGTTCAGAAGCACGAGGATCAGAAGTTAAACGCATTATTAAAGACGATTGAGGGTCTGGGGAATAAAAAGATCCTCATTTTCTCTTACTTTAAAGATACTGTCAATTATATTTTTGATAATCTCATTAAGATATATTCTGAAAGAGAGGAAAAAATTGAAAAAATCACGGGTGAAATCCCAAATAAAACCAGAAATAAAATAATTAGGAGATTTGCTCCCCTTTCAAATCCTTCGATTGATGAAAACGAGGAAAAAATTAAACCAGAACAGGAATTACAGATTTTGATCTCTACTGATGCCTTATCAGAGGGACAAAATCTTCAAGACGCGCCAATTTGTATAAATTATGACTTGCATTGGAATCCTGTGAGATTAATTCAAAGAATTGGGCGCATCGACCGTCTAAAATCACCTAATAAAAATGTCTGGGTATACAATTTCTTTCCAGAGGAAGGGCTTGAAACACTATTGAGTTTAGTCTCCCGATTGGTTGATAGATTAAGATTAATTAACCAAACATTAGAACTTGATGGAGCTGTTCTAACAGAAGATGAATTAGGACGGAAAACGGAACAAATGAACCGTCTGAAAGAAGGAGATATAACAGTATTAGATGAATTAGAGAGTGAAATAGAATTACTGAGTGATGAGGGCGTAAGAGACTTATTAATAAAGGAAATTTTCGAAAAGGGAGATAAATTCTTTCAAAAAATTCCAATTGGCGTCCACAGTGGTATGATCAGTAATGATCATTCAGGGGTTGCAGTAATTATTCGTGCTTTTAGAAAAGGAGTTTCGTCATTCTTCTGGGGTTTTGAACCAGATGAACCCGAAGAATATGAAGATTGGATAAAAAATAATATTGTGACTTCTAAAGCTCTTGTTCAAAAGATTATCTCTTGCGATAAAAATGAGCCAAGATATTTACCAGAAAGTGAAAATATCGATGGAAGTCTCTTTAAACGAGTATTGAATATAGCTAAAAAACTGAAGGAATTGCTATGGGCATCTGATATAGTGAGAAAAATAGATGATAAACCCCCTCCTGGTAATAAAATCTACTTGGAACATATTAAGATTGCAGAAAAACTAGCAAGGAATATGAAGAAAAAATTACCTAATTCGACTAAACTCAAAAAATTTCTAAAGATTCGCAAGATAGATATCATTGCAACAGAATTAGACGATTCACCTAAGAAATATAAAAGTTCAATCGGAGATTACAAAAAAAATAAAAAGTTACCAGTAATAAGCAATAAGAAAGTTGCTGAGGAGAAACTCGTTAATGAAACTAGAGAATTCATTGAAAAATTAACGGAATATATTGAAGAAAATCAGCTACTTGGTGAAGAAAATGGAAGAGCTACGGGATTAAAAAGTAAATTTGAATTAATGGGTTTTTTACGACTATACAAAAAACAAAAGTAATCAATACGATCAAGTTAAATTTTAAACTTTTAACATTTAATAGAAAAAATTGAATTTTTCATGCCTGAAGAACAACACGAAAAAGCTAGGAAATATGTAAAAGAGTTAGCAGATTTTCTTGAGAAAACAAAAAATTACAGTAATATAGTTACTGTTTATGATTCTCCATATATTCAGACTAGAAAAATTGATTACAATGGAAAGGAGATAAAGTTTGATTTGAAAGGTCAGTATTTTAAAGATAAATTAGATGTATACATTGAAGCAAAAAATTACAAAAAATCAGTTGATCTAGGTAGTCATTATAAAAAATTTGTAAAACAATGTTTTAGTATCTGGGTTAGAGAACAAGAGCAGATCTCTTCAGATCCATGGATTGCATGGTTTTTTTTTATCGCGAGTCACCCTTTTTATTGCACAAAAACATTTAAAGAATTAAAAAGTCTAGATTTTCTGACAGAGATTTTAGAAGAAATTGATTTTAACGACAAATCTAAGAATAAACTTCAAGAGTATTTGAGTTCAAATAACGAAAAGATAATTGAGACCTTTCTTAAGAATATCGAAATTTTATATATAACTCCTAATTATAAATTTTTAATGGCTAATATTCCTGCATATTTTGATGAACTCAGCCTTTTTACAAATCTTGGAGGGCGGGATAATAGTGAATAGATGGAAAGAAATTGAAACAAAAATCAATTCGATTGAAGATATGTCTCAATTCAATAGTTATATCTTTAAAACTATAACACAAGCACTGATAACTGTATTTCCTAATAGTATAATTGAAGAAACAGCGTTTAACAACTCTCGTTTATTTTTCGACTTTTTCATAGACTTACGGGAAATGAGACTTTTTGTTGATATTAAACACTCCAAAGATTTAATCATCGAATTTTGGGAAAAACAATTACCAATAATATTATCTCAATTATCAAATGTAAAGGAGAAAGAAAGAAAAAAAACAAAATTTCTTTTAATCTATATAGAATCTAATGAACCTTTAGAATCATTTGGAATTGAAATTAACTCTCCTAATTTACTTATAATCAGTCTTAAACACTTAATAGAAATCCAAAATCAGATTCAGCTTCATTCAGACAAATTGTTTGTCTTTGAAGTGTTAATTAATTACCTTTCTGGATTTATCACTGAAAATTTTGTTGAAGCTTATATTAAGTTTCTAATGATATATGAAAATTTTGATCCCTCCAAATTCTATTATTCTCTAAAGGAATTTTTAAAAAATATTAATGCAACGTTGTTAATAATAAGGAATCAAGAAATTCTTGATAATTATGATATTTCTATACAATTCCCTAGTGAGAAAATAAAAATTATTAATGCATTATTAGAACGAGAGCCATTAAAATTATTAGAAATTAGTAAAACGGTGAATATATCAGAAGAATTAACAAGTTTAATATTATTCTATTTTATAAATGAAAACATATTTAAACCGAATAGAGAAGCAAATTTTTCATTTAAAATAGGAATTGCACCGTTCAAAAGAATACTACAATACATTTTTTATCTGGAAGATAAAACTTTCTTAATTAATTTATATAAATCAGTTTATCTACAAAGATCATTATCCTCTCTTGTAGAATATACAAAAGATCGTTTTTTCCTAAGGGAGGAAGATAATTCAGAGGAAATAAAAAAGCTTATCGAATTATTCCCTTCTGTATTATTTTATTGCATATTTGAGGAAAAAAGATTGGGATTTTTCAAAAACGCTTCAAAAGACAAGAATTTTAACACATATAATGCTTTTAAAGATGATATTTTTTCTAAAATAATTGAGGATTTATTCAAAAATAAGGACTTGATGAAAGATATTTTTGTTTATAATAAAATATCAGATTATAAATTCTTAGGAAATATGATCCTTCTAAAAGAAGCTAAACAATTTTTAGATTTTAAGACAGAAAAAACGATAAGCATAGTTAAATTAAAGGAAGACGTTTCCTTAGAAGCGGGAATGCCAATTTTTTTACCCGATTCTAATCAATTGGTTAATTTAGTCGCAAAGGCAATCCAATTAAAAGATTATTTATTTGCTATAAAAAAATGTGATGAATTTTTAGCTGAACCAAGTCTTGAAAATCTGAAACCACAATTTCTAATTAATAAAGGTACTGCATTTACTTATTTACAGAAATATTCTAAAGCAATCGAAATGTATGAAGAAGCCTTGGAATTCAATGTACAATTACCAATAATTTATACAAACCTATTTAGAGCCTGGTATAATAAATATAAGATTGCAATTGATAATCAAAAGGATTATCCAATAATACCCATTGTTTTACTTAGATATTTGAATAATGCAAGAGTAAACCTTGATAAATTTAAAACCCTAAAATTAAATGCAAAAGATAAGGAAAAATTTAGTAAATTTAAAAATGAGGAAAATCAATTCAATGTAGATCTTAATTCTTTTTATGAATATTGCTTAAAAGGATTGAATATTAATGATATCCCCATTTTTCTAGCTTTAGTTGCTCTTATTGAAGATGAATACTTAACTTTAATTTATAAAGCTAATTCTGATTCAATAAAATCTTTAACAGAAAAAGAACCTAATGAGATTAGCTCAGATAATTGGAATTACTTAGCAATTTTTTTCAAAGATATTAATAGAAATGATTTAGCTTTAATCGCAATAAATAAGGGTTTAAAAAAGATTAATGAAATGAAAGATTCTTTTGCTTTATCTGATACTAAAGGTGAAATACTTTATAATTTGGGAAATTATGAAGAAGCCTTCAATTTTTTTAATTTAATATTGGAAGTAAATGAAGATGACTTGAGAGTCAGTTATTTTTACGCAGAAACTTGTTGGAAAGCAGCAAAAACTGCAAAAGAATTAGGAAAACTTGAGATATTTGAAGAATTAAGAACTAAGTCTTTAAAGCTCATTGAAACTCATTGTAAGGATGAGAAAGTTAAAAAAAAAATCTTAGAAGAATTTTCTCAATAAACTCTACTCTACTTTCCAAGCCTTAGAGTCATAATCATTTTCAACCCAAACCTGTAAGTTGGAGCAGTGACCTTTAAATTCCTCCTCTGGGGAAAGCAAGTGATTTCCCGTAATTCCAGTATCATCAATTGGTTCTATTCTATTTATTATAGAAATGTATGATGCCATAAGTAAAAGAAAATCTGAAGTACCACAAATATAATTGTGACTTAGGAGAATATTTTATTGGTCTTGCACGATATGTGTGATGAAGGTGATCAATTAACAATAACTTTAATCAAAGATTGGAGTATCGATGGAAAATCTAAAGTTATAGCAAAAGCCCATAAATATTTGAATGAGGGAAAAGGACATTGGATAAAAAAACATTTAGGTGAAGAATAAAATAGCTTTATAGATTTATTATCTTCTAAAAGATTAAGATTTTATTCTTCCTTCTCCAGTAATACTTATTTATTTTTTAGATAATTAAGATAGAGAATTAATAGTTGGTGATTGTTAGAACATCAACATCCCTTTAAATGATTTGGATAAATAAACATTTTTAAGTTGTGGATGCAAAAAAATAATATTGAAAATTTTAAAAAAAAAAAAAGTAAATCATTTAGACAGATTTAAAGAAATTTTAGATGATTTTTATACAATGGAATCAGTTGTGTGGGATAAAATAAATAACCTCAATTTAAATGAGGTTTTAGAAATTATCCGTTTCTATAAGAGTTTTGGCACGAAGTTGGATGGTATGTATCCGAAATCTAGACCGAAAAGTAAAAATTTTTGCTTTTTAAATTAAAACTGTGGTTCTATTTAATATATTAAGACACCCAAAAGATAACCTATTCATATTTTTTGTGAGCAAATTATAATAGTTATATTCAAATTAAAGCAAGATTTTTAATAAACTGTAAAAACCTATTATTCTGATATAAAATGACTGAATCTGATGATAAAATAGTCAGTG
>LAZR01002013.1_pt1 | contig 12181 bp, 11 predicted proteins | sample 329461 | NCBI WGS metagenome assembly LAZR01 (sample SAMN03002196, study PRJNA259156) | marine sediment metagenome | biome: sea floor; feature: Hydrothermal impacted sediments; material: marine sediment; isolation source: Loki non-amplified sample from Loki's castle hydrothermal vent sediment ...
AACTTGAACTTCTGGATAAGTATCTTTAACCCAACGCACTTGATCTAATACACCCTGTGAGTGACCGTGAGCGGTATCAACCACAATCACATCGACGCCAGCTTCAACTAATGCTTTAACGCGTGCCTTACTTTCTTCGCCAATACCGGTTGCAGCGCCTACTCGTAAGCGTTGTTGATCATCTTTTGAAGCAAGTGGGTTATCCGTTGATTTTTGAATATCTTTAACAGTGATCATGCCTTGAAGATGGAAGTTATCATCGACGACCAGTATTTTTTCAATACGATGTGTATGAAGTAGATTCAAAATTTCTTTACGGTCAGTATTTTCTTTAACCGTCACTAATTTTTCTTTTGGTGTCATAACTGAAGAAACGGGATTTTCAAAATGCGTTTCAAAACGTAAGTCACGACTCGTCACTATACCCACTAGGTTGTCACCATCAACAACGGGCACACCAGAAATATTGTTAGCACGGGTTAATTCAACAACTTCACCAATCGATGCATTTGAGCTGATAGTAATAGGATCGCGCACTACGCCACTTTCAAATTTTTTGACTTTACGCACTTCGTTGGCTTGCTCTTCAATAGTCATATTTTTGTGCAATATGCCTAAACCACCTTCTTTTGCTATCGCAATCGCTAAGCGACTTTCCGTCACCGTATCCATCGCCGCTGATAAAAGCGGGATGTTGATGTTGATATTGCGAGTCAATTTAGTGGTCAGATTAACATCACGTGGCATCACGTTTGAATAAGCTGGAAGGAGTAAAACGTCGTCAAAAGTAAGGGCTTCTTGAGCAATTCTCATGGGGCAGGTTCCTGAAATTACTGTAATATAATCGCGTAATTATATCAGGATATTTAGGGTTTATGGCATCACTTGTTTCATCCGATAGCAGTAATACATTAGCAACGCGTCCTGTGAAAGAGATTTATCCGGTCTCGCGGCTAGTTCGCGAAGCCCGTGTTGCCTTGGAAGGCTCATTCCAACTGATCTGGGTAGAAGGTGAAATCTCAAATTTAGCCATGCCGGGTTCGGGACATGTTTATTTCACCTTAAAAGATGAAGCCGCGCAGGTGCGGTGTGCAATGTTTAAAACACGCAGTCGTAATGTCCGATTTACGCCTAAGAACGGCATGCAGGTGTTATTGCGTGTTAGGGTCACCTTGTATGAAGGACGAGGCGAGTTTCAACTGGTCGTTGAACATATGCAAGAGGCGGGCAGTGGGGCATTGCAACATGCTTATGAAGCCTTAAAACATCGCCTAGGCGAAGAAGGTTTATTTGATCAGGCGCATAAAAAATCGTTGCCATCATTACCTGAAAAAATTGGCATTATTTCATCACCGGATGGTGCTGCGGTGCACGATATTTTGACCGTGTTAAATCGTCGTTTTCCTGCTGCTCATGTCATTCTTTATCCGGTCGCTGTTCAAGGCGGCGATTCAGCTAAACAGATTGCAAATGCAATTAATTTAGCCAATACACGGCAAGAATGTGATGTATTGATTGTGAGTCGTGGTGGCGGTTCTTTAGAAGATTTGTGGAGTTTTAACGACGAAAAAGTAGCGCGTGCGATATTTGCGTGTGCGATACCTGTGATCAGTGCTGTTGGCCATGAAGTTGATTTCACTATTGCCGATTTTGTGGCTGATGTGAGAGCGCCAACACCTTCTGCCGCTGCTGAAATTGCCGTGCCAGATGCTGTTGCGTGGTTAGCAAAAATCCAAAGTCATAGTCGACGATTGCACTTGTTAATGGCGCATCGCATACAAAACGAACGCCGACATCTCAATTATTTGCAACAACGTTTGCCACAGCCGCACGTTACGATTAATCAGCAAATGCAAAAACTGAAACAGTTACAGCAGCAACTAAAACGTAATTGTTTGCACATTCTTAATAGTAAGCGTCAGCGATTGGATTATTGGTCAATCAGACTAAAGCATCCACAACAAAAAATCGCAGTACAACATTATAAAGTTGCGACTTTAGCAGGCCGATTGCAGCAGAGTATCGAGCAAAAATTAAAAGCGGAACAAGCTCAACACAAAGATTTAAAACAGCGCTTGCAGTTAAAAGTACCATTGCCGGTGATTCATTATCAGCAAACGATACTAAAGCAGTTGCAGCAACAGCTCGCAATGACAATGCAGCAACGTTTTACTCAATATAAAGCAAATTTAAGCCAACAAATGTCGACGCTTGCCGCAGTCAGCCCTTTGAAAACCTTGGAGCGAGGTTATAGTATTACTACATTAGTGGACTCTGGACGGGTGTTACATCGAGCTGATGATGTCAAAGCTAATCAGAATATAAATGTCCGCTTAGGAAAGGGGCAGTTAGTGTGTGAAATTAAAGAGGTAAAAAATGATTAAATTTATTTGCTTAGCATTCAGTATGTTAATGACGATGTCAATTTCGGCGATGACCTTACCGCAACAATCTGCGGTGCCTGGCGGTGTGGTGATTGTACCCGTTGCTGACGGAGCTGCTGCCAAACCTTTTGTGCAATATAACAAACGACAAGTGATGGTTTTAAAACAAGATGAACAATGGCTTGCCGTGGTCGGCGTTCCTTTGTCTGCCAAAATAGGTTCACAAACACTGACTGTCAAGTCAGCAGGAAAAACGTCAAAGATCAGTTTTGTTATCGCAGATAAAGCTTACCCAACGCAATATATTGAAATTAAGGATGATGGCAAAGTAAACCCAAATAACTATGATATGAAACGTATCAACGGTGAAAAGGCAGCGATTAATGGCGCATTAGAACATTGGACTGAAGGTGATGTTGCGCTTAATTTTGTATGGCCAATTGAAGGTCGCGTCAGTGGTTTATTTGGTCGCCGTCGCGTGTTTAATGGTCAGCCGCGTAATCCGCATAGTGGAATGGATATTGCCGCACCAACAGGCACTGAAATTCATGCGCCAGCAAATGGTGTTGTTCGTAATACTGGCGACTATTTCTTTAATGGTAATACTGTGTTTATTGATCATGGTCAGGGTTTAGTGACCATGTTTTGCCATATGAATACAATCGACGTTAAAGCAGGGCAAATTATCAAACAAGGCGAAATCATTGGTACAGTAGGCATGACGGGCAGAGTGACCGGGCCACATTTACATCTCGGCGTTAGTTTGAATGATACAAGGGTTGAACCTCGATTATTCTTTCCTGAAAGAGATGCGGTAACGGGTGATGAAAAATAATTATTTTCATCCTACTCGCTTTATAGCTTTTAGTTTAAGCATCGTTAAACTATTTTGAATAAATAACCCAGTGATTGTCTTATTTTTAAACAAGGCAGTCATTGGGTTTATTGTCTATATAGTTACTAAAAGTAGCTCAAGGAGTAAATAAACCAGTCGTTTAAAGTCTAAAATCTCGACCCAGATACACACTCAAAACACGTTTATCTTTGAGGATATCTTCTGGCGTACCTTTGGCGATCACTTCACCTTCATTAAAAATATAAGCACGTTCACAAACATTAAGCGTTTCACGCACATTATGATCGGTAATTAAAATACCAATGCCGCGTTCTGCCAACGCTTTGATAATGCCTTGAATATCCAGCACTGAAATGGGATCAACACCAGCAAAAGGCTCATCTAATAGGATGAATTTTGGCTCCATTGCGAGCGTTCGTGCTATTTCAACTCTGCGTCGTTCTCCGCCCGATAACGCCATACCTAAAGATTTCCGGATATGATCGATGTGAAAGTCAGATAAAAGACGTTCTAATAATTCTTTTTTAGCGGCGTCATTGAGCTCTTTTCGGGTTTCGATAATGGCATAGATATTATCTTCCACCGATAGTTTGCGAAACACAGAAGCTTCTTGCGGCAAATAGCCGATACCGAGTTGAGCGCGTTGATGGATTGGGTCTCGAGTCAGCTCTTGTTGATCAAGGAATATCGTGCCGCTATCAACAGGAATTAAGCCAACAATCATATAAAAACTTGTCGTTTTACCTGCACCGTTAGGTCCTAATAAACCGACAATTTCTCCACTTTTTACTTCTAGAGAAATATTTTTAACGACTTGGCGAGTACCAAATTGTTTGGATAATTGCTGGGCGGATAATGTGCTCATGCTCTTCCTAAACTTATGGTTTGACTTCAATATAACGGCGATTCACCCATCCAATTACTACTTGACCGGCAATTTCGCCTCTGACTTGTAACCAGTCTTTTTGTTCAGTCAGAATAATGACTTCGCTATTAGGAATAAAGCTGCCGATCTTATTATATTGAACACTAGGACCTGTACGAACATTCAGTGTCGTAGTCGTTAAAGCAGTAGGATGTTTATCCGCATCTTCATCGAGAATAGCTGGCGGCGGCGTTGCTTCAGTCTTAGGTACTACCTTAGGTGCTGCTGCTTTCTTTTTACTACTTGGCGGCTGAATAATGATGTGCACACGGCCACTTTGTTGTTTTTCCCCAGCAACTTCGACTGGAGCAGAGTTAGCATTAACGACATTTTTGTTTATATCATATTCGATTTTATTGCCACTAAATTCATCACCGTTTTGCCATACATGACCTTGTCCTAGTAAGTATATTTTTTGTGCTTTAGCGTGATATTCCATTTGTAAAGCACGGGCACGAACGGGCGCTTCACCTGGCTTTTGAACTTGTTTGTAGGTGGCTAAATTACCTTGGGCAACGGCCTTAGAGAGCTGCTTTTTATCATCGTAATAAAAGGTGATGATGTCGCCCTCAATACGTAATGTACCTTGGGTTAAAATGGCTCTACCTTTGTATTGAGTAATACCGCTGGCATCATCGAGTTCCGCATGATCTGCTTCTATATCAATAGGTTGTTCACGATCACTGTCTAGCGCCCACGTTAATGATGGTAAACAAGCAAGTAGTGTAATGAGCAGTTTAGTTTGTAGGTGGCGCATCGTAATGTCCTCTCACTCTGGAGTGCAGGTTAATAGTTTTTTCTTGGAGGCTGGCATGAAGTCCAACCGAATTTGTCGTGCCGTGAGGAGATTTCATACTAACAGCGAGATCGGTGTAAGCATTATCGCGTACGGTATCTAAATTGAGCTTTTCAGTGCTTAACTCAATATTATTATTGTCTTTTTGGGTGATGATAACATTGCCGGTAAGTAAAATATCGTCACCTTTTCCTTCGGTATAGGCCTTGTCAGCAGTCATTAGCCAGGTATCTTTACCTTGTTCGATAATTTGAGCGGCAGGTTTAATGATCTCAGTGCTATCGTTGGCAGGATAATGTGACATTGTTTCGCCAGTAATAAGGCGTGAAGGTTTGCCAAGTTTATCCATCACGGTCATGGTGAAGTTTGTCATCGCATAATCACTTGTCCGCGCTACGCCATTCGATTGATCAGTATTGGATTTGTCATCATTATCGAAAAATAGCCAAAGGGAGACGATTGCCAATAAAGACAAGATGAGTCTTGTAATAAAAGAAAGATTAGAAGTGGCGTTCAATTTGATCTTGCAGGGTACCCTGTCCTTCCATAATAAGTTCACATACTTCGCGAGCAGCACCTTTGCCACCGTTAGATGGTGTTATCCAATGTGCATGTTTTTTGACAAGTGGATCAGCATCTTGCACTGCAATCGCGAGTCCAACACGATTCATAATCGCTAAATCAACCCAATCATCGCCGACATAAGCACATTGTTCAGGCTTAAGTTTTAAACGTTTAATCAGATCTTCAAAGGCAGGCAACTTAACTTTTTGCCCTTGATAAACATGATTGATACCCAAACTGCTCATACGATGTTCGACCACTTTTGAAGTACGACCTGTAATGATAGCGATATCAACACCGGTATATTGTAAAAGTCTCATGCCATGACCATCACGCGAGTGGAATGCTTTATATTCTTCACCATCATCACCAATAATGATACTGCCATCGGTGAGTACACCATCAACATCAAAAATAACCAGTTTAATATCTTTAGTGCGAGTCAGAATATCTTGCATATTAGTCCTTAATCTATTCAGATGGATAGGGATATGTTGTCGATGTTATGAACATAATTGATCATTTAAACGACACCAGCGCGTAGCAGATCATGCATATTGATGGCACCAATAAGCTGTTGATCGCTATCTGTAATGAGTAAAGCGTTAATTTTATGACGTTGCATTAGCGACAATATTTCAGCTGCTAGCATATCAGAACGACCTGTTTTGCAGTGAGTCGTCATAAATTCAGCCAGTTTGGTGGTGTGAACATCAACACGCTGGGCAATGACACGACGTAAATCACCATCGGTAAAAATCCCTACAACACGGCCATCACTATCGGTCACCGCTGTCATACCTAGACCTTTATTGGTCATTTCAACTAAGGCATCGCTGATCAGCGCTGTATTTGCAACCTTGGGTATGGTTTCACCTGTATGCATAATGTCACTAACACGTAATAGTAATCGACGACCCAGATTACCGCCCGGATGCGATAAGGCAAAATCTTCAGCAGTAAATCCTTTGGCTTCGAGTAATGAAATTGCTAAAGCATCGCCCATAACAAGTGCCGCCGTAGTGCTCGATGTCGGAGCCAAGCCAAGAGGACAGGCTTCTTTAGTCACACTGACATCAATATGACTGTCGGCACAGCTTGCTAAGGTCGAGCTAGGTTTACCGGTTAAAGCGATTAGTGGTACGCCGAGTCGTTTAATCAATGGCAAAATAGTTAATATTTCGCTGGTTTCACCTGAATTAGATAATGCAATGACGACATCAGTATCTGTAATCATGCCTAAGTCGCCATGACTTGCTTCACCTGGATGAACAAAAAATGCAGGGCTGCCGGTGCTGGCAAGGGTTGCTGCAATTTTGCCACCAATATGACCTGATTTGCCCATGCCAATAACAACAATACGGCCTTTGCATTGCAGTAAATATTGGCAAGCTTGCACAAAGGCATCATCAATCCGACTACGTAAGTCAGCAATCGCTTCCATTTCGGTATTAATGACGGCAAGCCCGAGTGTTTTTAGTTTCTCAGATTCAGTTTGCATGATTGTTGTCATAATCTTGTTAAATGCCTTGGCTACTTTGAACGGCAAGCAGGGCGTTGTAGCCGATATAGCCGACTAACATTAAGCTACCTGCAACGCGACCGATACGACCATTTTTGCCAAAATAAGCAAACAGGAATAAGGCAATAGTAAAGGCAATCATCACCGGGAAATCACGTAATAAAATCATAGGATCGAGTGCCGATGGTGCAATTAATCCAGGCATTGCTAATACGGCTAATAAATTAAACATATTAGAGCCTAAGACGTTACCGACAGCAATGTCATGTTCATTTTTGAGTGCGGAAATGATTGATGCCGCTAACTCTGGCAGGCTGGTACCAATTGCCACGATAGTCAGACCAATAATAAGATCACTGACACCTAATAAGTGAGCAATACCCGTCGCTCCCCATACTAATGCTTTTGAACCGACTAATAATGCGATTAAGCCAATGATAAAACTCAATAGTGCTTTTGGTGTCGACATTTTGTGTTCGGTAAATTCTTGTTCAAATTCCTCGGCAAGAGGATCTTTATCTGTACTCTTTATTGCAAAATATGCCATAGAGAACAATAGAAAAATGAAGCCTGAAAATAAAATAATGCCGTCTACGTGGCTAAGTTCTAAATCCCAAACGAGATATAACGCGACAGCCATAACGAATGCCAGTATTGGAAAGTCACGTTTTACACTGGCTGAATTGACGGTCAGTGGTGTAACTAAAATTGTGATGCCTAATACTAAACCTATATTGGTAATATTTGAGCCAATGGCATTACCTATTCCCATTGCAGGCGCACCATCAAATGAGGCTAAGGCTGATACCAGCATTTCAGGAGCTGACGTACCAAAACCCACAATGGTTAAGCCGACAATTAAAGGTGAAATACCAAAATTGGTTGCAATACTTGCGGCGCCATCAACAAAGCGATCAGCACCCCATATTAGAATGGCGAAACCAACAATAATGGCGAGAATAAAAAGAGCAGTAATCATAAATAGTTAATAGCCAAGTAGCGTAATTAAAAAAGCCGAGCTAGTGCTCGGCTTAGTATTATATGTTGCTAGCAACATATTGTCCTCATCAGAGATGGCCTAGTCGGCAAAAAGATCAAAATCATCTTCCGGTGGTTTACCATCGTAAACAAGGTTTTCACGATGTTGAAGATAGGCATTTCGCACATAGCTATATTCATCGATAGAGGCTTCATCAAGCACATTTTTAATGTTTAAATTGTTTGCGCGAGCATCAATAACACGTAGCGCTATTAAGCCGTTGCGCGCACCCGCATCATCAAGATGATTAACAGGATCAGTATACATATCACCCACTAAACCAAATGAGTCGCGGAAGTTACGTGGGCCAAAAAATGGTAAAACGAGATAAGGACCGGTATCAAAACCCCAAGCCCCAAGTGTTTGGCCAAAATCTTCATTATTTTTATTGTGTCCAGCCATTGTTGCGACATCCAATATTCCGGCAAAACCAACCGTTGTATTAAGTGCAAAACGTCCTGTGTCATCCAAAGCTTGACCAAATTTGAACTGAAGTAAATCGTTTATGATCACCGTAATATCGTTCAAATTACTGAAAAAATTGCTGACACCTTGGCTAATGCCAGTAGGTACAACCGTATCGTAACCTTTCGCGACCGGTCTAATAACATTGCGATCAAGTGAGCTATTAAATGAGTGCATTGCGCGGTTATAACCTTCTAAAGGGTCATTTACGCCGTCTTCTCTGCTCGTTGTTGCACAAGCTGTTAATAGCATGACACTAGTTAAAGTGCTGGCTCTAAGTAATAATGTTATTTTAGACACGTCGGTTGTCCTGATTTTTGAGATGATTATGGAGGAGAATAATCGCATGGACAGCGTTTAGGAGCAAGCAAGAGTGGTATTTTATCCTCATAACTATTTTTATCGTTGTTTTGTTACCACATCGAGAGCAGGTTTGAGGATTTATAAACACCAAAACTGATGATTAATAATCGTATCTGACGGTACTGTTTTATTCATACGATTGTTATGCATTAAGTCTGAAAACACCTGTGTGCAAGCTTGCCAGCTATGTTGTTGAGCAAATTGAATACAATCGTCTTGATTTGAGAAATGATTTAAATGCGAAGCATTGGTGATGGCTGTTTTAAGATCATCATCCAAATAGCCTGTTCGACCTTGTTCAATGATATCTTTCGGCCCTGTTACTGGATAAGCAGCAACAGGAACGCCGCAGGCAAGGGCTTCTAGTAACACCAAACCAAATGTATCGGTTTTACTTGGAAAGACAAAAACATCAGCGGCTGCCACCCAAGAGGCAAGCTCCTCACCAAATTTAGCACCTGTAAATAGCACTTTGGGATATTTTTTTCTTAGCATCTCAAGATCTGGCCCGTCACCAACCACCACTTTACTTCCTAGCAAATCAAGCGACAAAAAAGCATCAATATTCTTTTCGATAGCGACGCGGCCCATATTGAGCATAATAGGTTTGGGCAGGTTGATCGGCTGCGGATTGTCTGGCTTAAATATTGAGGTATCAACACCGCGTCCCCAGACATGAACATTATTGAAACCGTGTGATTGTAAACGTTGTTGTTGTGATTGAGTCGGTACTAAAGTATGAACCGCTTTATTATGAAAACGTCGAAACCAAGCATAAGTCCAGCTTAATGGAATCGGTAATCTAAGGCGCAGATACTCTGGAAATTGCGTGTGATATGAGGTGGTAAATTGTACATTATGTTTGATACACCAACGACGTGCCGCTACGCCCAAAGGACCTTCGGTCGCTATATGGACTGCATCTGCATTGATGTTCTTTAAATCTCGCGCAACTTTCCGACCAGGAAATAAAGCAAGACGAATAGAAGGATAAGTCGGACATGGAATAGTGCAATGACCGTCAGGTGTGATCAAAAACACATCGTGCCCCATTTTTATGAGCTGGGCATAAGTTTGTTTAAGTGTTTGTACAACCCCATTTACTTGTGGTTGCCATGCGTCAGTCACAATAACTATTTTCATTTAGGCCACCTTGGCAAGTTCATTAGTATTATTGACTAAATCGGTCCATTTCAATATTTCCATCGAACCATCGGGTCGTTCAATTAACGCGGTACAGCTTTCCACCCAATCACCACAGTTGAAATAATCTATATCATGTAAACGAGTTATTTCGGCGCGATGAATATGACCACAAACCACACCATCGACCTTTTGTCTGGCGGCTTCATGAGCCACGGCTTCTTCGAAATTACTGATGTATTGAACGGCATTTTTTACTTTATGTTTTAGAAAAGCAGCCAGTGACCAATAAGGAAAACCAAGCTTTCGACGTATCAAGTTGACCCAGCGATTAGCGCGTAATAAATAGTCGTATAAACGACTACCTATTTTGGCAATAAGAGGTGAGCATTTCACGACGCCATCAAATTCATCACCATGAATAATCAGTAATTTTTTCCCATCCGCTGTGGTATGAATAGTTTCATTTTTTATTTCAACATTACCGAAAATAGCACCATCGAAGTCGCGTAATATTTCGTCATGATTGCCGGGAACATAGATAACTTTGGTGTTATGTTTCGCTTTGCCGAGAATGGTGCGAATAACATTATTGTGGGCTTGCGGCCAAAATACTCGTTTATTCATCTCCCAAATATCAATAATATCGCCCACTAAATATAAATAATCGCATTCCACATGGTGGAGGAAATCGAGTAAATAATCGGCACTACAGCCCCGAAAACCTAAATGTATGTCTGAGATCCAGACACTACGTACTTTAATCGTTTCTTCCAAGTTGAATGATGTTTGCATCGCGCACTCTTTGACTTAGGATAGTGGCTGTACGTTAACCAACTATGATGACCAAACGATGAACAATTTATGTCAGAATGATGACGAATAAACGTCCTAACCTTGCTTGACGTATAATCAACTTACTTATTAATCACTATGTGAAAGATCATGACTAATCCTTTATTAGAAAATAATGTGTTACCCGCTTTCTCAGCAATCAAGCCTGAACATGTTGAACCTGCACTAAATCAAGTATTGGAACAGGCAAAACAAACTGTCGAAGACTTGCTGAAAAATCAACAACAACCTACATGGCAATCATTGGTACTGCCAATGGAAGCGTTGGATGCCACAATTGATAAAGTATGGTCGCCGGTCAGTCACCTTAATTCAGTGATGAATTCAGATGAATTACGCGTTGCTTACAATGCGTGTTTACCTAAACTAAGTCAGTTTGGTACAGAATTGGGTCAAAACGAAGATTTATATAAAGCGTATAACGCTTTGGCGAATAGTGTTGCATATGACGATTTAGATATTGCACAAAAGAAGGTGATTGATAATGCCTTACGTGATTTTCGTTTGTCAGGTGTCGAATTGTCACAAACAGATCGCGATAAATTCAAACAAATTTCACAGCAACTGACCGAATTGACGGCTAAGTTTGAAGAAAACTTGATGGATGCCACGCATGCATGGAAAAAACATATTACAGATGAAGCTTTATTATCAGGTTTACCTGAATCAACCAAAGATATGGCCGCTCAGTTTGCTCAACGCGATAATCTAGATGGCTGGTTATTTACCTTAGATTTTCCTTCATATATGCCAGTGATGTCTTATGCCGATGATCGGGATTTTCGTGAAGAAATGTACACCGCCTTTGCGACTAAAGCATCGGATCAAGGTCCATACGCAGGCCAATGGGATAATACCGACATCATGGCTGATATCCTTAAACTACGTCATGAACTGGCACAGTTAATTGGGTTTGATAATCATGCAGAACGATCATTAGCGACTAAAATGGCGCAGTCACCACAGCAAGTATTAGACTTTTTAAACGATCTTGCCGCACGTTCGAAACCAATTGCTGAACAAGAATTCGCTGAATTAAAAGCCTATGCTCATGAACAAAATCCCGATATTAGCGATTTAGAATCATGGGATGTAACGTATTACGCTGAAAAATTACGCCAACAACGTTATTCAATTTCACAAGAAGAACTGAAACCGTATTTCCCTGAAAATAAAGTGGTATCAGGTTTATTTGCCGTTGTTAATCGGCTTTACGGTTTAGATATTAAAGAACGTCACGATATTGATGTGTGGCATAAAGATGTGCGT
>LAZR01002014.1_pt1 | contig 12178 bp, 12 predicted proteins | sample 329461 | NCBI WGS metagenome assembly LAZR01 (sample SAMN03002196, study PRJNA259156) | marine sediment metagenome | biome: sea floor; feature: Hydrothermal impacted sediments; material: marine sediment; isolation source: Loki non-amplified sample from Loki's castle hydrothermal vent sediment ...
AAACTATCTCTTTTTCCATTTTCGCAAGTTCTAATTCATCTTCATGAGTTATAATTGGACTCATTTTAATCAATACTTTTGAAAATTTTTAATATTTCTGAATTCTGTTCTGATATTAATTATTTATTTTAAATTATATAACTTTTTTAGTATTTAAGTTTATATGGGGAATGCTGCGGTTAATATATTATCTTTCAAGTTTACTTTCAAGATTTTTACTTTAATCTCCCTTCCAATGATTTTTTCAGAACGGATTATTTGTTTATTTACCAGCAACTTAACTCCGAAATTATCGTTAATTTTCGCAATATATTCATATTCCCATCGTCCTTTAGACACAACAACTACTTTCACAATATCACCTTTTCTGACATCTGGGGAAGCAATTTTTTTTCTTCTATGAATATTAAAATCGTTAGGTCCGAGTTTAAGTTTGATTTTAAATTTTTTTTCTAAACTCGACAGCTGCTTGTAAAAATAGTCCCAACTTTTTGGTCTAATTTTTTTTAATTTTCTTCCCGTTTTATAAATTAAATATTTTTGAATCCCAATTTGAATTTTCTTTTCAGAATGACCCTGAGTCCTCAAACTAATCACGAATTTAATGATTTCTTCAATATCTTGATCATTTTCTCCCGGAAACCACACAGGGGCAATCAAGACATCTATTGTAGATTTTAATAAAGACTTTATATTTATAAGTAGATCTTTCATGTTGTAGTTTTTACAATTACATAAATAATTAGCTTTCCCTTGATCTAAAGAATTCAAACTAATATTTATACGTGTTAAATTAACTCTTTCTAATTGTTTAATAATTTTTCGATTAAGGAGTAGTCCGTTAGTTTGCATTGAAACTGTTTCGACACCCTCTCTCTTCCATAGTTCTTCAATTAGTTTAAATAATTTAGGATAAAGGAAAATTTCCCCATAAGGGGCTAAATGAATTTCAATATTGTGTCTTCCCTTGATCTCAATTAATTCATCCACTTTCTCAAGTAAATAGCTATATTCAACTAAAAAGTTGTTTATATAGTCTCCAGCACTCACAAAGCAGTATTTACACTTGAGATTGCATAATGTTGATGGTTTAAGTTCTATAATATTAGTACTTCGATCAATAACTCCTATAAAATCTACTCCATAAAGAGGAATTCCAGATTTTCTATTTATAATGATATTTGTATCCAGCATGTTAAATATTTAAAATTTGTATCGTAAAATTCCTACAATCGATCCCAGATTTACTAAATGTTCCCCTGCAAGGGTCTCAGTACTCATTATATATATTTCTCCGCCGGAATTTTCAACTTTCGTTATTATATCTTCAATTTTTAATTTAAAATCTTTCGAGGTGCCTCGGATCATCACATCTGCTATTAAGAGTTGCTTTATCGCTCCGTTTTCGGATGCATTAGAAACCTCATCCACACCTATAACAATTAAATCAGCATCTTCACTGAATTGGGCCATAATTTTTTCAATCATATCAGCTTCTTGAAGGATCTTGACGTCCTTTTTTAATTTTGCCAATTCCTTAGATTTTAAAGTTTCTATAATTGCGCTTTCAGTTCCAGAACTTGCTTGACAAAGCCTTATTTTGGTTGTCAAACCTGAATTTATGTAATTTTTTTTGAAATATTCCTCAAAAACATTTTTGGAATTACCTGGACCAGAAAAAATGATTAGATTTACCTCAATCTCTTTCAAATTTTCTTCTAAAACTTTCATAATAGCCTCATAAAAATCATTTAATGCTTTATTACGATAAGTTTGTTTGTATCTTTTGCCTGGAATGGTATTTTTAATTGTAGCAATCCTTTTATGGCTGAAATTTGTTATAAGAGCTATTGTCGCTAATCCTGTTTCTATAGCAACTATTATCATCTTATAATTTGATTCGAATTTTGATGCATATTTAATTCTTTTAATTTCACTATTTAGCCACTTTTCTTTAGTTATAGAAATTTTTTGTAAAACCTCTATATTGAAAGTGTGGTATGTGCCAAAACTCACAAAATCTTCAGGTCCTTCAAGTATTTTACCTTTAACTCTTAATCTGTTTGAAAACTCATGAAAAGTAACATTTTCTACCTTCAGTTTTAATTTCATTTGTTTACGTTCACCTTTTGTTCCTTCCTTAAACACGACTCTCCTCCGAGTTCTAGCCGAAACGATATCGCCTATACTAATGACGTTATAAAGAGACCATAAATCATTCAAGCTTTCGATCTTTACGGTGATTTCTTCTTGCTTTCGATTAATTTCAAGAATTTTCAAATAGATTACCTTAGTTCTACAAAATCCCTATTTTAAACTAATACATCTTAAAAGAAAAGTTTAATTCCAAAAAAAATTTAAAGTAAAAATAAAAAAAGTAAAATTAACTGTTTTATGGTTGAAAAACTTTTTATTTATCCCCTATCGCAGCCTTAACTTTTTCAAGTTCTTCCATTCGTTTCTGTTTCTCTTCTTCTCTTGCTTTCGTTTCTGCGTCATCAATTTTGCTAAGGGATACTCCTTTCTTAATCTCTTCTTGCATTTCTTTATCTACTGGAGCCACTTTTTACAGCACCTTTTATTAAAATTTAGTTGAAATAATAATTTTAATATTTACACATATTATAATAGAATTTATTTATAAGTTTTAGTTTATAGAGAGTCTTATTTAATATACTGAAAATCCTACTCTAAGCAATTATTATACTGCTTTTGAAAAAGAAAAAAAATTATATATATAATTCCATTAGAAAAGCATTTTCACCAGATTGATAGTAATTTTTAATAATTTTAGGATTCATTATGAAATTAAATTTTTTATATAAATTAATTGCCCCCAAATTGCTTTCTTGCACATTGAGTACCACCTTACTCACTTCTTTTAATTGTTTAATCTTGTTTATGACATTTTCTAAAAGAACAGTTCCTAATCCTTTGCATTGAAAATTTGTCTGTATGAGAAAATTGATTATATTAACCCTATCAATCTGATCTTTTATGACAATTATGAAACCAATAATATGATTTCCAATTTGGTTGTTTTCTAACTTTAAAAAAAAAATGTTTCTCAATATTAATTTCCTCATTAATTTTTCCGAAAAGGCATTCTTCTTGAAGATCTCCCTTTCAAGAATCATAATTTTCTTCAAATCTCGGATTTTAACGTCTTCTATTCTCATCAAAACCAAATTCTTTCTTAAACAATTTTGTTGGAGTTTTTTCTGTAATTTGCTGATATTTTTTTTTTCTAAAAGGAATCATTTCAATAACATAACCCTTTAGTTGATAACTTTCGTAAAGTGATATGATTTGGTTATCTATTATATAATAATAGGGCAATTTTATATTATTTTCTGTAAAGGACAGAGTATTTTCTTTAATTTTCAATTTTGATGTTATTTTTTCCTTGAATCTGTTTAAATCCTCTAAATTCCCCTCAACTTGTCCATATACTAAAAGACCTTCTTCGGTAATGACCTCATATGGTAATTTAATATTTTTAGCCCTACGTAAATACCTCATTTTAAGTTGGTAATAATCTTTTGAATGAATTGGGCAAAAATGCATTTTTATAGAAACTTGAGTGCTTAAATCTCTCAGTAAATTAATCGCAACCTCCTTACTCTTGACTACAGAAGCAATAGATCCTTTTTTCAGTTGATAACCTCTATTTTTTAATGACGAACTATTGGGAAAACAATATTCAAATTCATTCAAATTAATAAAATCTGCTCCAATATCATCAAGAAACACAATTAACTTTTTGATATCTTCTATTTTCTCATTATTAGGAATAACAGGAACTTCTGCTCCGATATCTAAACCCAAGTTCAAAGCAAATTTAATTTTTTGCAGATTTTCTCTTGATGGGTGAAATCTGATCTCATCCAAACCGGTTAGAGCAAGTCTTTCAGCAATTGATTTATTGAAGCTAATACTATTTGTATATAGATGAACATGAAACCTGTTACCTTTTTTAGTTTTTACAAATCTTATATAATCAAGGGTTTTTTCTAAGTTTTTATCGCTAAGAGGTTCACCGCCAGTTATACTCATTCCTTTTGCTTCCGTTTTATTAATCTCCTCTAACAGTTCTTTTTTAGAACTAATTTTTATCTCATTTGCGAAAGTTTCTTCCTTTCCCTTCCTCTCTTTTGATAATGGACAGTACCAATAACAATTAACTGGGTTTTGACAAGTCCCGCTTAAAAATAAAACAGTCTTTTGCCCTTTTAAACATAATATGCACCCCTTTGGAAGACCTCTTCCTTTGATAATTCTATTGCCTTCTTTAATCTTTTCAATTATAGCTTTTTTCATAATTTATTTAGTTTTTTTCTTATAATTGATTTCTTTTTAGCTAAATCTTTTAAAACATTTTCAGTCGATTCATTTATATTAAGTTTTCTTCTCAAAAATACCCCAGTTCTTCCGAATCTCTCCCTTCTTAATAACACTCTTTTGCGTTCATTCACAGTATCAATATTTACTCCTACAGTTTTAGCAGCAAGAACCTCATTTCCAATAATCGAGGATTCTTCATGTCCGTATTGGTTAGGTTTAATTAATACAAGTCTTTTATCTATTCCTGCTATTCTCGTCTCTGAATCAATATCTTTTAAAGTGATTTTTCCACCATATGTATAAAACTCCATAATTTTTTTACTAAAATTAGAAATAGGAACGGTTATACTTTCCAACTCACTTAAATAAATATACAATTTGATTGAGTCTGATGGAGTTGCCATTATAATCTCCCTAAAATAATTTTCATGACCAGCTTTATTTAAAATATACTCAATTTGAAAGGATGGAACTTTTTGAGTAAAAACAATATCAATATCGCTAGATTCATGTACATCACCTCGAGCAATACTTCCATAAAGATAGGGGTTGAGTCCTTCTTTCACAAACATTTCTAATAATTTTTTAGCATTAGCTCTTTTCTTTTTTAATAGTGACCAATTATATTTAGAATAAGTGATAGTACTGTTATGTTCCCTTAGAATTTTACTATCTTTCATAAGCCATTAATTGACTTTTGATTTCGTCAGTTTATTTGATATTATATCAATTAAAATACCTAATAGGATAGTTTCGTAAAATTTAAAGCTTGATTTAGCCTTATCAAGAGTTAATAAGGATTGGTTCTTTCTGTATTGAGAGCCAAATTCTTCAGTAAATCGCAATAGATTCCTATTTTTAAAAAAAAAGAACGCTTTTTTATTAAAAATGTAAAAAACTAGAGTAGGCTGCATGGGTTTATTAAATTTCTCCATTCGATTACCGTGCAATGATTTTTTTATTTTTGGATTAATCAGTATCAAACCTCTATTTTTATCATCAGGGAGGATCGACTTTATTATTCTCAAGGAGGTTGAATAATTTAGCAGAATGTAATTAGAATTCATGATAAACCCTTGTTGTTTAAAATATGTAATTGCAGATGAAATGAGGGAGTTGAATTCCTTTACCACCTCGTCATTGGAACCATTTTTTATTTTTGCTTTAAAGGAAACGATATTGAATCCATAACTACTTAAACCCTCAGATAAGCTTTTTATAACCCTTTTCTTGAATCTTGGTCTCAAAAGAATGATAACAGGATTTTGGCTATATTTTTCAAAAAGATTAGAATTTCTAGTTAAATTCCAGTGATTAGTCCTAATAATTTGACTATTAAAATTTAAATTTGCATTAGTGAATGAATGATATTCTATCGCTTCATTGGAGAAGTTTGAGCGCCATCGATGAGTTGATTTGAATATTTTAACGCCAAATAAAAGCAAAAATAATAAAACTATTATAACTGTATCAACAAAAACCCAATCAATCTGATAAATATCGCTCGCCATGATTTTCTATGAATATTTTATAAATCATCCAACGATATTTTTAATCCAATTTAGATACGTTTCAGAACCCTTTTCAATCTTTATCCCAATGCATTCTGGTTCTGAATATGAATGGATTTCCTTTATTTTTTGAATTAATAATTCACTTTTTTCATCGGTTGTTTTGATCAATAACAAATATTCATTTTCCTCTTCAATTTTTCCTTTCCAACTATATACTGAAAAAATATCTTTAACTATGTTTACACACGCTGCGAGTTTGTTTTTAACTAAGATTCTAGCAATTTTTTGTCCTTCATCTAAACTAGGAACGGTTACTAAGAAAAGATAAAAATTCATTTTCAAACCTTATATATCCATTTATAGGTGTATTTAATGTAATACTTGATATGAACTTATTTATGATTTATTTCATTTTCTACTGAAATACTGTATCATCATTCTACCTTTTTGGAGTTGATAGAGATCTTACAAGAAGTTGAAAAAATTTCATTAGATGGAACTTGGAAATTAAAAAACATAAAAAAATCATTAGAAATTAATGCCCAAGTACCAGGAACTGTTTTTGAAGCTCTGCTTGAAAATAATATTATTGAAAACCCTTTTTATGGTAAAAATGAGCATGAAGTAAAATGGGTTTATGAATCCGTTTGGCATTATGAAATAGAATTTAACGTAGAATTGGGATTTTTGGAACATGAAAACATAATCCTCTGTTTTAATGGTTTAGATACTATAGCAGAAGTAAACTTAAACGGTGAAAAATTAGGATCCGCAAACAATATGTTTGTAAGATATGATTTTGATGTAAAATCAAAATTGAAGGAAACAAACAACAAATTAACAGTCAAATTTAATAGTCCAACATTAGAAGCTCAAGCTGATATTAGAAAACATGGTTATAAGCTAAACACAGGATATGCCGCCATCCCCGGCGTACCATATCTTAGAAAAGCCCAGTATTCATTTGGATGGGATTGGGGACCACAATTACCAGATATTGGAATATGGAAACCCGTGGAATTAATAGGACATGATGAGGTCAAAATCTCCTCTGTTTACTGCTATTCAAAATTCATTACTGATAATGAGACCAAAAAATCTAAATATTCTGATAAGATTTCTACAATTGATACAAATCTGGTAAAATTATTCATAGAAGTTGAAGTTTCTTCAAATCTTAAAAATCTCTCTAGTCTAAATTATAATTTGAAAATAAAACTAAAAACTCCCGATGATGGAGTATTTAATAAGGAAATCTCTCTTAGTAATAAAAAAGAAACAATCAAATTTGATATTGAAAATCCTCTTCTATGGTGGACACATGATCTCGGTACCCCAAACCTCTATCAAGTTGAAGTTACAATCTTAAAAGATGAGGTATTAGAAAGGATAACTCAGCACATAGGATTACGAGACATTCAACTCATTAGAAAACCTGATAAATGGGGGGAAACATTCTATTTTCTTCTAAATGGAATTCCACTTTTTGCGAAGGGTGCAAATTGGATTCCGGTTGATAGCTTTATTCCAAGGGGTAAGAAGCTAGGACTTTATTCTATGAATTTGAATTATGCCAAAAGAGCTAATATGAACATGATTCGTGTATGGGGCGGTGGGATTTATGAAGATGAGTCTTTTTATAATTTGTGTGACGAATTGGGGTTGTTAGTCTGGCAAGATTTCCCATTCGCATGCGCGCTTTATCCTTATAATGATGACTTTATTAAAAATGTAGAAAGAGAGGCAATTCAAAACATAAAGAGATTACGAAGGCATCCTAGTCTTGCATTATGGTGTGGTAATAATGAAATTGAATCTTTATGGAAATGGGAGTTAAATAGAACCGGGATTGCAGAAGATAATAAAAAAAGACTTAATTTTTTAATTAATTTTTATTTGAGAATATTTGAAGAATTGTTACCGAATTTAATTAATAAATTAGACCCAACGCGGTCATATTGGCCTAGTTCGCCATCAAATGGTTTTATTAATGAAAATCTTGCAGGAAGGAGTTCAAATAATCCCAACTCCGGTGACTCACACTACTGGGCAGTTTGGCATGGAAATATGCCATTTTCTGCTTATAGAGAGTTCAATTCTCGTTTTATGTCTGAATTCGGCTATGAATCTTTTCCTTCTTTGAAAACCATTGAAAAATTTTGTCCCATTGATCAATATGATTTCAATTCCCCAAGTATGGAGAACCATCAGAAAAACTCCGCAGGTAATCAGAAAATTATGGATTATATGGATAAACGTTTTTCAATCCCTCAAGAATTTGAGCATCAAATAGTCTTGTCACAAATTACTCAAGCAGAAGCAATAGAATATGGTGTAGAACATTGGAGGCGAAATCGGAATGAATTTCATTGTATGGGATCATTATATTGGCAATTGAATGACTGCTGGCCCGTTGCAAGTTGGTCATCATTAGATTATTTTGGAAGGTGGAAAGCGCTTCACTATTTTGCCAAACGATTTTATCATCCGTTTTTTCCAAATGTGAAGGAAGATTCAGATAAGGTTGAGTTTTGGGTGATAAATGATTTAAAAGATTCTCAAAACATTAAATTACAATGGAAAATCCTTAAATCCGATGGAACTATCCTTATGAAAGGTGAATATGATTCTTTGGTTTTACCATGTAGTTCCTTAAAACTTGGAGCCGTGGATGTAAGTGATATCAACAAAACTGAAATACATCGTCAAAATAATATTATCTTCTACAATTTAAAGAGCAATAATAAAAACGCGGAAATTATATCACATGGCTTTCGATTATTTGATGTGCCAAAGCTTTTTAATTTAATGGATCCCGAAATAGAATCGTTTTTGGAAGAAAATAAAGAAGAACAGAAAAATAATAATTACTTTAAATTGATATTAAAAGTAAAAAATATTGCTTTATACATATTTATTGACTCTAATATCGTTGATTTTATTGCTTCAGACAACTTTTTTTCTATGGAACCTCATGAAAACCGGATAATTGACATTGAAATCATAAAAATTTTAAAAGATGGTAAAGAATGTTCTAAACAAGACATCATTAACTCTTTCAAAATAAAATCTCTCTATGATATATTAAATTAGAAATTTATTTTTCCTCTTGCATGAAGAAATTTAAATTAGCATAATCTTATTAAGTATACATTAAGAAATAAGTTATAAAATATTGTTGAGGTTTTGAACTTGTTGCACAATTTTTACCTTATCCATCAGCATACTGGTATTTGTTTAATCCACAGAAAATACGGGACCATTGAATTTAATCAGGATTTAGTGAGTGGCTTTCTAACAGCCCTTAAGGATTTTAGTGTCGAATTCTCGAAGGGATCGGGTGAATTGAAAGTCATAGACATGCAAGTTTTCTATTTGTTGCTAGTTTTTAAAGAGGGTGTTTTATGTACTGCTGCTGCTGATAAGAATGATGATGCTAAGATTACTCATAAGGCGTTAACTGATATTATTGATAAGTTTGTTGGCAAATTTAGCGGGCAACTCGAGAATTGGTCTGGTGACGTTCGCATTTTCCGTGATTTTGAGAAAGTAATTGACGAAGTTTTGAAGGTGGGTAAAATTGCCGAAATCCAGCTCAAGATACCTATTTTGAAGATCTTTAAGAAGGATTTTGTGAAATCTCAGAAACGTATTGCGAAGAAGGGATTAGTGCTGTCCGAGGATGATTTACGCGAAGTAAAGGATGTGAAGCCGGAGTGGGCCGCGAAACGACTTCCTAAGCAGGTAATAGCAACCGGAGTTTTAAATAAGGAAGAGTTTAAAATTGCTCATTTAGCTGACGGATTTCACACAATTGCTGATATCGCTGAGGAGTCAGGTCATCCTGAGGCGGACATTCAGAAGATAATCAATAATTTGGACAAGTTAGAGCTTCTTTCCTTCGTTGAAATCAAGTAAATTTTTTCCTTCTATCTTTTTACCTATATCGTCTTTTCTATGAGTGTTACATCTGTAGTGATATTCATATTTACAGAATAATTATAAGAATACATTTTACTCTAATATACTATGATGAAAGCGATGCAATCTCATCTCCTATATTTGTTCTAGCTTTTTTTTCATAGAGTTTCCAAATTTTTTCTGTTTTATAAATATATTTTTGGTTTAAAAAGTTCTTTAAAATCTCAACTCTTTTCAAAGTGTAGCCCATTTTTGGAACGAAAGAGTATTCTTTTCTTACCTTTTCAGCATGTTTATAATATATTTCTTGTTGCGTGCCCAGAATCAATAAATCCAAATCTAAGAAAATTATTGTATCAAATAAGTCAGTTAATTTTGTATTCTGGTGGTTCTTAGTCTTTTGAATTAAGTTTTTAATATTTAGAATTTTAATTTTGTCATAGTTTATTTTCAGTAGAAAGGCTTCAGCCCTATCAGCACTTCTTTCCTCATTGTCGCTCCTTTTTACCTCATATATAATATCATGAAACCAAATTGAAAACCTAATTGAATTAAAATCATCAAACTCCAATCTGAAATTCTCAGCTTCAGAAAGCATAAATTTAACATAACTCAGATTATGATAATACCTATTAGATGAACTGTAGCATATCTCAATATCGTTAAAAGTGTTATTTATCAGTATTTTGTCATTTGAATATTTTGATACTAAATTGTTCCACTCATTCCTTAAATAATTTATATACTTCATTTCTTAATCATAAAATATTTCTTATGATATTATTAGGAAAAAGGATCCTTATAAAAATAAAAGATAATATTTTTGAAAACTGATTGACTTATAATTTTAAGATGAATGTAAATAAAATTGGGGAAAACATTTACGAAATTCCTCCTAAAACCTTGATGACACGTATTCAGGGTAATATAGAGAAATTTCAGATGAGAGTTCCTGTAAGAATTTATGCTAATAACTATATTTTGGAAAAGATTAAACAAGATCGTACATTAGATCAAATATCTAATGTTGCATGTCTACCCGGTATACAAAAGTATGCGATAGCATTATCAGATGCGCATCAAGGATACGGCTTTTGTATAGGTGGCGTAGCTGGAACAGATGCCGACACAGGTATGATTTCCCCCGGTGGGGTAGGATATGATATCAACTGTGGAGTAAGACTACTAAGAACAAACTTATTTCTAAACGATATTAGAAGTTTGCTTCCAAATTTAATTGACAATATTTTTAAGAATATACCATCTGGTTTAGGTTCAAAGGGAAAACTAAATATCAGTTATTCTGATTTAGATAAGGTTTTGAACGAAGGAGTGAATTGGGCTTTAGATAATGGGTATGCAATTGACGAGGATGTTAAAAATTTAGAAGAAAATGGTTGTTTAGAGAATGCTGATGCGAATTTGGTATCAAAGAAAGCAAAACAAAGAGCTATTAAGCAATTAGGTTCTTTAGGAAGTGGTAATCATTTTCTTGAGATTCAAAAAGTAGATCAGATTTACGATGAGAGAATTGCTAAGAAATTAGGGATAGTAAAAAAAAATCAGATAACTGTGATGGTTCATACGGGAAGTAGAGCATTAGGCCACCAGGTCTGTACAGACAGTTTGCGAAATATAGAACAGGCAATGAAGAAATATAAGATTAGTGTTCCAGATAGGGAACTTGCATGTGTTCCTGCAAATACACCTGAAGCCCAAAACTATCTACAACAAATGGCATGTGCTGCAAATTTTGGATTTAATAATCGGCAAGTGATAACACATTGGTTAAGGGAGTCATTTCAAAATGCATTCAATAGAGATTTTGATACATTTGACATGCATTTGATTTATGGAGTTTGTCATAACATTCTGAAAATTGAAGAACATGAAGTGAATGGAAAGAAAATGAAGTTAAATGTTCACCGAAAAGGAGCTACTAGAGCTTTTCCTCCCGGTCACTCAGTTCTTCCCCAGAATTATAAAGATCTTGGTCAACCTGTTTTAATTCCTGGAACAATGGGATCTGCTTCATATTTATGTGTGGGAAGACCTAAAGCAATGGAACTCTCTTTTGGTTCTACAGCTCACGGATCTGGTCGTATTATGTCTAGATCAAAAGCTACGAAAAAATATTGGGGTACTAAAATCAAAGAAGATCTAAAGAAAAAAGGAATTTTAGTGAAAAGTGCTTCAATGAAGGTTTTAGCTGAAGAGAGTCCTGGTGCATATAAAGATATTGATCAGGTTGTTCAAGTGAGTCATGATCTTGGAATTGTTGAAAAAATCGTGAGATTTGTCCCTATTGGTGTTGTAAAAGGTTAACGCAATTAAATATCAAATACAATACTTATTTCAACTTTCCTCTTTTTTTCTTCAATGTTCATAAAAGAATAAGT
>LAZR01002017.1_pt1 | contig 12163 bp, 8 predicted proteins | sample 329461 | NCBI WGS metagenome assembly LAZR01 (sample SAMN03002196, study PRJNA259156) | marine sediment metagenome | biome: sea floor; feature: Hydrothermal impacted sediments; material: marine sediment; isolation source: Loki non-amplified sample from Loki's castle hydrothermal vent sediment ...
ATATCGGGGTAGGATACCCAGTAGGGCGCAGGAATAACGACTTCGTCGCCGGCGTTAAGCAGAGCCAGCGCGAGGTTGAAAAAGCTCTGTTTGCCCCCACTTGAAACCAGTATCTGGTTGGCTTCGTATTCCAGACCATTGTCTCGTTTGAACTTCGCAATAATCGCTTTCTTGAGGGCCGGCGTACCATCAACCGCAGTGTATTTGGTTTGGCCGTTTTTAATGGCTTCGATAGCAGCCTGTTTGATGTGATCCGGCGTATCGAAGTCGGGTTCGCCAGCACCAAGGCCAATTATATCGTGGCCCGCGGCACGCAGTTCCGCCGCTTTATTGGTGACTGCGAGGGTGGGAGATGGCTTGATTGCCTGTACTCGGCTGGAAAGTTGAAGGTCCAAACTTGCGCTCCTTAAAGCTGCATCTGATAGGTCTGTGACCGGCGGGGTGTCTGAATCCTTGCCTTCCATGCCTTGGGAGGCGGCTGATTTTCGCCCAGCCGTCGATCGCAATGATGGTACCATGAAGCCGGCGTAACAATAAATTTCTCTCTGAGGCCAAGTCGTGCAGCGACAGGATTTGGTCAGGATACGTATTTCGTGTAAGCGGAGGTTGTTTGCCAATTATGGCCAGTAATGTTTCCAGTACTGTTTCCAGTAATGCCGGTGAAAGCGGCCTGTTCAAAGTTGATTCACCGTTCGAGCCTGCGGGCGACCAGCCAAAAGCCATTGCCGGGCTGGTGGACGGTATACATTCCGGCCTGGCGCACCAGACGTTGTTGGGTGTTACCGGCTCTGGCAAAACCTATACTGTCGCCAAGGTTATAGAAGCGGTGCAGCGACCAACTATTGTCATGGCCCACAATAAAACCCTGGCCGCACAGCTGTATGGCGAGTTCCGCGAGTTTTTTCCCGATAACTCCGTTGAGTATTTCGTGTCTTACTACGACTACTATCAGCCGGAGGCCTATGTTCCGTCGTCTGATACCTTCATCGAGAAAGACGCGTCCATCAACGAGCACATTGAACAGATGCGATTGTCTGCAACCAAAGCGCTGCTCGAGCGCCCGGATGCGATTATTGTGGCAACGGTATCGGCCATCTACGGCCTGGGTGATCCGAAGTCCTATCTGAAAATGATGTTGCACCTGGACAGAGGCGACAAAATTGACCAGCGGCACGTTCTGCATCGGTTGGCTGAGCTGCAGTACACCCGGAACGATATTGAGTTCCACCGTGCCAATTACCGGGTGCGTGGTGATGTGATTGATGTGTTCCCTGCGGAGTCAGAGAAGGAAGCGGTCCGCATTGAGCTGTTTGATGATGAAGTGGAAAACCTCAGTTATTTTGATCCGCTCACCGGCGAAGTACTCAGACGCGTTCCACGGATTACGATTTATCCCAAGTCCCACTACGTAACGCCGCGCCAGAAAGTGCTGGATGCCGTTGAGCACATAAAAATAGAGCTGGATGAGCGCTTACCGCAGCTGCGCGATAACAATCGCCTGGTGGAAGCCCAGCGGCTGGAAGAGCGTACACGTTACGACATGGAAATGATGAACGAGCTGGGCTATTGCAACGGCATCGAGAACTACTCTCGCTACCTTTCGGGCCGGCAACCCGGTGAGGCGCCCCCAACATTGTTTGATTACCTGCCTGCGAACGCGTTGCTGATTGTCGACGAGTCCCACGCGACGATTCCGCAGATTGGCGCCATGTTCAAAGGCGACCGCTCTCGAAAGGAAACCCTTGTACAGTACGGTTTTCGACTTCCGTCGGCGCTGGATAACCGCCCCATGCGGTTTGATGAATGGGAGCGGATAGCGCCCCAGATGATCTTTGTTTCGGCCACGCCCGGCAATTACGAAGCCGAGCACGCAGGACAGGTGGTGGAGCAGGTTGTCAGGCCAACCGGCCTGCTGGACCCACTGATTGAAGTGCGTCCGGCGTCCACACAGATAGACGATCTACTCTCGGAAATTCACTCCCGGGTGAAAGTCAACGAGCGGGTGCTGGTGACCACGCTGACCAAGCGTATGGCCGAAGATCTCACGGACTTTCTGATGGAGCACGATATTCGCGTGCGGTATTTGCACTCAGACATAGATACGGTGGAGCGGGTAGAGATCATCCGCGATCTCCGTCGGGGCGAGTTTGATGTGCTTGTCGGCATCAACCTGCTGCGCGAAGGCCTGGATATGCCCGAGGTCTCTCTGGTCACCATTCTGGACGCCGACAAAGAAGGCTTTCTGCGCTCCGAGCGCTCGCTGATTCAGACCATTGGCCGTGCGGCCCGAAACCTTAACGGCAAGGCGATTCTTTACGGCGACAGGATAACCGGTTCCATGCAGCGCGCCATTGACGTAACCGATAGCCGGCGTGCAAAGCAGGCGGCGCACAACGAAGCCCACGGCATTACACCGCAAGGGCTCAACAAAAAGATTGCGGACATCATGGAAGGCGCTAGCAGCGGAGGCCGTGGCAGAAATAAATCCGCGCGGCCCGGAGACAAGGCGGCTGAAGAGGCTGAACGCTACCGCTCCACGGTTGGCAATCGGTCGCCGGCAGAGTTGCTTAAAGAAATGTCGCGCCTTGAAGACAAAATGTACAAAGCCGCATCGGATCTGGATTTCGAAGGCGCCGCCCGTCTGCGGGATGAAATTTCAGGGCTGAAAGAAGCCGCGCTTCGAACTGGCTAAGCTCGCCTCAGAGACTTTCTGGGCGTTTCGGGCCGACAATCACGGCGGCCTGGAGTGGCTGGTTGCGGCCGTACCGTGAAATCTGGCTGAACACCCGTTTATCCACCGGGAGGTACTGTTTGTCGGCCACGGTTTCGCCGTCGTCTACGTCGATCTCCGGATCGTGCAGATACACAAACTCCTCGTCGATGGCGCATACGGTCACCCAGTGGGGTACTCGGCTCCGATTCAGTTGCCAGGTGCTGATCAGAATCACCGGGATCTGGCCGTCAAGCAGCGCTTGCTCCATGGCTTCAAGGGTGAGGGGATCATGATGTAGCTGGATGCCGGTTTTGCCCATGTCGTGGAGAAACCCTTCGTGCACCAGTTCCAGAACCCGTTTTTTATCGTCGTTCCGGACGGTATCCCGAAATAATGGGCCCTCGGTACTGATCCACGCGCTGGCGTTAAAGCCCCGGTTCCAGGCGGAGAGTGCAAGGCCGTGAGGGCCGCAGCCGCCGTGACCCGCCAGCATGAAAATGGTTGTCGCTTCCCGCCAGATCCTGAGCTCTTCCAGGGTGGTGAGTGATTGCTGCTCGTCCAACGCGGCCATTGCCATGATTAACGCAGCGGGCCCGCACGAGAAGTCCGTGGTTTGAGGATAATAGGGCACCGGGAGGAACGCCCGTGTCGGCTCGTAAAACAGGATGCGGCGCTCAAAACGCAGAGCCGTCCCGTGGTCTTCGTAATAGTCCCGGTACGTACCGAACTGGCGATAACCCAGGCGGTTGTATAGCGCAATGGCGCCGCTGTTATCTTCCCGAACTTCCAGCCGCATTAGAATACGACCGGCGTCTGCCGCTTCACGTTCAGCCGCTTTTACCAGCTTTTCACCAATGCCACGACCACGCGCGGTTGGCAGAACCGCAATGGAGTAAATGCGCGCCATACGCGTAGCCGCGCTCATCAAAACCAGGCAGTACCCCAGCAGTTCGTGCTCACCCTCACTGCCATCACCATCATCATTATCAACCCCAGTCTCACTCCGGGCATCCGCCACAATCAATCTGTCCCTGGGCATGTCCAGAAAACGCCGGAAGCTGCGGCGAGAAAGCCGGTCTTCTGTAAAACAACGATTCTCCAGTCGCATAAGCGCGTTCAGGTCATCGCTGGTGGCTTGCCGGAAGTGCAGATCAGACATGGTTAAGGCGGCCTTGAGATTATCGGCGGGGGTTCACTGGTAGGCTCCCCGAATGCCGCTATTATGGTAGAGAGTTGAGTGCAGGAATATAAGCTGATTATGCGTAAAAGCACGCATTATCTTTGCATTGTTCCGGCACCCGCCGCGGCGTATTGTTGCGGCCGGTTTGTTGGCAATTAACTCCAGGGAGGAGCGCCATTAATGTCCCGTTTGCTTATCGTTGTCGACCGCACCAAAGACTGGGCACCGTATTACCCCAGTGAAGACGTGCTGAGTTTTGATCAGTACCTCCAGTTTGCAGCGCCGGCTAACAGCCGGGTACGCGTTATCAACCTGTGCCAGAGCGCCAAATACCTGAGCCGCGGTTACTATTGCTCACTGCTGGCCGAAGCTCGCGGGCACCACGTTGTGCCCTCGGTAATGACGCTTAACGATCTGGGCCGCAAGGGGCTGTTTTCACTTGAACTCGAAGATCTGGATGCCAGCGTCGTAAACTGGCTTGATTCGGCCGGCTCGGCCATCGATCCGGCCAGTGACGCACGCAACGCCACCCACGAAGTTCGTATCCGTACCTATTTCGGGCAAACCGAGCACCCGGATCTTAAACCCGTGGCTCGGGCCCTGTTTGACCGGTTCCCCAGTCCGATTCTGGAAGTGGTTTTCCGGCGCCGGAAAACCTGGCAAATTGAATCCATGAAACCGGCCGCGCCCGCGGATCTGGATGAGCGTGAGCAGGATCTCTTTGCTTCTGCGTTGGATCGGTTCAGCAGCATGGTGTGGCGTAAACCGAGAACCCGCCGCCGCTATCGGTTTGACCTTGCGATTCTGGTGAACCCGGAAGAGGAAATGCCGCCCAGTGATGCCGTCGCGCTGCAACGCTTTGAAAAGGCCGGCCGAAAGCTGGGTATCAACGTGGAGCAGATTACGCGTAAAGACTATATGCGTTTGCCGGAATACGACGGCCTGTTCATCCGTGAAACCACCGCCATTGACCATCACACCTATCGTTTTGCTCGCAAGGCGGCGGCAGAGGGCATGGTCGTCATTGACGACCCTGCGTCGATCCTTAAATGCACCAATAAGGTGTTTCTGGCCGACCTGTTGAAAAACAACAAAATACCGACACCGAAAACCCTGATTCTGTCCAAAGATCAGAAAGACGCTGTGGAGCAGGTAGTTCAGGAGCTTGGCTTTCCGGTGGTGATCAAGATACCGGATGGCGCTTTTTCCCGGGGCGTGAACAAGGCCGAGGATGAAAAATCTCTGCGGGCCGGGTTAAAAGATCTGTTTCGGCAATCGGCACTGGTACTGGCGCAGGAGTATCTGTACACAGATTACGATTGGCGCATAGGTGTGTTGGGCGGGCGGGCAATCTACGCCTGTAAATATATGATGGTGAAAGGCCATTGGCAGATCTATCAGCATGGCGAATCAAAAAGTGAAAGCGGTGGGTTTGAAACCATGCCCACGTACGAAGTGCCAAGAAACGTTATACAGGCGGCGCTGAATTCCACGCGGCTGATTGGTAACGGTCTCTACGGTGTGGACATCAAGCAGTCTGGAAACCGGGTTGCGGTGATCGAAGTCAACGACAACCCGAGCATTGATGCGGGTGTGGAAGATCTTTTCCTTGGCGGCGAGCTTTACACGCTGATCATGCAGGAGTTTCTTTCACGTATGGAAGAGAACCGCCGGCGGTAATGGCTAACCAGTTGTGAGCGAGTGGTGAGCAGCAGGCTTACGGGCCGGCTACCCAGATTCTCACACTGCCAAACCAGGGATAACCGTCCAGATGTTGCCGGATGTTTTCCGGCGTAAAGACCGTCTGCGGATCGTGTTCATCCAGAAAAATCTCCAGGTGCAGCTTGTTTCTGAGGTAGTGAAGCCTCAATCGGCTGCGTTGGGGGATTTCTCCCAGATGCTCCGTAATGATGCTTGTCACGTCCGCCCGGGAGGGCAGTTTTTCCGTTGTCGGGAGCTGATCCTCGTCGTTTTCGGCGTCAATGTGAAAGTTGATGTCGAGAATGCTATCCAGTGCATTACGCATGCCGGCAACCACCTGCATGCCAATTTGATGCCCTTCGGATACGCTGATTTCTGGCCGCACAACCAGATGAATATCCAGCAGAATATCCTGCCCCATGAGGCGGCTGCGAAGCTCATGCACGTTGAGAACGCCGTCGGTATTGCGGGCGATGGTTTTCAACATGTCGGTATCGTCAGGGGAAAGCCCGGTGTCCACCAGTTCCTGAACGCTGTCCCAGGTGAATTTCCAGCCGACGTGAATAATGATGGCTGCAATCACAACGGCCGCAAGCAGGTCCAGCCACACAAGTCCAAGCATGGCGCCAGCCGTTGAAACCAGAACCACTGCGGAAGAAAACGCATCGGTACGGCTGTGCCAGGCGTTGGCAATAATCAGATCCGAGCGTATGGCCTGGCCGACACGTCGGGTATAGCGAAAGATCCATTCCTTGCCTGCAACCGACACGCCGGCGGCGATCAGTACCGGCCATTCGGGAACGGAACCGATGTTCCCCTCTATCAGCCTCAGGGTGTTTTCCCAGGCGAGCGCTGCACCGACCGCAATGAGGATACTGCCGAGCACCAGAGTGCCGAAGGTTTCAATGCGTTGATGACCGTAGGGATGGTTGTCATCGGGTTCCTGGCGGGAGACCTTCATCACCCCCAGTACAACAACGTCGGATGCGACATCCGTAAAAGAATGAATGCCATCAACCACAAGAGCCTGGGAATGGAAAAGCGTGCCTGCAATAACCTTAACGACTCCCAAAATAATGTCGAGAATCATTCCTATGATCGTAACCCGCGACGCCGCGTTCATTTCCTTCGCGAGCGTTTCGCGCTGGCTCTGTGCCGATGATTCTGGTTGCGAGTTATTGATCATGCTCTGCCATGGTGTATTTCTGAGACTTCTTTTGTTTAATTTATGCACATCATAGCAATGTCCCGGATAAATAACAGATTGTTCAGTTTTTCTTTTGCTTAATAAAAAATCACTGTAACTATCTGAAAAATATGTAAAAATAAACTGGTCAAAAAATGATCAATCTGTAGGCTGGCGCAGATTACAAGGGATTGGCAACGTTGACCCGCGATTTTCAACAGGGTTATCCACAGATTCCGTGGAAAAGCCCCCGAGGGCTCAAGGATACAGTTGTTTAGCTCTGCTTTTGCAGGATCGGGCCGTTGTGGAAAACTTCCGGTATACTCGCGCTCACGTTTTATTGAGGAGTTGTCAGATGTACGGCGTTATCCGCAACCTGCTTTTTCGACTATCACCCGAGCAGGCCCACTGTGTTGCGTTAAACGGTCTTGACCTGGCGCATCGATTGCGCGTGCTGGGAGCTTTTTCACCGAAAACAGAAAATCTGCCAGTAAAGGTAATGGGGTTGGAATTCCCGAACCCGGTCGGGCTTGCGGCAGGGCTGGATAAAAACGCAGATCATCTGGATGCTCTGGGAGCACTTGGGTTCGGGTTTATCGAAGTTGGAACCGTTACGCCGCTTGCGCAACCCGGCAACCCGAAGCCCCGCATGTTCCGGTTGCCGGAGTATCAGGCCATCATTAACCGAATGGGGTTCAATAACCAAGGCCTGACACACATGCTCGAACGCGTGGATAAGCGCAACTATCAGGGCATTCTCGGTATCAATGTAGGCAAGAACAAAGACACGCCAAACGAGGAAGCCGAGTCGGATTATCGCAAGGGAATTTCAGCGGTATACACTCGTGCGGACTACATCACGGTGAACGTGTCTTCACCCAACACGCCCGGTTTACGGGATCTTCAGTTTGGTGACTCCCTTATGGGGCTTCTGCACGCCATCAAGGATGAGCAACTCAAGTGTCAACACCGGTTTGGTCGTTACGTACCCGTGGCCGTTAAAATTGCCCCGGATATGGACGATGAAGGCATTCGGTTCGTCGCCTCGGCCTTGAAAGAGGCTGGCATGGACGGTGTGATTGCCACGAACACAACCGTAAGCCGAGATGCCGTTGCAGGCCATGTTCACGCGCACGAAGCAGGGGGGCTCAGTGGTGCTCCGGTTCGTGAGGCATCGATAAGGGTGATTCAGGGGCTGTACGCAGAGTTAGGTGACGAACTGCCGATTATTGGTGTGGGCGGCATTATGGATGGCGAAAGTGCGGCTGAAAAGATCCGCGCGGGCGCACAGTTGGTTCAGCTTTATACGGGGTTTATTTACCACGGGCCGGAACTGATCGGCAGCGCCGTTGAGGCGATTCGGCGGCTCAGATAGTGGGTGTGCGAAATAAAAAAGGGCCCGCTTGGCGGGCCCTTTCCATGGCCTCAATAGACCATATTATTAAGACTACGGGCTTTGCGCAAAAATCACGCGGTGGTGACGTTTGACAATTTATGGATGCCGGAAACGCCGGTCATGCCTTCCCATTGGTCTGTGCGGCCTTCACGCCAACCGCCCAACCATTCCTGACGGACTTCTGCTTGCTCGAGCGGGCAGCTGTCTTTGGATTTGCCGGACACGCCAGCGAGATAACCCCGCTTGAATGCACGAGCGTACATGTCTCTTTTCTGTCTTTTCATGTCGTTCCTCACTAATGGATTAACAGAACAAGCGTGTACACTTCTGCAGTGGCTGCGGCATGTGAAATCCACTCGGGGATAACTCACTATTGCCAGCTTCAGCCAGAGCAGTCAGGATCCTGTTAACGGAAGGTGTTTAGCCTTCCCGAACGACGCGTCATCTACAAGGTAAGCTCAACCTTGAGTGGAAGTACACTATCAATTTAGCCTATTAAAGTTTTTTTTAGACTTATTTGGAATAGAAGAACCGCCCGAAACCTATGACCGCCGTGATTCCCGGGACTTATTACCGCGACTTGCCGCGAATGACCCATGAACCTGGAGTTGAACTTGTCCAAATCTGTCTTTTTTGTAACCTGCCCAAAGGGTGTTGAGTACCTTCTGGCGGACGAGCTCAGCACGTTTGGTCTGGGGCTGGTGAGAAACGCGCCGGCTGGCGCCTGGGTAGAGGGCCCGCTGGAAGCCGGTTATCGGGCCTGCCTGTGGTCGCGTCTTGCAAACCGGGTGATTCTTCACGTCGATGAAGTCGCCGCCACCAGTGCCGATGAGCTTTACGATGGTGTGGTTCATCTTGACTGGCAGCAGCACATCTCCGTTGATGGCAGCTTTCGCGTCAATTTTATCGGCGAGAATGAAGCCATCCGCAACACTCAGTTTGGCGCCCAGAGAGTAAAAGACGGCATTGTGGATCGTTTCACAGTCAGCGGCGGCAAGCGCCCGGCGGTCGCCGCAAAGGCGCCGGATGTGACCGTGTCGGCCCGGTTGCATCGTGGCAGGCTTGCACTGGGTATTGATATCAGCGGCCACAGCTTGCACCAGCGTGGCTATCGCACGGAACAGGGCCAGGCGCCTTTGAAAGAAAACCTTGCGGCAGCACTGCTGATGCGAGCCGGATGGCCTGAAATCGCAGCCGCAGGCGGCGACTTTGTCGATCCTATGTGTGGCTCGGGCACTTTGGTGATCGAAGCCGCCATGATGGCGCTGGATATTGCTCCGGGCCGTCGTCGGGAGCATTTCGGCTTTGAAAAATGGTTAGGACACCAACCTCAAAGCTGGCTGTCTTTGCGCCAGGAAGCGGAAAAGCGCGCCTATGAAGGCAAACAAGGCAAGGTGCCCCGATTTTCGGGTTTTGATCAGGACAGTCGGGTTATTTCCACCGCACAAAATAACGCCCAACGTGCCGGCCTTGAAAGCCTGATCGAGTTTCAGGTCCGTCCGATCGAGGAGCTGGCGCTGGGAGACGATCGCGCAGACACCGGTCTGGTTCTGGTTAACCCTCCATACGGCGAGCGCATGAGCGACAGAAAAGCCCTTGCAAGCCTGTATGAGTCACTAGGCGATGCTGTAAAAAAGGCCGCCACAGGTTGGCAGCTTGGCGTGTTTACCGGTGCTCCGGAGTTTGGCAAGTCAATCGGTCTGCGCAGTTTCAAACAGTACAAGCTGTTTAACGGCAAGCTTCCCGCTCAGCTTTTGCTGTTTACCATTGACGAAGCCAGCGTACGCACTCCACGAGACCCGGTGGCACCGGGGGAAATTCTGCCACGAATTGCCAATGAAGAGCGCGCGGCCATGCTGCGCAACAGGCTGAAAAAAAATACGAAGACCATAGGCCAGTGGGCGCGTAAACAGGAAATAAGCTGCTACCGCCTTTACGATGCGGATATGCCAGAGTATGCCCTGGCGATTGATATCTATGAGGACTGGGTGCACGTGCAGGAATACGTGGCGCCCAAATCGATCGATGAGCGTTCAGCACGTGAGCGTCTGGCCGAAGCCCTGGCCGTTATCCCTGAAGCACTAGGCATTGAGCGGGATCAGATGGTGTCGAAGCAACGGCAGCGACAAACAGGAACGAACCAGTACGAAAAACAGGATGTCAGCGGTGAATTCTTTCAGGTTCAGGAGCACGGTTGCACACTGAGGGTGAATCTCAAGGATTATCTCGACACCGGGTTGTTTCTCGACCATCGCCCGGTGCGCCACTGGATTCAGCAACACGCTCGCGGTAAGCGCTTCCTGAACTTGTTCTGCTATACCGGTGCGGCCACGGTTCATGCGGTTGCCGGCGGAGCCAGCCGTTCGTTGAGCCTGGATCTTTCGAAAACCTACGTGGGCTGGGCGCAAGAAAATCTGGCACTGAACAAGGCCGATCCCCAAAAACACAAAGTGGAGCAAACAGACTGCCTGGCCTGGCTTGCGGCCAGGCCAAAGCCGGATCAGCTCTACGATCTGATTTTCATGGATCCGCCAACGTTCTCCAACTCTGCCCGTATGGCGGACATTCTGGACGTTCAGAAAGATCACGCCAAGCTGATCCGCCAGGCAATGGCCAGGTTAAGCTCCGACGGCTTGCTGATTTTTTCCAGCAATTTCCGGCGTTTCAAGCTTGATGAGGAGCTCGCCTCGGAGTTTGAGATCGAGGAAGTAACCCTCAGCACCCTGGATAAGGATTTTCAAAGGAACGCGCGGATTCACCGGTGTTGGCACATCCGTCATAACGCATAACGGTGTGCGGCTCCAGGCAAGAAGTCAGGCCTCGTCAAACAGGCCTTCTTCCTGGGCCATCAAAAGCAGGGCGTAGACACCGTTTTCCGGCAACTGTGGCTCAAGACCTTCTTCAAACAACAATTGGCGGCGGCGGTCTTCCAGAGCGTCGCTGCTCATGCCGATGATCAAGTCTGTTATCGGAGCCACTTCAAAGGGGGCTTCCTGTTCCATAGCGCTGAAGATCATATCCACCAGAATCTCGTCCGGGTCCAGCCCGTCTACGTAGACTGTCTGGTCTGGCAGATCCTGATGCAGTTCATGGACAAGCTCGATCAAAGGCACACCCTGTTCTGCGAGATAGTGCAGATCCAGATCGCCAAAATCGCCGTCTTCCGGCAGCCATTCATCCACCGGGGCAATCACCACCGTTTTCATCTGGCCATCTTCCAGTGACCAGGCCATCGCGACCGGAAACAGCGCGTCGTCGGTCTGGCAATATTCGATGTCGAGAAATCGTGGTGCGGACATGTCGGGCTCCGTGTAGTGATTGTTGGCGAAAGGGCGCGGCCTTAATGGCACAGCGGATTAATGCCTGTCGCACTGGTATGAGCCGTTAAGGCTTCATGCCATACTGTTATGGTAACTCTTATTCTATCAGGGACATCATGGAACACGCTGAATTCAACAAAGATTTACTGACGTTTCTGAACGCATCACCCACACCCTGGCACGCTGTGGCAACCATGAAAAACCTGCTGGATGCGGCAGGCTTCGAAGAGCTGGATGAAAAAGATGACTGGTCTGTTGGCCAGAATCGCGGCTATTACGTTATTCGCAACGGCTCCTCGATTGTGGCATTTCGTACCGGTGCTCAAGACGCAGCGGCATCGGGGATTCGCATGGTGGGCGCGCATACCGACAGCCCGTGCCTGAAGGTGAAGCCCAACCCCGAACTGCGGCGCAAAGGCTTTTTCCAGCTCGGCGTTGAAGTCTATGGGGGTGTTCTGATGAACCCCTGGTTTGATCGCGACCTCTCGCTGGCAGGAAGAGTGACGTTTCTTGACGGCCACAACAACGTCAGTGACACGCTGGTTGATTTCGGCAAGCCGGTCGCGTTCATTCCCAGCCTTGCCATCCATCTGGACAGGGAAGCCAACAGCAACCGCACGGTGAACGCTCAAACTGACCTTCCGCCGGTATTGATGCAGACTGAGGA
>LAZR01002019.1_pt1 | contig 12153 bp, 11 predicted proteins | sample 329461 | NCBI WGS metagenome assembly LAZR01 (sample SAMN03002196, study PRJNA259156) | marine sediment metagenome | biome: sea floor; feature: Hydrothermal impacted sediments; material: marine sediment; isolation source: Loki non-amplified sample from Loki's castle hydrothermal vent sediment ...
AAAGATAACTTGACTCAACTAGAACACTCCTAATCTATTTTGTCGAGTGAGTGGGGTTTGACATTAAAGAAAAAAAAAATAAAAAAAATAATTTAAATTTAAATTTTTTAAAGTTTATTTCTTCTTAATTTTTTTAATTAGAATCAGACCCATAATCGAAGCAACACCGATGATAATGGGGAGTTCATATCCAGGAATACCTGGAGCTGATGGTGGACATTCGACAAATTGTGATGAACCTTGCTCTAGTGCTATATCAAAAACAGTTTCAGTACCGTAAGTCAATTCCCAACTATCTAATAATCCATCATCGTAGGTTACCTCTAATCCAACAGCTAGAGTATTGTTTGTCCACGCTAAGGCAGCGACAGTTATTTTAAAACCATCAGCTAACGCTGTTGCTATTGCATTTACATCAGCAAGTCCAGTATTAGCTGTTGCTACCACTTGGTCCCAATTTATTTGAGTAGACACCCACATACTAGTTTCTAGTATATTTTCAGGTGCAAAGAAAGACGTTAAATTATCATGCCATAATGCAAATTCATCTGAATTCTCCAATACAAGACCGTTATAAACATTTGTGGTTCCTGTAAGTTTATCAAGCCAATCATAGGTATATAAACCATTCACAGTATAGTTCAACTCATGAGCCAGTTCCACACTCGGATAATTAGTTCCATATTCAAGATCTGGTCCTAGATCTTCAAGAGATAGAATTTTATGACTCATGTTCCCGGGGGTCTGCACATAATCATCCATTGTTTCAAACCAGCTGATAACTTTGCCCAGCGCCACTAATCCCGTTACGCCCATAGCATCAGTATTCCATTGTCCCCACCTTGCAGCCGTATGATTATTATATGACCATATATATATGTCATCTTCATAGACTCCTACCCAACATGGGGGTGCTGCAACAGACACTCTTATGAATGGAAGGAATGCAAGTAACCCGATACCAATAAATAATAATAAATTTTTTTTTTTCATGTAATTTTACCTTTTTGTTATAATTTTTCTGTAGAGTTAATTCTTATATCAAGTAACATCATATTTAAACTTAGCAAAAATTTTTGAATGAAATACTGAATATAGGTCTTATTTTCGCTAACTTGTAGAATAATTTACTAGTAAAATTGAAGAAGACGCTTGTAGAAAACCATAAATGCAATAATATTTCCTTAGATTATTCATTTAAAATTTTTTTGAAAGATAAAAATATCATTTCGTAGAAAAAAAAGAGATTTTACTAATTCTTAGAGTTTTTTTTCCTCCTCGATATTAATACAGCAGAAGTGCTTAAAATCATGATTAGTATCATATTGAAATCAAATCCAGGTATCACTTTACTATTAGAATTAACTCTTACATGTATCGTCGCCGTTATACTATTATTAAAGGGATTATAGGCTCTTATTTCTATAGGATAAACACCTGCGGAGAGGTTTAGTATATTTATTAATATTCCTTCTGGGGTGATGTTGAAATTCACGGTATCGCTTATCGAATATTCTACACCGGAAGTGTCAGAAGCATTTACATCGTAAAAAAAGGAATCCCCCTCTCGAATTAGTTGATCTTCAGGTATCTGATCCCATTCTGGTGCGTTATCCGCGGCAAATTGGACAATATAATCTACTAAAAGATCAACATAATTCATACCAGTTGCTCCAGTAAAGCCAACGGTAATATTGTATTCTGGAATAACATAGATACACTGTCCCCCAGCTCCATATGTATTATATCCATCATAAGGCTCAAAAGGAGTTCTCATCGTATAAAATAAATACCCATAACCACCCCACTGTCCCCAATCAACTTTGGTTGTTGTTGCATCTTTGATGTAATCTTCACCTACGATTTGCGTTCCGTTCCAAGCACCATTATTCAGGCATAGTATTCCTAATTTTGCTTGTACTTTCGGTGAGCATGAAAATCCATATCCACCAGAGTACATGTTTTTTGTATCATGCCACCAATCGTATTCATTTTCTGCAATTCCTAAAGGGGTAAAGAGATATTTTTTTGCAAATTCTAAAGTGCTGTTACCAGTCACATTGGTAATTATACCTGATAAGAGATTAGGTCCATCATTGGAATATTCATATTCTCCTTCTTCCCCAGGAGTAAATCCTAATGGAACTAAGTCAAGAGCCCAATTAATGATATCAATACTACCTAGAGTTTTCTCATTAGGAGGATAATTAGGACCACCTCCAAGGAGTCCGGAATTCATTGTTAATAATTGTTCAATTGTGATATTCTTCTTTAATTCGCTATCAACAAAACTAGGCTCCCATATGTCAGCAAAGAATTCATATAATGTTTGACTTATATTGTCTAAGAAATTTTCTTGGAGAGCTATACCTATCAAAATACTCATTAAACTTTTAGTAGTTGACTGTTGCATGTGGATTGTTTCACCTCCATAATACGATTTAGTATCACGAAGTTTGGAATTATATAGGTATTCCTCGGTAAGTAGATAACCATTACGTACTATAATTACACTGTGGATACCATGTGAATTCTCTTCAATAAATTCAAACATCTCGGCAATTTTATCAGAATCTAATCCTTGAGTTTCAGGAGCTACTTCTGTCCAATCACTCGAATTTGGTGGCCAAAATGTATCTTGAGTTGATAAGTTAGAAGCGGAAAATGAATAATCGTCAACAATTGTGTTGATTCCTCTCCTTGATAGAGATACTATAGAAAAGGAAGTAATGAAAGCCAAGGAGATCATGCAAATAATTAACTTTTCTACTTTAATTTTCATAATTATCTCAATTTTTTAGAAATTTATTGATTAAAATAATCAATCAATAAAAAACTTGCTTTCATGAACGTTTTTAAGAAAAATTAAACTCTAAGTAATTATTTTAATTCTTAGATTAGGTTAGGTAAAAAAAAGTGATGAATATGAATGAAAAAACATATTTTATTACAGATATGAAATATCATATAATAAAAATAGGAAGCTCTAAGAATCCATACAAACTCTTGAAAACAATTCAAATATGCGATAGTTGAAAAAATATAAAATTCGAGGAGAATGGTACTATCCTAACCCAAAGACACTGCTAGAAATCCAAGAAAAATTTCTTCCAAATAATCAAGAACTAGCTTCATTTATTAATATTTTATTTGGAAAAATAAAAATGAGTGATCAACCTATTTGCTTATGCTGGATAGACGATGAAGAGAGTAGATGTCAATTCAAACGACAGAATGGTTCACTTATAACATGTGAATCCTACGAAATCTGGAGAGCTTGTGTAAGAAAAGAAGAAATAGGCTTCGGGGATTAACGACTTTAAAGACCCGAATTAATTAAACATTGGACTATGAAAGAAAATAATCAGAGCACTTGCCAAAAATTGAGACAATGTATTTATATGTTTTCAATTTATATTTATTAATTATTTTAAACACTAAATTGTAGTAAAGATGAAACATAAAATAGAAAAACTAATTATATGCATGATCTCATTGACTTTAATTACTTCCTTTTCTATAGTATCTCTATCAATGCGAAGTATCAGCACAAGTGTTGACAACTTTTCATTTTCCGTCCCTAACTTATCAGCTCAAGATACGTATTGGCCATCAAATTCAAGTGATTGGACAGAAGTAGCTCCTGAAACTCAAGGATTAGATTCCGATAAGATTGCTGAAATGTTTGAATTTATTGAACAAAATTCATATGATATCCATAGTGTTATCATTGTACGTAATGGATATCTACTTACCTACGAATATCTACATAATTATCAAATCTATAGATATATTGATAATTCTAAAACATATTTTGGTGGAGAAACACTCCATGGTCAGTATTCTACAACTAAAAGCGTAATCAGCATTTTGATTGGTATAGCTCTCCAAGAAGGGTTCTTAGACAACCTAAGTCAAACATTATATGAGTTCTTTGCTGACATTTGGGAGCCTAGTTTTACTAATAGCACACTAAAGAAGAGTATAACAATAAAACAATTATTAACAATGAATTCTGGATATGGTGATTTCGATATACCTGATGCTAACTTAAAAATTGCTGCTGATTGTATTACTTTTGTACTTGATGAGGTGCCATTAGAGTTTACTCCTGGGGAAGCGGGAGCATGGGCATATACCAACGAGGGAGTTGATCTCTTATCAGGTATAATTACCAATGTAACTGGTAACAGCACTTTAGAATTTGCAAAAGAGTATCTCTTTACCCCTTTGGGAATTGCAGAAAATGAATATAATTGGCTGCACGATACCTTAAACTTTAGCTATGGTGGTTCTGGATTTGAATGCACACCAAAAGTACAAGCGAAATTAGGAATGCTAAGTCTGAACAATGGTACTTGGAACGGAACGCAAATAGTAGATAAAGAGTATATGAAAGAAGCAACAACATCTCAGATTATCTGGGGTAATTATGGGTATTTATGGTGGATCACGGGTGGTTCTCTTGTCGGGTATAATTCAGCTGGAGCTGCAGGACAGATGATTTATGTTCTACTAGAATATAACATTATAGTTGGTTTTACTGGTACACTTCTTTCCGATGAGGAGATTTATGGAACATTATTGTTAGATTATATTCTCCAATTTGCTGAGCCTGAAGGGAATCAAATACCTGGATTCGATTTCAATATGATAGTTCTTATGATTTTTTGCACTTCTGTCGTATTAATAATTAAAAGGAAAAAATTCTCTAAGAATTAGTAATATCTCTTTTTTTTTAGTGATACTTTAATCTTTAATAACTGTAAAATGAAGCAAATGAATATAATTAATTATTCAATTTCATTGAGAAGAAGAAAAAATAATAAAATAAGGTAGTTGTTACAATTAACTACAAATTAAATTCTCTAGGATTTTCTTTTATACCGGGGATTACTTCAAAAAAGAGATTAGATATTAAAATTATTTATTTCTTTTTCTTCATCAGGATTATTCTACCAATTGTCGCAATAGTGATAACGCTAATAGCAAGAGGAAGATCATAACCAGGGATTGTCGGTGATGATTTTGGCCTAACAGTCATAATAACTTCATCAAAAACAGTATTATCCCGTTCATCTTCAAGGTTGATTCTAAAAAGGTAATCTCCTGGCGCAAGACCGTCTGAAACATTAAATACAATTTGAATTCCATTATACCAAGAAGTCAGGCCCACTTCGGTATGCCATGTCCCCACGGGCCAAGTCCCCGCAGAAATCTGCCTTAGAATCGCATAATTCTCAGGAATCAAGCTATTTACTCTCCATTTAATTTGTACTCCTGTATAACCATAATCGACGGTAAAATCATCCGGAACATCAAGGAATTTAGGGGGATCTATTTCACTCCTAACAATATCTGTAAGTAGAGTATTTCCATACTTAAATGAGTAGTAAGTTAATGTCCCATTCACATCATAGTTAACAGTTATATTTATAGGCCGTGAATTTACTCCAAATCCATTGATAGGTGAATACAATGTAAATCCATCAGACAGTGGACTCATTGTGAGATTATAACCGTATGTACCATTTAACTCCCATATCGTTTCTAAACCCGTATTACATTCATCTGCAAAATCCGTCCAGTTTACACTTGTTGGTGCAAAGAGCAGTGTGTTAACACCAGACGCTAACTGCCATGTGTTAAGAACCCAAAATGGACTAGTAGCTAGAGCTCCATACCAACTATCTTCCACAAATTTTGTCGTATTGTTTCCAATATAAATGGTCTGGGGAGATGTAACATCATAAAAAACTAAGGTATTAACCTCTGTTCGTCCAGTGGCATTGTTTTCAGTGATAGAGTCAATTTCAAACTGATAAATATATATTGGGTTATCAACACCTTCCTTAATAGCTGAGTTCCATATCGAACTCATATCACAATAATAATTTCCTGAATGATCAAAAGGTTCATCCCAGATAGAGTTCATACTATCAGCTATCCAATTGCCCCACGCAGTCAAGTATATATTGTGATCAAATTCATAATAGTCATCTACTGCCACACCAACATAGGTAGGAACTTGAGCTCTCGAAGTTCTCATGAATGGAACGAGTAATAGTAACCCTAGGAATGAGATCGTTATTATTTTAATTTTTTTCATATCTATATATCATTATTTTTGTTTAATTGTTCTTTTAGTTATTTTTATTATTATTCATTCGCATTTTATATAAATCTACCATCATTTTAAAGGAATAATTTCATTAAAACTTTTTTTTTTTCAATATTGTAAACCAAAATTAAAATTATTTTATCCATCATTCTAAATGGAAAATTCTCTCGGCGAGGTACACTATTTGAGTCTTATGATAAACTTAATAATCAATTTAACAAACAATTTCAATAATTTGTAAAAGAATTATTGGATAAATACTTAGAAAAAAACAAGAGAATAACATGATCTTGAAAAGTGGGAGTTCGGGTCTTTGATCAAGATTTTAAATATGTTATAGATGGTGAAGTTCCGAGCCCAATTGCACCTCCACCAGGATGTACTTTTAATCCACGTTGTGTATCAGATAATCGAACACCAGAATGCGAGTTTGAGACACCTCACAAAATAAAAATCGAGGATGATCATTATATCTGGTGTGTCAATCCCTCAAATGGAGTAGAGGACATAGAAGAAACGGAGTTAGTTACTGGTAAAATTGAAGAAGAAGCGTATAGAAATCCATAAATGCAATATTGTTTCTTTAGATTATTCATTTAATAGATCCATGGTACTTGGTTGTCTACAAACCGTGTACCGTTCGAGCAATGATAGTATCTTGAATTTTCGTAGGCAGCTCAATAAACCGAGCGACATAGCCAGCTACCCTCACCATTAAGTCCTTGTATTTATCGGGCTCTTTCTGGGCGGCTTTCAATGTATCTGAGGAAACTACATTAAACTGGACGTGATGGAGCTTCTGGTCGACAAAGGTTCTTATGAAATCTGCCATCCTTTTGAAACCATAATCATCCTTAAAAATCATGGGATCCAGCCTCATATTGAATGTTATTCCAGCGAAAACCTCGGCACTGTCGATCTTACCTACGGACTTGAGAACTGCAGTTGGACCATTAACATCGCTACCTAGAGTGGGCGAGATTGAATCTGATAGCGGTTCTCCGGCTAATCTTCCAGAAGGGAGTGCTCCAATTGGCCAACCACCCCTGACGTAGCTACTGAGCGGGATGTGTACCGGGATTTTGTGACCACCACGTGTATTTTCATGTTTTATTGCCTCTTGACTGAAGGTGTGCATTACCCACGCTGTTTGTTCATCGGCGTAATCATCATCGTTTCCAAACTTGGGTACTTTTAACAACATTTGGCGTAGATCGTCATACCCTTCAAAATTCTTCTCCAAAGCATTGCACAGCTGATCCATAGTTATCTTTTTTTCCTCAAAAACAAGCTTCTTAATGGCGGTCAACGAATCACCAACATCAGGAGCACCAACTCCGCTGATGAACGGTCCGAAATTAAAACGAGCACCACCAGCTTCCCTACATATCCCTTTTTCAATGCAGTCCTCTATAAGTGCTGATTGGTATAAAGTTGGGTCGAACTCGGCCAATAGTCTCTCACCAATGTTCGTGCCTATTGTTTCCATTTCAAGCACCCATGCAAGTTGCTTTCTATATGCCTCCTGCAGTTCTTCAAAGGATTTGAATTTCCTGGGATCCCCTGTTTGCACGCCTACTAATCCCCCGGGAAATCCCTTCTGGCCATTAGACAGCACCGCTTCCAAGACTCCCGGGAGCGTTTGGATATAGACGGAGGTACAAAACCCAGAATCCATACCGGCTAAAGTCGGCTCGTTGCACCCCATCGCACTAGCTTTTCTGGCAATCTCCAATGTTATAGGTGACTCGCCACCTAAAGTCGCTCGACCAAGGAGGTTCACAATGATAGTATCATTATTGAGAAATATTGGATGACCAGTTCCTAGTGCACAGAGTTGGCAGGCTTTTATAAGGAGGTCCTCAGGTGTTTTACTATGAACCAATATACCTACGTCAGGCTCCACCAACCTAGTATGTATCATACCCTCGAGAATCATATATGATAGCTCATTAGTAGCATCAGTTCCATCTGCTTTGAGACCACCTACATCAATATGTTGAGCAATTCCGGCAGTATCCGTTAGAAGATATCCAGTTGGGGTGTTTAGACTATAAAGAAACCAATTAGGTCTTAGAAGGAAGCAATCAATAAGTTCCTGCACCTGCCTTTTGGTTATTCTCTCTTCTTTTATATCAGCTTCAAAGTAAGGATGCAGATACTGGTCTATTCTTCCCGGACTAATGGAAGCAGCATCACGAGCCTCCCACCAATGGAGAATATGGGAGAACCAGATTGATTGTATTGCTTCGTAGAATGTTCTGGCCGGGTTTGCTGGTACCCAATCGCACACTTCAGCTATTTTGAGTAATTCCGCCTTCCTTGTGGTATCTACTTCCTCCTCGGCCAGTTCCCTTGCCCTGGCAGCAAATCTCTTCCCTATCTTGGCTGCAGCCTCCATAGCCATAATCACACCCTCAAGGAAGGGAATCTTTTTCACCTCCTCAGGATTAGTACGGTCTATTCTCGCTAGCCTCTCTTCAACATCTTTCTTAATTCCCAAAAATCCCTTTTTTAGTACTTTCTCATTATTGGGAATAAAGTGGCCAACATGCCAGGATGCCATCGCTTGTATAGAATACCAGAATTCAGGAGAAAAACCAGGAGGAACAGGGTCGTAATGAATAGAACTAAGTCGTGTTTTTTCCCAATTACCTTGCCCCCTCCAGTAGGGAATAATCTCCTCTCTTAACTCTCGCTTTTGTTCTTCGGTAATGAAAATTGGATTGCGTTCCCTACTATCAATGACATCGAGATAATCCTCAAGCTTAGTGTCGGCCCTAACAGGAAGCGGGCAGTTATTAGGTATAGGATCATACCAACCTACTATAAGCTCATCCGGGTAGATGTCGATTGGCAACTCCCTCACTATGGCTGCAAAGAGCTTTGCTTTGCGGGTTACCATCGGTTCGCCTTCTGTTTCCTTCATGACCCTTACTTCAATACGATCTCTATCAATTGAGTACACAAGCTTGCGGTCTAAATAGCGTTGTCTCTGCCTCTCCACTCTTGGAGTTGGTTGTACAGTTAACACCCTGTCTAACAAGGTTTCTTTTTTCTCTACAATCTGCACCATTTTATGAAATCTCTTTTCTAGATTCTTTAATATGATGTAAAAATTTTCTATTATATTATCTAAGGATTAGATATTTTTAAATCTATATTTATAGATTTATAAGATTATTCCTGTTTTATTGTTATTTTAAAACCTGAAGTCATATTAAAAAATTTATTAATCAACTCAATATTTAATTCCATAATTTTAATAAAAAAACGAATAGATATTAAAGAGGAGTTCGTATGCAATTTGGAGCACAATTACTGAATTATTTTACTACATGGGAAGAATCACTTTCAGCGATTAAGTGTATGGAAGCCGGGCCGTGGCATAGTCTCTGGTTCTCAGATCATTTCCTACCACCCTATCCAGGGAGAAATTTAGAATCTGAGTCTGCTTTGGAAAGTTGGTCTTTGATCACCGCTACTGCTGCTGTCACCAATCGTTTACGACTAGGTATACTTGTTACAGGCAATACGTATCGAAATCCTGCTTTACTTGCTAAAATGGCTGCCACAGTTGACCAAATCTCTAATGGTCGACTTATTCTTGGTATTGGCGCAGCATGGTTTCAACAGGAGCATGAAGCATTCGGTTGGGCGTTTCCAAGCATTAAAGAGAGATGTGATCGTTTAGAAGAGGCCGTTGAGTTGATCAAAATGCTGTTTACAGCTGAAGGTCCCATTGACTACAATGGTCATTATTACAAGCTTAAAAACGCATACTTCTCACCAGTTTGTACACAGAAACCACACCTACCAATCATGGTTGGTGGTAATGGGGAGAAAAGGACATTACGTACCCTCGCCCGATTTGGTGACATAGCTAACATTGATATTAATCTCCCTGGGTCACCTGAAACGTTTAAACATAAGGTGGAGGTGATTGAGCGTCATTGTGAAGAATTTGGTCGTGATCCATCTGAAATCAAAAAAACAATGGTGATTCCTTTACGAGTTGAGAAAGATGAGAAAAAGGCTGATCAACTCCGCAAACGTCATGGAGACTGGTTCTTATATGGTACGATACCATTTATAAATGACCGTATTCAACAATATATCGATGCTGGTGCAGAGGAGATTATAATTAGTGGGGTAAAATCTAAACCAGAGCTTTTCGAGCAAATTCAAGAAGAGATTATATCAGCTTTCAGCTGAGCTCTCATCTTCAAGTAAAAGAACTATTTACTTAAAAAGTCAAATTATCCCTTTCCTTTAGCAAATAAATCTTAATTGGGTATTTTTAGATAATTCAGCTAGTCTCTTTGAATTAATTTTACCAAGATGTTACCGTTATTTTCACGAGCATCAAAGCAAGCAAAGGCAGGACCATTCTTAGTTTTACCGCTGAGTACTACGGGCATGTCTCGATATATCATGGTTGCTGATTCTTTCTCGAGATCGGCTACTGTAAAGGTCATTTCAGTAACACCTTCACCTCTACTGTCCAGAGATTCGTGATAGATAGAAGTTCCTTCAAAGGGTTGAATGAACTCAAAATTAACTGGACCTACTTGACCAACTCTTACTCGCGCCTTGAAATTCGATTCCATAGATTCACTGGACACATTGATTGGGCCAAGAGAGCTGCTATCGAGTTCAGTTTCGGATTGGAAATCGATAATGTCTAACATCTTCCAGTACTCAACCACCTTATCAAGATCCCTTACAACAATGCCAATTCCTTGGAATTTCCAATCTTTTAGATTTGGATGCGAACGATTGTGATCCATCCATGCTTTTTCATACTTGCGTAGAGGAGGTCTGAATGATATGTCCACGTTACCATACTTGCGAGTGTCAAGGTGATTTTCCATAATAATATCACCTTGGGTGAAACTTGACATGACCTCGCAACCTTTTTCCAGCAGATTGTCTGTCTCTGCGTTGATATCTGGGACGTTAAAACAAATATGGGTAATACCCTCAAATTGGATATTCCTATTTTGCCCAATCTCAAGTAGTAGATCCCCAACTTGGCAATCTTTATCTATAAATTTATACATCTCTTTTCTTCTTTGTTCGGATTCCACCTTCAAAGGTTTTCCCGGTCCGGAGCCACCATTTGTCCTTGGAACTTTGTCATTAACGTAGAACTTGGGGATTTCATTCTCCTCCCAATATGGGGGGTTCACTTGGTAATCCAAGCCCATGACTTGAGGACCAACGCTCACCCCCATTCTTGTATTTTGATAATAATGCAAGGCGTCATTCCAGTCCCTAACAACGAGACAAACATGATGCAATTCCCAGTCTTTTTTCAACATTTTTTTCTACACCTTAGTTGATCAAATATTAATTGTTTAAGCTATCAAATGAAGAATATTAAAAAAAAGGTTTTATTTATGGTTCAAGCTGAAATCAGAAGCTGAATTTACCTTTCCATTCCGATTTCACAGAAAATTGGGACAAAATTTAAAAAGGCAAATTTATAGAATATAATTTTATCCAACACACTAAATGGAAAATCCTCTAAGCGAGGCACGCTATCTGAGTCTTATGCTAAATTTAATAATCAACTTAACATTTCATTTTATAATTTTAAGAATTGGAAGGAGGTAAATGTACAAGATGAAAAAAGTAAACGTTGAACTAACGGGAATAACACCTTTGCTTATGAATTCTCCACAATCAATGATTAAAGATAATGTAGAAAAACAACTACAAACAAAAACAAAAAATTATGATTTGGAAGAAGAAGCAAAGAAATTGGCTTATGTAAAAAAGAATGGAGAGTAATATGTTCCATCACAAGCAATTAAAGGTTCTTTAATTAATGCTTCTTCTTTTAAGAAGATTGGAAAGTATGCTGCTAAATCAATTATTGCTGGAGGAGTATTTATTACAACACCAGAAATAGGTTTAGGAACAAAGAAATATGACTTAGACATAAGGACAGTTGTTATTCAAAGAGCAAGAGTTGTTAAAGCGAGACCTAAAATTGAAAAATGGAAACTTAACTTTGAACTTCAATA
>LAZR01002020.1_pt1 | contig 12151 bp, 7 predicted proteins | sample 329461 | NCBI WGS metagenome assembly LAZR01 (sample SAMN03002196, study PRJNA259156) | marine sediment metagenome | biome: sea floor; feature: Hydrothermal impacted sediments; material: marine sediment; isolation source: Loki non-amplified sample from Loki's castle hydrothermal vent sediment ...
ATTTATATCTTTTTTTGATGATAATACTTCCTCAGAATTTTTTAATTCCTCAATAGCAATTTCTAACTTTTCAATTCTTTCAACTTCCTTTTCTGTTAGACCTATCTTATGTCCGGATCCGATACGGATTTTTTCTTTGTCGTCAGCAAATGGATAGTGTTTGATATCAACAACACTATCCTTTAGTGCTATATTGAAAAGGGTTCGTATAAAAATAAGTTGATTTGTAATCGTCCTAGTTTTATGCCCCATATAAGCAATACAAAACGCCTTATACCTTGATATAAATGAAGAATTAATATCCTCAAAATAAAGTGACTTCTTATTTCTAAATTCTTTTATGCTATCAGAAATTGAATGTTCCGATTTTCTACCCCGACTAATTCTATCCAATCTTCTCTGCTTTATCTCCTTAATTACGGTATCACGATTAGCGGACTTTTTAAGATTGACAAATTCTTCGAGATTATAGATTATTGAAAGTTCTGCCCTGGCAACAGAAAACACTTCACTATCATATTTTTCCTGTAAACGCTCTGCGGCAACCTCAAAAAAAGACTTTCGGTGCCCTTTGCCCTTGACCTTATTTTTCATTTGAAGGCTAGAAATACCATCGTTAGTTTCAAAAACCAAATTATTGGCCTCGGTTAACTTCTGCATTAAAAAGTTATTCAAGCGATTTGAATTGGGATGCGTTTTTTTTATTTTCCCGAGCTTTTCGTCCCAGTCTTTTTCTAAAACATATTGCCCTAGAAAGCTATAATTAGTTCTGTAATCCTTTGAGATGCGCAAGGCAAGTGGAGCTGTCCCATCCTTTCGCTGTTTGTTCTTGCGCCTTACTATCTTTATTGAAGCCATATGATTCTGTTTGACAGTGACAATTTACATAAAAAAGTTCAAAAGGGGTACAGAATAGGTACAGAATAAATTGTATTTATATGGTTTAACTTGGTCTCAAATTACATATTAAATTTATTAAAATACTGTATATCAGAATAATAAAATATATACTAATACATATCCGCCAAGGCTCATAACCCGAAGGTCGCTGGTTCGAGTCCAGTCCCCGCTACTAGCAATAAGGCAGTTACAAACAATGTAGCTGCCTTTTTTATTTCCTGTAAACTAGATGTGAAACATTTTACGGTTTGGATTCGGACTCATAAAATTGTCGTAGAATCAGAACTGTAGGGTATTTCGAAACAAATTATCAAAAAGGATATTGTTCTAAATGCTTCACAAACCTTTCCTATATTCTAAATCTTTCTAAAAAAACTCAGTTGGTTGGAGCGCTGAATTAATAAACCGGGGTTTATAGTGACCCTCACGCAACCAATATATATAAGGACTTCAAGAGATTGGGAGCTTATTTTTTTAAATACAATATAGGCATAATACTAAATCGTCAAATCAAGGTTCAAAAATTGCAGCAACATTTCCCTATTTTGTATATGAATTATCCTCTTTTCGATCCTAATAATACCTTGATCCTTGAACTGTTTGAGACTTCTTCCCAAACTTTCAGGTGAAGTGCCTATCAGATTCGCCAGATCTTCACGGGTCAAATCGATACCGGTCGGTTCCCCATCATCCTGTTTAAACCTGTTCTCCAATAGTAATAGAAAAATAGCCAAACGCGTATTTTGGTCCTTTTGCGCAAGAACGGCAATGGTATTGGCAAGCACGCCGAATTCATGGGCAATATTTTTAACCACCCCCCTTCGTAATCTTGGAATATCCTCTAGAAGTTTTAAAAAATTGGATTTGGAAATAAAATTCACTTCCATATCTTCCAAAGCTTCACAGGAATCCTGGTATCTTTCTTCACCCAATAGGGCATGGTAACCTAACACATCGTCCTTAGTATAGATGTAGAAAATCTGCTCCTCACCACTGAATCCACGTTTTGATTTTTTGGCCCTTCCACTTTTTAGCTGGAAAACACCTGTAGGAATACCATCCTCATAAAAGAGCATGCTTCCCTTTTTAATCGGTAATGTTTCAATTACTTTATTGACAAATCTTTTTTCCGCGTAATTCAATTCCCCGAAAAGTCTGTCACTCTGAAAATCAAACTGATTAAAAAAATTCTTCATTCCTAAAATTATGATTCAAATATAATAAATAATATATTTATAAATAACTATTATGATATTTTATAATAACATATGTTATATATTTGTATTCAACTATTTAGTCGTCGGTTTTAAGTTCAAGTATCCGCACTTTCATGTTTACCGCAGTTCAGCAGTTTACCGCTTTATCCTTTTACGGTAGGTTCTAAGTCACATCCCAATAGGGTCTATCGCAATTATGTGCCGTACCATCCAAATTCAAAAAAATGGCCATTCGCAGTACTATACTATCAGCATCCCGATAGGTTTCTGTATAAACGTTGGCGGTATTAAATAATCAATGGGAAACTCATCGAAAATATTAAAAATCGCTTATCAAATGAACGGAGACAAGATCACATTTAAAAATGGAAAAATAAAAGTCCCAAGCTATTCCATAATACCATTTATCGAAGGGGACGGAATAGGCCCCGATATATGGAGAGCAACCAAGCAAGTAATCGATGCCGCTGTCGAAAAAGCCTATGCGGGTAGAAAAAAAATAGAATGGAAAGAGATCTACGCCGGCGAAAAGGCCTACAAAAAGACCGGAGAATGGTTGCCTGAAGATACCCTAAAGAATATCGCGGACCATGTAGTGGCCATCAAGGGCCCATTGACCACGCCGGTCGGTGGGGGTATGCAATCCTTAAACGTGGCGTTGCGGCAACAACTCGATCTATATGCATGTGTTCGGCCCGTGCGATGGTACACTGGAGTGCCTTCTCCCGTGAAATCCCCTGAAAATGTTGATATGGTAATCTATAGGGAAAACACAGAGGACATTTATGCCGGAATTGAATGGATGAGCGGAACACCGGAACTAGAAAAGATAAAGGACTTTTTAATCAACGAAATGGGAGTTACCTCGATACGGTTTCCGGATACCGTCTCGATTGGAATCAAGCCCGTTTCAAGAGAAGGTACCGAGCGCTTGGTAAGAGCAGCCATCAAATTCGCATTGGACGCAAAAAAGGATTCGGTTACAATCGTCCATAAAGGCAACATCATGAAATTCACCGAAGGGAAGTTCAAGGAGTGGGGCTATCAATTGGCCAAGGATGAATTCGGTGCCAAGGATTTCGAAGGGGGACCCTGGCAGATTATTGAGAAGGATGGACATAGGCTTATTATAAAGGATGTGATAGCCGATGCATTCTTGCAACAGATTATTCTGAGACCGTCCCAATACGATGTAATCGCGACCCTGAACCTCAACGGGGATTATATTTCCGATGCCTTGGCCGCTATCGTCGGCGGAATCGGTATTGCTCCCGGCGCCAATATTAATTATACCACTGGGGTATCCATATTCGAAGCGACCCACGGTACCGCGCCAAAATATAAAGATCAGGACAAGGTAAACCCTTCTTCTGAAATACTTTCTGGAGTAATGATGCTAGAATATCTTGGATGGCAAGAAGCTGCCGATCTGATAGTAAAAGGCATTGAGCGCACAATCAAGAATAAAACGGTTACCTATGACTTTGAAAGGTTGATGGATGGGGCAACCTTGCTCAAATGTTCGGAATTTGGCCGGGCCGTGGTCGAGAACATGCCGCAGCCTTAGTAATTTGAACTATGCAAACACCAATGTAAATCAAATAGTTGAACAGCATACGTAGCGGTCTATGGCATTGCACTAATTTAATAACCAATGAATACAAACGAACGAGGTTTTGCAGTAGTACATGATGGGACGGAACGCAAATTTCTGGCCTCGTTACGCAAAACCATAGGTTCGTTGCAAAAAGGAACCTTGTTATACAGTATTTTAAAGCTCAAATGTCCACGATGCCGAACTGGGGACTTATTTATAAACCCAGGTTTGTTCGTTTTTTCAAGAATCCTTGATATGCCGGATAGATGTCCACATTGTAACCAAGATTTTAAATTTGAACCGGGATACTATACGGCCGCTTTATGGATAAGTTACCCGATTTTGCTTTTGCTATTTGTGCCCTTGACTATTTTGGGTTTTACGTTGGCCGACTTTTCCTTTTTTTTTAAACTGGTATATCCCGTGCTCATACTTATTTCCCTGTTTCTGCAAATTCCATTAATGCGAATGGCAAGGGCTATTTTATTGGCCATGACCATTGACTATGCAATAAAGTCATAACATTAGCAATGGAGATTCGAACTTGGAACCATAAATCGATCAGGCAACCTGAATAATGAAAAAAGAATTTACACCTAAACTATTCTCCCTTTTAAGACAAGGTATATCAAAAAAAACCTTTAGAAAAGACATTCTTTCAGGCCTTATAGTCGGTATAGTGGCCTTGCCATTGGCCATTGCCTTTGCCATCGCTTCAGGGGTTTCTCCTGAAAAAGGAATCGTAACGGCAATCATCGCAGGAATAGTTATTTCAACTTTTGGAGGTAGCCGCGTACAAATTGGCGGGCCTACAGGTGCCTTTATTGTGGTCGTCTATGGTGTTGTTCAACAATACGGTACAGACGGCCTGACCATAGCTACCTTTATGGCGGGCTTCATCATCATAGGCCTGGGTCTTGCACGTCTCGGAAATTTATTGAAATATATCCCATACTCATTAATTGTTGGGTTTACAAGTGGCATCGCCCTTATCATTTTCTCTTCCCAAATCAATGATTTTTTCGGACTGAATATTGATAAGGTCCCCGCGGATTTTATGGATAAATGGAGACTATATTTCATTAATTTCCACAATATTAATTGGTACGCCATCGGTATAGCAGGCGCCACTGTTATTATTACGCTATACTTTCAAAAAATCATCAAAAAAATTCCGGGGTCTATTGTTGCCATAGTATCGGCAACGATTATGGTGAAACTATTTTATATCCCCGTGGATACCATCGAAAGCAATTTTGGGGAAATTCCAAATCATTTGAGTTTACCCTATATCCCACATGTGGACTTTGATACCGTTAAGGCCCTTATTCAGCCAGCGTTCGCAATTGCCATATTAGGAAGCATTGAATCACTGCTTTCCGCCGTTGTGTCCGATTCGATGATCGGGGGAAAGCACCGTTCCAATATGGAACTGATTGCACAGGGAGCGGCCAATATTGCCTCCTCCCTTTTTGGCGGTATTCCGGCCACCGGCGCCATTGCGAGAACGGCGACCAACGTAAAAAATGGGGGTCGAACCCCAATAGCCGGTATCGTCCACGCTTTGGTCCTATTGGCCATTATGCTTTTATTTGCGCCCTATGCCAAGTTAATACCTATGTCATGCCTAGCAGGTATTTTAATGGTCGTGGCATATCATATGAGTGAATGGAGGCAATTCAGGTCTATTTTAAAAGGCAATAGGATGGATATTATTATTTTGCTCACCACTTTTTTTCTCACCGTAGTATTTGATTTGGTAATAGCGATAGAAATCGGGATAGTACTTTCAAGTTTTATGTTTATGAAAAGGATGAGTGAGTCCGTTAACGTTCAGGGTTTTTCGTCCGAAAATGAAAATGACGAGCATCTTTTTGATGAAGAACTCTTGGACATCCCCAATGATGTTATTCTATATGAAATAAACGGTCCCCTGTTTTTCGGGGCCGCCCGACAATTCCAGGAAACCATAATCAATACGCACCTGCAACCTAAAGTTATCGTACTAAGAATGCGCTATGTCCCGTTCATCGATGCAACCGGCTATCAGAGCATTAAAGAAATAATTAGGACCTACAAATCAAGAAATATCAAAGTCATAATTTCTGGTATTGGACCGGACTTTAGAAAAGATTTTGAAAAGAATGAAATGTTCGAATTTTTGGAAAAAGATTTTGTAGTGGATACTATTGATAAAGCCATAGAAAAAGTGAAGCTCTATTTGTAGAACCGCCCCAGGTCAAATTGGTACCGTAGGTTTGGATGTAGAATTATAAATATGGTTTGCAAACCGGTACTTCTCAAAAAAGATTCGTGAAGTTATCCATAGTTCAGATAAAATTAGCATTTACTTCAATCAACTGTTCAATTATAACCGACGATTATCAAGACTTTCTCAAGAAATGTTGATTGTTTATTGTCAGAGTTAGTTCAAATATGGTTCTTTACAGGTCGCAAAATGACTTGGGCACAGCGCACCATACCTTTTCTCTCCGCAATCACAAAGTCCTCCCTAGGGTGCAAAATTATAAAGCAAGTTCAGGTTGATTTTTTGGAAATATGTAGTCCTGTAAAGAGTTAATTACCTAGAATTCTGAAAAAAACCAAGAATGGAACAATCCAAACAGACCACTTTAATTTTCGCAAGCTTTTAAAGGTTTTCAAAATAAAGCTGCTGAAACGGAATGTAATAAGCTTAGAAAATAAACGTCTGTACGACAAAATTTTAGTTTCAACTTAAACCAATGATTGATATATACATTATGGCGGGCTCATTTATGGAAAAATGTTGAAAATGGGAGTATTGAAGTTTTTACGCTTTATAAACCCTTAATATAAATATGTATCCAATTTAAAAAATTATGTCAAAAGAATTAGGATTGCGCAAGACTTTTGGCAGATGGATTTTTTAATTTTAGAATTTACAGGATATTTCAAGGTTTAGAATTCGATTCCTGAATTTAAAATGATGCAATGCAAAAATTTTATAAGGTACTTTTTACTTGTTTTCTGTGTTTGTCTGTTCAAATAGGTATACCAAATCCTTCACCCAATTATCAAATGGGAATGGCCGCAGTTGCCAAAATAACAACTGACAACGATACCCCATTGAAAAATAAGCAACAATTTTGGCGGGAGATTGGTCAAGAAATTGACATCTATAATTTGACCGTTGCACAGGATGGCTCGGGTGATTTTAAAACCATTCAAGCAGCAATTAACGCGGCCAAGGGTTTTCCTGACAAACCTGTTATCATTAAAATTAAAAATGGAGTATACAAAGAAAAGGTAACCGTGTACGAATGGAATACCAATATGAGCCTTATAGGTGAAAATCGTGAAAATACAATAATCACCTATAATGATTTTTTTGATAAAATCGATTTGGGGAGAAATAGCACTTTTCATACCTCAACCCTGAAAATAGAGGGCAATGATTTTTTCGCCACCAATCTCACTATTGAAAATACCGCTGGTGACGTAGGTCAGGCGGTAGCCTTATCCATCAATGCAAATAGAGCGATGCTATCGAACTGTAGCATAAAAGGGTTTCAAGATACGGTTTATGTTACCGGTGAAGATTTCAAACAGTATTTTAAAGATTGCTACATAGAAGGCTCGACGGATTTTATTTTCGGACAAGCGACCGTTCTCTTTGAAAATTGTCAAATTCATAGCAAATCCAATTCTTTCATTACCGCTGCTTCCACCCCAAAAGGGGTTGACTATGGTTATGTTTTTGAGAATTGTAAATTGACAGCGGACCCAAATGTAAATCAAGTTTATTTGGGACGGCCTTGGAGAACCTATGCCAAAACTGTTTTTATAAGCTGTTACTTAGAAAACCATATCGTTCCCGAGGGGTGGCAGAATTGGGAAAATAAAGATGCAGAAAAAAACTCTTTCTATGCGGAATTTAATAATAGTGGGCCTGGTTTTAGACCAAAGCAAAGAGTCTCTTGGTCAAAGATTCTAACAGAAAAACAAGTGAAAAGTTATACTAAAAAGGAAATATTGGGTAAAATACCTTGGTATGAAAAATTTAATAAATTTTAAATTAGTACTGTTTGTGTTTCTTACGGTTTGTGTTCTTCAAAACGGCTGGACTCAAGAGATTACGATTTATTGTATTGGGGATTCTACAATGTCCGATAAGGAGAATCCTAATGAAAATCCTGAACATGGCTGGGCTCAGGTATTGCATGAATTTTTTAACGAAAAAATTACTATAGACAATCGCGCAGTCAACGGTCGTAGTAGTCGTAGTTTTATTACGGAAGGTCGTTGGGATTCCATACTTCTGACGTTACGGAAAAAGGATTATGTTTTTATCCAATTTGGTCATAATGATCAGAAGTTCAAAGATTCATCGCGCTATACAAATCCGCATACTGCCTATAGGCATAATCTGATAAAGTTCGTAAAGGAAACCTTGGAAAAAGGAGCTCGTCCTGTACTTTTCTCATCCATTGCAAGACGTAATTTTAATGAATTCGGAACTTTAGTGGATACGCACGGTGAATATCCTTTGGAAACCCGATTGGTTGCCAATGCGCTTGAAGTTCCCTTTATAGATTTACAGTATTTAACAGAAATGATGGAAATCTCACATGGGATTGAAGGGTCTAAAGCATTACATCTTCATTTTGAGCCGAACAAGCATCCGTATTATCCAAACGGTAAAAGTGACAATACTCACTTGTCTAGAAAGGGTGCTTTGACCATTAGTTCATTGGTGGTCGAGGCCATAAATGAACAAAAATTACCTTTGGCAAAATATCTGAAAAAATAGGATGGCACAAAGAATTAGGCATTTCCAGATTGTATTTGCGGTTAGGTGTTATAGGTTATGTCACATTTCGTTTCCCCATCACAGTTATAGGATGTGCATTTACGCGGTACCCATTTTTATATTCGTATTGAAAAGTTGGTTGTAGTTACATCTCGTTCAGGAATTAACTAATGGAATATTAAAATCTACTAGTGTAGTTTGATAGTTATTGGATGATTACCTGTTTTTAAGCCTAAAATTGAATTTGGGTTAATATTCTTGAAATTTTTATTTTTCAATTTAGGAGTACAAGTTGGACTCCCCTTAAACCATCCCCACAAATATTTCAACTCTACTACTCCGCTCGAATTCTGCCCCAGCCAATATTACGATTGAACTTGTATTCAAAATGAAGAATTGTCAATTCATCCCATTGTCTAGACTTAGTAGAGAAACCGAAATCCTTTTCAAGAAATGTCGTCCTTTTAAATAAAACTGTGGTGTTATGCACCTTTATTTCTAGATAGAAGCAGTTTTAAGAAGTTGCATTCATTTAAATGACCTTTTCAAATGACCTGAAAATATATAGTGGCAACTAGGTAGTCCCAAAAAAGAACAATCCAATCTATAGACTCTAGATTGGATTGTCGCATTAAAATAGCATAAGTATATTCAAGTACTAATAAAATCACATTGTGCTATTAATACCCATTATTCTGTATCAATAGGCCACCTGACCTCTCGATTTCCGTTAATGGAAAAGGAAACACATTTAAACGCTCGTTCCAGTTCGCTTCAAACACTTCAGGACCGATACCCCATCTGGTAATATCAAACCATCTATGGGGCTCCATGGCCAATTCTACCCTTTTTTCTTGTCTCATGGCCGTTAACAAGTCTGTACCGACTGCTATATCCCCTAATCCAGCTCTGTTACGGATATCATTGATTTGTTGCTCAGCTATGCCCAAATCTCCACCTCCTTCAATGAGTGCTTCAGCGTACAATAGTTTTAGCTCTGCAAATCTAAACCAACGCTCATTGTTAAATTCAGATTGACCATTGGGAGCACGATTGCCAGGAACAGTGTTGTGAGCACCTTGATATTTACTTGACGTCAACGAGGTTGAAGACCATGTGGCATCATAAGGCACCTCAATTTGACCCCCAGCATCGTACGTATAATACATGTCTCCATCTTGATACATAACAAAAGGTATACGCAAATCCCCTGGTTCATAGGCATCCAGTAGGTCTTGGGTTGGAATGAACCATCCGTTTTTACCACCTGGCACACCGTTGCCACCGGCATCCCAATAATATGATCTAGCAATACCTTGAGTAGCTTTAAAATCTTCGGAATGGGTATCGTCAAAAACCCAGAGGTTGTCATCAGAAAAGGGTCCGCCAAATTGGATTTCAAATATGGATTCCGCATTGTTCTCTGTATCAAAATTAAAATTGTCTTCATAATTAGGCATCAACATATAAGGCCCATTATCCACTACATTACCTAGGCTAGTAATTGCTGCAGGCCAATCTTCTTTCCAAACATTTACCTTGCCTAAATAGGAAGTAGCCGCCCAAGAAGTTACCCTACCCGTATTACCGCTATCCCAAACCTCTGGCAAACCAGCTTCCGCATCTGTAAAATCAGATAAGATTGCAGCGAATAACTCCTCTCTAGTGGCATTTGGCAACGCCTGCTCATTAATTCCAAGTATTACTCCCAGTGCCAATGGAGGCGTACCAAACAATTTCATTGCTTGAAAATGAAACCATGCCCGAAGAAATTTTGCTTCAGCTGACAAAACTGTTTTATCATCATCCGTCAGTTCATTTTCAGCATCCAAACGGTCAAGAACAATATTTGCGCGATAAATACCTTCATAAATCTGCGTGTAGGCAGCAGCATAAGGCACGTCGGCCGCCCGTATCTGAAGCGCATCAATATCCCTTGATATTTGGTCCGATGTAACGTCATCTGCCGCCACGTCGTCTGAAATTACAGTTGAAATTTTCCAAAATTCTCCCCGTTCAGAAAGCGTTTCCGTACTTGTGCCCCAAAAATCCTGTATGGAAGAATAAGAGGCAAAAATGGCACCATCAAAGTCAGATCTTGTTTTATAGAAGGTATCTGTTGTTAGCCTATCCAAGGGCTGTAAATCCAGTTGGTCGGCACACGAGAATAATACCCCCAAAGAGCAAATAGCAACTATAAATTGAATTTTACTTTTCATATTTGTTGTATTATACTAATTCTTAATTAAAATTTACTGTCCAACCCAATTGAATAATTCTTGGCAGCGGCGACGCGCCACCATCTTGACCTGTAGCTAAGGTAAAATCGCCTTTTTGAAAACTTTGTGCACGCCCAACTTCTGGATCATAACCGGAATACTTGGTAAATGTTGCTAAGTTTTGCGCACCTAAATAGAAGCGCATATTGGTAATGAAATCATTAGTCCAACCTTTTAGTTTTTCTTGAGGCAAAGTATATCCGATAGTAATATTCTGAATTCTTAAATACGCCGCATTTTCTACCCATCTATCCGAAAAACGATTATTACCGTTAGGGTCATTAATTGCGAGTCTAGGATTAGCACTTGAATTAGTTGTTCCTTCGGCAGTCCACCTATCTAATATCTGCGTACTAAAATTACCTTGACCTGTCATACCCTCTAAACCTATCCTGGCGGAATTATAAATTTCCCTATCCCCAACACCTCTAAGGTTCATTGAGAAATCCCATCCTTTATATTCGGCATTAGCCACAAATCCATAGAAAAAACCTGGAAAAGGGCTTCCCAAAATAGTTCTATCGTTAGCATCTACGACGCCATCGTTATTAACATCTACAAATCGTATATCACCTGGAGAAGGGGTACCATTAACATCAGGAACGGCAGCCGCCACTTCTGCATCATTTTGATATAAACCATCAGTCTTAAATCCATAAAAGTGGCCAAGGCTTTCACCAACGATTGTTCTATGGGTAGAGGCACCTCCGATACCACTAATGATTGAAGGTATAGGGCCCAAGTCAGTCACTTCATTTTTAACGGTTGTTACATTTCCACCAAAACTATAATTGAAATCACCTATAGCATCTGCATAAGTGAAAGAGAATTCAATACCTGAATTCTTAATTTGTCCAATATTAGCATCCGCAGAAAGGAAAAAACCAGATACAAAAGGTAATGGAAAGCCAATAAGGACATCGTCGGTCGTTTTGTTATAGTAATCAAAAGTACCGGTTAATTTGCCCTCAAACATACTAAGGTCAACCCCAATATCAAATTGAGTACTGGTTTCCCATTTCAAATCAGCATTGGCGAATGTAGTGGGTGCCGGGGCAACAACAGTTACCTGGTCATCACCGATTACATAACGAACATTGTTATCTATGGCACTCAGATAGGCAAAGTTAAGACCCGTAAATTGGTTTCCCGATTGGCCCCAGCCCGCCCTAAATTTTATATCATCGAATGCAGTTTCTTTCGGAAAAAAGTTCTCATCCGTAAGCCTCCAACCTACGGATACCGAAGGAAAAACTTGCTCTCTATTTCCTGGAGCAAATCTCGAAGTAGCATCCCTACGCATGTTCCCCGTTACTAAATATTTTCCTTTGTAGTTATAGGTTAAACGACCCAACCAGCCTTGTAA
>LAZR01002021.1_pt1 | contig 12150 bp, 6 predicted proteins | sample 329461 | NCBI WGS metagenome assembly LAZR01 (sample SAMN03002196, study PRJNA259156) | marine sediment metagenome | biome: sea floor; feature: Hydrothermal impacted sediments; material: marine sediment; isolation source: Loki non-amplified sample from Loki's castle hydrothermal vent sediment ...
GGCGCTGCTGCTGGGCCTGCTGGAGGGGGGGCTGCGGATAGCGGGCTACGGGCATCGGCTGGGCTTCCTTATCAAGGCCGGCGATTTCTACCAGAGCAATCCGCGCTTCGGCTGGCGGTTCTTCCCGCGCGACATCAGCCGAGCGCCGTTGCCCATTCACCTGTCGATAGACAAACCGGCGGGGACTTACAGAATTGTCGTCGTCGGCGGGTCGGCCGCCATGGGCTACCCAGACGAGGCCTTTTCATTCTCCAGGTACCTGGAGGCGATGCTGCGGGACAGCTACCCGGCGATTCGTTTCGAGCTGGCCAATGCGGCGATGACCGCGGCCAATTCTCACATGATGGTGCCCGCAGCCCGTGACTGCGCCAAACTCAAGCCGGACCTGCTTATCATCTATATGGGCAATAACGAAGTTGTGGGCCCCTACGGACCAGGCACGGTGTTCGCCGGGCCGTCGGCCAGCCTGCCGGTAATCCGCATGGGTCTGTGGGTCAAGGCCGCGCGTGTGGGACAACTGGTGAGCAACACGGTCGGCGTGGTGTCCGGCGGCAAAGGCTCGGCGGAATGGCGCGGGATGACGATGTTCATGGAGAACCTCGTTCCGGCCGATGATGCCCGTCTGGCCGATACGTACCGCCACTTCCGCCGCAACCTGCAGGATATCTGCCGAGCGGGCGCCGACGTCGGAGCGGGCGTGATTATCTGCACCGTGCCGGTGGACGTGCGGCACTGTGCGCCATTCGCCTCGACGCACCGCGACGGGCTAGGAGCCGAAGACCTCATGCGATGGCAGGGCGCCTACGAGCAAGGCGTTACCCAGGAGCGCGCCGGCTTGTACGAGCAGGCCCTCAAACACTTCGCAGAGGCCATGGCCCTGGACGACCGCAGCGCGGATCTGCACTTCCGTCTGGGGCGGTGTTACGTTGAACTGGGCAAGCCTGGTGAAGCATTCGAGCACTTCAGGCAAGCCAGAGAGCTGGACGCGCTTCGGTTCCGGGCTGATGCGACGATCAACGACACGATTCGCCAGGTAGCCCGGGACTCCGACGGGCAGGTGACGCTGGTAGACGCCGAGCGGGCGTTCGGGACACTCGCCGACGTGGCGGGCAGCCCGGGCGAGGAGCTTTTTCTCGACCACGTCCACCCCAACTACCGCGGCAGCTATGAGCTGGCTCGCAGTGTCTTCCAAGCCGTCATGACGCAGTTGCCCGCGGGGGCCGGAGGCGACGGGAACGTCGAGGCGCCAACCTTCGAGCGATGCAATGACCTGCTGGCGCTGACCCACTCGGATCGCCTTCGACACGCCGCCTCCCTGTGGCAACTCACACGGGGGCCGCCATTCACCAATCAACTGAATTACAAGGACGTGCGCGGGCGAATGCTGGCCCGCCGGGAGGCCCTGTGGGCGAAAACTGTCCCAGAAGCCGACATGTTGGCCACCTACGATTCGGCATCCGCAGCCGCCCCCCAAGACGCGACGCTGCACATCTTTGCCGCCACCATCCATGGCAAGAGGCGGAACTTCCCCGTCGTCGCCCAGCACCTAGCCGAAGCCAAACGCCTGCGGCCCAACGAGGCGCAAATTTACTTCCTCGAGGCAACGATGTACCTGGACCAGGGCGACCTGCCTGAAGCTGAACGAGCCGTGGGCGCGTATCTGGACCTGCTGGACCACTCCCTGCCTAGTTATATCGCGGCGGTCAATCTGTTCGGGGCCTTCGGCAACCCCGTCAACGCGGAGGCGTATGCCCGCCAGGTCGTCCGCCGCATGCCCGAGCACGCGGCCGCATTGACGCTGCTGGCGAAGATCATCAAGTACCGCCTTCGCGTCGATCAAGCGGAGTACCGGCAGGGCCTGGCCGAAGCGGAGAACCTGCTGACCCAGGCTATTGGCCTCCAGCCGGAGTACCCCAACGCGTGGCTCCAGTTGGGCGAGGCCCAGCGGGCCACCGGCAGACTGTCAGAAGCGTCGGCGTCTTTCCGCCGTGCCGTTGAACTGGACCCATCCTTATCAGGGGCCTACGTGGGGATGGGCATGATGCTCTTCCGCCAGGGACACGTGCAGCAGGCCAAGGCCTGGCTGGCAAGAGCTGTCGAGCTGTCTCCCGACGACCTGTCGACGACGGCCAAGTATGCCGAACTGTTGTGCATGGACGGCAGCATTCGCCAGGCGGCGGCGTTGTTGCGGCGGGCGCTGCGGATCAGCCCGGACCTGCCGCCGATCACGGGAAAGCTGGCGTGGGTGTTGGCCACCTCAGCCGATCCGCAACTGCGCAACGGCCCGGAGGCCGTCCGCCTGGCTGAGAGCGCCTTGGCCAAGAGCGAGGGGCGCCCTTCAACGATGCTGGTCTTGGCGGCGGCATACGCAGCCGACGGGCAGTTCCCCAAGGCCATCGCCATGGCGAACCAGGCTCTTGATAGGGCGCATGTCATTGGAAATGCAGCGCTGGCAAATCGCCTAGAGGATCATCTCGCCCGCTACGGCAGGGCTCAGGCCCTCAGTCTTGACAGCTACGACCGCCTCGAAGGCTGGTAGGATCCGCCAGGCAGGCCGGCCCGTTCTGCAGGCAACAGAGAGAGCTGAATGAACTCGGACTCCGACAGCCCGAACGCTTGCAACCCCGCAGCGGGCCCCGCACACGAGGGCACGCGTCGCCCCAAGCCGCGGCGGCGGCGACGTTGGCGGTTCTACCTTATGACCGTGGTGGTCGTGCCGGCGCTGCTGCTGGGCCTGGCGGAGGCGGGCCTGCGGATAGCGGGCTACGGATACGACGTGCGTTTCTGGGTGAAGGACGAAGCCGCCGGGCGGCATGTGGTCAACGAGGACTTCGGTCTGCGGTTCTTCCCGCCATCGCTAGTGCGGGTGCCCTTCCCAGTATCTGTGGCCAGCGAGAAGCCCGACGGCGCCTACCGCATCTTCGTCATGGGCGGCTCGGCGGCCCAGGGCATACCGGACCCGAGCTTCAGTGTCGGGAGCATCCTGGAGACCATGCTCGCCGAGACGTATCCCGACGCGAGTTTCGAGGTTGTCACCGCCGCGATGACGGGCATTAACTCTCACGTTGTGCTTCCCATCGCGCGTGATTGTGCTCGGCGCGAGCCAGACCTGTTCATCATCTACTTGGGCAACAATGAAGTCGTCGGGCCGTTCGGCGCCGGGACGGTTTTCGCCGGCTACTCGCCGAGCTTGTCGATGATCCGCGCCAGCCTTGCAGCCCGGACGATCAAGCTGGGCCAGTTGGTCGAGGACCTCGCCCGCAAGGCGCCCGGCAAGGAGAGCCCCAAGGAATGGGCCGGCATGGAGATGTTCATGAGCAACGTCGTGTCGGCCGACGACCCAAGGCTCGACGGCGTCTACAGCCATTTCCGGCAGAACCTACGGGACATCTGCCGGGCCGGGCGCCAGGCGGGCGCCGACACGATTCTGTGTACGGTGGCGGTCAATCTGCGAGACTGCTCGCCGTTCGCCTCGACCCACAAGGCGGGCCTGAGCGAGGCGGAGCTGGCGCAGTGGGAGCAGGGCTTCGAGGCGGGGATCGAACGGGCGGATGCAGGCGACTGCGAACAAGCCATCGGGCACTTCCTCACAGCGGCCGCCATTGACGACCGGTATGCCGAGCTCCAGTTCCGTTTGGGCCAATGCTACCTTGCCGAGGGGCAAGAGCAGCCGGCCCGCCACGCCTTCTTCGCTGCTCGTGAACTGGATGCTCTGCGGTTCCGGGCGGATTCCCGGATCAACCGGATCATCCGCGAGGTCGCCGACGAAGAAGGCGCGGGCGTGCACCTCGTCGACGCTGAGCGGGCGATGAGCAAGTCGGACAAGTCGGTGGCGGGCCTTGCTGGCGAGGAGTTCTTCTTCGAGCATGTTCACATGACCTTCGACGGCAACTACGAGGTCGCTCGGGCTATGTTCCCCGTGGTCGTCGGGCTTCTTCCCGATGCGATTCGCGCCAAGGGCCCGGAGTCACCCACCCCGCCGACGAGGGCCCAAGCCGCCAAGGTGATGGGGCTGACCGCATGGCTGCAGGCGCAGATGTTCTCCTACATGCTCCAGATGACCGAACACCCGCCGTTCACGGGGCAGTTCGATCACGCCCAGCGGCGCGGGGCCTTGAAGGAAATGGTTCGCCGATTCGAATCGCAAGACGACGCGCGCGGCGAAGTGAGGTAGACGCCCACGGCGGCGTGGGAGGACGTTCCCACGGGGGGGCTCCTTTGGCTCAGGGGCGGATGTGCCCCGTGCCGATAAATCGGTTGTCGGACGAACGGAGTTCACGTCCACATCGGCTAGCGGACCGCATCTCCGGTCCACAGGTGACGGCCCCGCCGCCCAAAGGGCCGTCAGACAATGCGATCAGGAGAACACCGACAGATGTCCCCAGCAAGAGACACCGACCAATCCCCCGACGCCCCTTCACCGCAGACGGATTCTTCAACGGACAAGCAGACCGTTGCGACCGGCCGCCGCCGGAAAGCGCTGACGGTGCTGTTCTTTGGGCTGCTGGTGGCTCACGTGGCGGGCAACATCGACCCACAAGTGCTCTACCAGGGAGATGAGGTGTTGACCGCTGACAAAACGATCCCCGTCTTTCCCGCCTATCTACGGGGCAGGGACTTTCTGGCGCCTTTCCTCGCTGTCTCCGGCGGGCTGACCGACTACGTCGGCGCCAACGTCAGCCAGTACTTCAGCATCCCGTATGGCGGCGCAGCCGTTCTGGCGGCGGTGGCGCTGGTGGCCTTCCTGGCTACGGGCAGTATCATGTCGCTGGCAGGCGACAAGGCCGAGAGCCTGCTGCGGTTTGTCCCGCCGATCCTGCTCGTGATCATCTGGAACCGCTACACATTCGTTCTGGCCGACCAATTGGCGTTGCTGGCGGCCCTGCTGGTTGTGTGCCTCTACTTCCGCTTGCCGAACAGGGCTCGCCTCAGAGCGGCTGTCGCCCTACCGGCAATCCTGGTCTTCTATTACCTGGCCGGTGGGCTGTGCATGCTGGCGGCGGCGATGTGCGGGCTATATGAACTGCTCGCCAAGCGGCGGAAGGTCGGATGGGCGTACCTTGTGGTTGGGGCGATAACGCCTCTGGTGGTGGGCTCGTTGCTGGGCGACACGTTCGCACAGCCTTACCTGCGGCTGACAGGTCTCTCCGGCGGCCTGGTGGCGACGGCCGCGTGGATGGGGTTGTACGGGTTCTTCCTCGTCCTGATGGCGGCTCTTGCTATCGGCAGCCGGCTGGGGTCGGCTGAGGAGAAAGCGGGGCAGGCGCGCGCTACGGGCGGGTTCGTGGCGATGTTGGTGGCGGCGATTGTTCTGTCGCTGGTGACATTGGATCGAGATGTCCGCACGTTCCGAAGACTGTGCTACTTCAACCAGGCGCAGCGCTGGCGTGAGGTCATCCTGCAGGCTCGCAAGCTTGTCATGGAATCGCCTGGGGAGTTGTACTCCGGCAGCACATGCAGAATGCTCAATCGAGCGTTGTTCGAGAGGAGACGCCTCGGCGTGAGAATGTTCGCATACCCCCAGGCGCGCTTGGGCGGTTTGTTGCTCGGTCGAGCAATGGACGAGCCGTACAAGTCCGATTCACTGCTGCAATTGGGGGCCGTCGATCTTGCCGAAAGCCTGGCGCGGGAATCCCAGGACCGCTGGCCCGACAGGCCGTTCGTGCTGCGGCTGCTGGTAAAGATTGCCCTCGTCAAAGGGGACATGGCTGCGGCGAGAGGTCACTTGGAAACGCTGAGCAAAGATATCATCCACGGCCAGTTCGCCAAAGAGTTGCTGGCCAAGATCGACGGCGGCTACGACTTCGCGCGAGATGAGCAGATCGCCCGCATTCGCTCGTTCATGATCACCGCGAGGCCCCCAGGCCCGATGTCGTTACGGGGAATGCTGGAGAAACTGGCGGACAAGAACCCGGATAACCGGATGGCGTTGGAGTACCTCCTGGCCTACGACCTGCTCAACCGGCAACTGGAACCGTTCGTTGCACGAGTCAAACAGATAGGGCGGTTCGATTATAGGTATCTCCCCCCCCATTACGCCGAGGCGATTCTGTTGCGCGCCGCCCGAACCAATCAGCGGCCCAACTTTGACGGACTGCCCGAGAAGGATCCGAGCATTCTGATCTCCGGGCCGATGTTCGTTCGCCTCTACGAGCAGCACAAGGCCGACCTGCCGGCCCTGCAGGCGGCGCTGGCCCGCGAGTTGCGGGGCAGCTACTACTGGTACTACTTCACGGCCATGCTGCAAGAGTCCAAACTCGCCGAGCAGTCGTCCGACAGATAACACCCATCACACCCCATGGGCATGGAGCAAGGTCGATCCCCCCCCGCGGCCGCGATCAGACAGCCCTTTCGTCACGGCTTGCCCGGCTTGCAGAACAGGGCCTCTGGCGGGATGGCGCGTTTGGCGATCTCGGGCCCCTCGTAGAACACCTCGAGCGATTGCCCGCCGGCATCCTCGAAGAACGTCACCGTGATCGGATGGAGGCCCTTGGCCAGGCGGATCAGCCCCTTGGTTTCGACGGCTCCGTGCAGGCCGTCGTTGTCAACCACCAGATCGTCGCCGATGTAGAGCTTCGTCCCGTCGTCGCTGCGGGTCGAGAAGGTGTACAACCCGTCGGCGGGGACCTCGACGAAGCCCGTGAACTTGAGCCCGAAGTAGTCGCTCACCTTGCCCTGTACGAATAGACCGAAGCTCGGCACAACCCCCGAGGAGATCGGCTCAAGCTGATCGAAGTCCGGCAGCAGTCGCCACTGGCCCACATACGCCTGCAACATGACGCCCTGGGTCAGGCCCTTCGCCTTTACCGCCGGTCGCGGCGGGACGGCCTGCAGGGCTGGGGCGACTGTGACCGTCTCCGATCCCCGCTGCAGGACCATCGGCAGGGGCTGGCCCCCCTGGCGATCCACCAGGGCCAGGTAGAAGTGCACGCCGTCGGTAATCGCCATATCGGCGACCTTGGTCACCACGTCGCCGACCTGCACGCCGGCGGCCTCGGCCGGCAAGTCGGGCTCGACGGCCGTCACCTTCGCCTCGCCCAACGTGTCCACCGTCATCCCAAGCCGAAATCCATATCGCCGCTCGGCGGACAGCATCGCCGGCAGGACCTTGCGGAAACGGTCGATCTGAATGGCAAAGCCCAACCCCTCGACGCCCGTTTTCTTGGACTCGACCACGCCGATCTGCTGGCCCAGGGCGTTGATCAGCGGCCCGCCGGAATTGCCGCCATTGATGTTCGCATCGGTCTGGATCATTCCCGTCAGCGCCTGCGCGCCGTTGCCGCCGACGCGGTCCGTGCCCGTGATGATGCCAATCGACACCGTGTGCATCAGCCCACCGGGGTTGCCGATAACAACCACCGGCTCGCCCAGCATCAGATCGTGACTACGGCCGAGCGCCATCGCCGTCAGCGGCCGGTCGGGGTGGATGCGAATGACGGCCAGGTCCTCCTGCTCGCTGGCGGCCACGACCGTGTAGGGGTACTGGCGGCCGTCCTGGAGCACGACGATCTGCTTGCCCTCGGTGTTGGCCACGTGATCGTTGGTCAGGATGAAGCCCGTCTCGTGCAGGACCGACCCGCTGCCCAACGACCGCGCAAGGCTGCCCGGATGGTCAGGGATCGGCACGTAGCCGATGAGATTGACCGCCGCCGGGGCGCACCTCTCGATGAGCTTCACCAGTTCGGTTCGGCGCGCCGACGATAATGCGCCGTCGTCGGCCGGCAACTGGATGGTCGCCGACACTGTCACTGCAACCGCACACCACAGGCCCATCAGAGTTCGACGATTCACGGTGAACATAGTCACCTCCTTCTACATCGCGTAGAGACCAAACGGCAGGTACACGGGCATCCGCAGCAGCGGCCGAAGCGGCGAGTCGGCCGCCAGACCCGGCAAGGCCACATCCAGCGACAGCGGGCTGAAGACCACCTCGGACAGTTGGATGGTCGTCAGGTCGCGCACGTCTCGGCCGGGCTGATTATCGACCGACAGCTTGCCGTCGCTGCACACAATGCGGACGGCCTGGCCGGTGTCGGTATTTCGCAGCGACAATTCATCGCTGCCGCCAGCCAGCGTCGGCTCGACGATGCGGCAGGCCCGCTGGAAGTAGCCGGCCATGTCACACAGCCGAAAACCGCCCACCTGCTGCATCTCCATCGTCGAATAGTAGGTCATCGCCACCCGCGATAGCGAACTCTCGTGCGGCCCTGCCTCGAAGCCGACGGTCCCTTCGGGGTCCTGCTCGTCGGTCCCCTGCCGCCCCAGGTGCGCCAGCAGCAGCGCGATGCTCTCGGTCGGCCCGTCGGCCAGCAGGACCCACGCCCGCTCCGGCGAGCCGCGAAAGACCACCCATGCGTCGTCGCCGACCACGCCGCCGACGTCGCCGATGGACAGCAACTGATCGAACTGGCGACGATCGAAGCCGATCCCATAGGGCATCGCCTGCGCATATCGCCAGATCATCTCGCCGTCGCGATCGGGCGCCATCGGCCGGACCGTCGATGGATCGGGCGGGTCGGGCAGGTAGGCGACATTGGTCTTGAAGCAATGCTTCACCCCACCAAACGCCCAGCCGTAGCGGCCATACCGCCTTCGGGCCCCGCCCAGCCAGGTGAAGTCGTAGGCCGTGTCCATCACCGCCGTGACACGCCTCAGGATCGCCGACATCACGCCTCGCCCGCGATCGTCCGGCAGCGTCGCAACCTGCCCCACGCAGCACGAGCGGAAACTCACGCCCCCCAGTTTCACCTCCAGCGGGTACGCCCCCACCACGCCCACCATCCTGCCGTCATCGAAGCACGCCCAGGTGTCGCCAATGCGGTCGTCGTTCCATACGTAGGGCAAATTGCGCCCGAAATTCAGCTTGGCCTCCATGCCGAAACCAAAGGCCTCGTTGCACACATCGATCGCTCGCTCCCGCTCGTCGACCGTAATCGGACGAACTTCGAATGCATCCGTCATTGCTGGTTTCCTGTGCTTGATCCGCGTCGCCGTCGCGTCTACTCTACGCCATTCGCAGCATCCTATCGTCTGCGGAGGTGGAGGCAAAGAGCGTGACGCCAAAAGAAAACTTCCTGCGAGCGATCCGGCACGACAACCCCCAGTGGGTGCCCGTCCACGCGGGCGTGATCGTCTGGATCGGCCCGCCAATTACCGAACGCCCGGGCGAACCGATCAGAGACGACTTCGGCGTCCTGTGGGATCTCCAAGAGGGCGCCCAGGGCGGCACCTACCCCGCCCACGGCGGCCATACGATCACCGATCTGGCCAAGTGGCGCGAGCAGATCACCTGGCCCGATGTCGACGGCGCCGACTGGCCCGGCGTCGCCGAACGCGTCGCCGAGGTCGATCGCGAGACGACCTTGATCCAGGGCTCGGTGGAGTTCGGCCTGTTCGAGCGGTCCTGGCTGCTGCTGGGCATGGACGAGGCCTTCATCAGCTATTTGACCCAGCCCGAACTCATGGAGGAGATGATCTCGGCGCTGGCCGATTACAAGATCGAGGTCATCCGCCGATTCCATGAAGCCGCCGGCGGGGCGCTGGACATTCTCTGGTACGGCGACGATTGGGGCACCCAGAGCCAGCTCTTCCTCCCGCCGGAGGTCTGGCGGCGGATTATCAAGCCCCACACCGGGCGGATCTACGACTGCATCCACGAGCTGGGTATGATCATCGACCAGCACACCTGCGGCAAGATTGACGAGATCTTCGACGACATGGTCAAGATGGGCTGTGACATGTGGAATCCCTGTCAGCCGTGCAACGATCTGGCCGGCATGAAGAGACGCCACGCCGGCAAGATCGCGTTTTCCGGCGGGATCGACAGCCAGTTCGTCCTGGACCGACCGGGCGTGACCACCGACGACGTCCGCGCCGAGGTCCGCCGCCGCATCGACGAACTGGCCTACGGCGGCGGCTACATCGCCGGGCCCAGCCACGGTGTGCCCTACGACGAAGATCTCATCAACGCCATGGACGACGAGATCGCCACCTACGGACGGGCATGCTACGCGAAAGAATGATAGCGCCACAGAGACACAGAGGCGCAGAGAAAGAAGAGAGGTATCAAAGCCCAGGCACTGCGTGCCTGGGACAACATACGTAAGAATTGACAACAAGAGGAATCTCTCTGATGCCCCGCAAACCACTCACCCCCGTTTCCTTCACCAACGTCACATTCGACGACGTGTTCTGGAAACCCCGCGTCGAGATCAACCGCACCAACACGCTACCTATCGAGCATCAGCAGCTCAAGGCGTCCGGCCAGCTCGCCCAGTATCGCTGGAAACCGGGCATGCCGGGCATGCCGCATATCTTCTGGGACAGCGACGTCGCCAAATGGCTGGAGGCGGCTGCGTATTCGTTGGCCACCCACCCGGACAAGAAGCTGGCCAAGCAGGTCGACGCCGTCGTCGACGACATGGCCGCCATCCAGGGCAAGGACGGCTACCTCAACACCCACTACCTGCTCGTCGAGCCCAAGAAGCGATGGAGCGACCTCCGCGGCTGCCACGAGCTGTACTGCGCCGGGCACCTGATGGAGGCCGCCGTCGCCTACGCCGAGGCCACCGGCAAGACGAAGTTCCTGGACATGATGTGCCGCTACACCGACACCATCCGCAAGGAGTTCGGCCGCGGTAAAGGTCAGAAGCGCGGCTACCCCGGCCACCAGGAGATCGAGCTGGCGCTGGTCAAGCTGTTCCGCGCGACCGGGAAGAAGGATTATCTGGACCTCGCCAAGTTCTTCGTCGACGAGCGCGGCCGCAAGCCGCACTACTACGACGCCGAGGCCAAGGCCCGCGGCGAAGAGTCCCATAGATGGCACTTCGGCGCCGCCTACGCCTATTGTCAGGCCGACAAGCCCGTCCGCGAACTGGCCGAGGTCACCGGTCACGCCGTCCGGGCGATGTACCTTTACGCCGGCATGGCCGATGTGGCCGCCCACACCGGCGACAAAACGCTGCTGCCCGCCCTGCGTCGCCTGTGGAAAAGCACCACGCAGCGCCGCATGCACGTCACGGGCGGCATCGGGCCGACGGCTGCGAACGAAGGCTTCACCTTCGACTACGACCTGCCGAACGAGTCGGCCTATCTGGAGACCTGCGCCGCGGTGGCGCTGGTGTTCTGGGCCCATCGCATGCTGCATTTGGATAAGGACGCCAAATACGCCGACGTGATGGAGCTGGCGCTCTATAACGGGGCGCTGTCGGGCATCAGTTCAGATGGCAAGCGGTTCTTCTACGAGAACCCCCTGGCCGCCCACCCCGGCGCCCCCTCGGGCCGCCGCGAGCCGGGCACGCACCATCGTCGCGTCGGCTGGTTCGGCTGCTCGTGCTGCCCGCCAAACATCGCCCGGCTGATCGCATCGATCGCCGGCTACGTGTGCTCGTCGGACGACAAGAGCCTATGGGTCCACCTCTACGCCGGCGGCTCGGCCGAGGCCCAGATCGGCGGGCAGACCGTCAAGCTCACCCAGCGGACCAGGTATCCGTGGGATGGCAAGGTGTCGATGACCCTTCGCCCGGAGACAGCCGCGGAGTTTACGCTCGCCCTGCGGATCCCAGGCTGGTGCCGCAAGGCCGCGCTGAAGGTCAACGGCAAGACGGTCAGCCTCCAGGCCGTCACCAAGAAGGGCTACGCCCACATCAAGCGCACGTGGACCAAAGGCGACCGCGTGGCGTTGGACCTGCCCATGCCCGTCGAGCGCATCGAGGCCCACCCCAACGTCCGCCAGGACACCGGCAAGGTCGCCCTCAAACGCGGGCCGATCGTCTACTGCTTCGAACAGGTTGATAACTTCAAGAACCTTCACGACATCGCCCTGCCCGCCGATGCCAAGCTGCAGACGACGTTCGACGCGAAACTGCTGGGCGGCGTGTGCGTGATTACGGGCAAGGCCAAAATGCGCGTGGTCGAGGGGTGGGGCGACGAGCTGTTCTCCGCCGACGCCACCAAGGTCAAGACGGTCGCCATCAAGGCCATCCCCTACGCCCTCTGGGCCAACCGAAAACCAGGCGAAATGCGCGTCTGGCTCAACGCGCGGTAGCTCGCCGCGACAGGACAAACACCGATTCAGTTCTAAGCAAGGACGCACACAACGCGCAGAATACAAAACCGCGCCCACCCCACCCAACCGCCCCCCCCCAAGCC
>LAZR01002023.1_pt1 | contig 12134 bp, 21 predicted proteins | sample 329461 | NCBI WGS metagenome assembly LAZR01 (sample SAMN03002196, study PRJNA259156) | marine sediment metagenome | biome: sea floor; feature: Hydrothermal impacted sediments; material: marine sediment; isolation source: Loki non-amplified sample from Loki's castle hydrothermal vent sediment ...
GAACTATATCCCTGCCTCGCCTCACAAAAAGATCCTACAAACTATAAGCTCCTATGGGATGAGGCATTTGCCGACATACGTTTCAAACGTTTGCTTAGTAGGCGTAAGGGCCTTCTAATTGGAGAGGCACCTAGTGGCGGTGGCCATGCATGTGCCTGGGATGGCACCATCGTCTTCGATCCGAATGGTCGTAGTTATAAGCTAGATAAATTCAAAACCCGAGAATGCTGGCTGTTGAACATCACATCAGAATAGAGCATCCCAAAATCCTAGATTTCTCTGGAATTCTCCGAACGATCCTGTAATAATGGTGTTCCAGCCCTGGGCTGGGAACGATGAGACATCGCATCAAAGTTCGAGGAATTCTGGAGACGATCATGGATGGCGACATCAGAGCAGCACGAATAAAAATGGTTGAAGAGATTCTCGGAGAGGAAAGTGATCCGTGGTGTAAGCACTGCAAAGAGGCCGCAGGACTCTTCGGCCACGCGGATGATTGTTCACTCGGGAATATCAGACCAAGTGTCTTGCTCAAAGCCAAAAAGGATGCTTCCATCTTCTTGAAGAAGAATATTAACAGACAAAGAATCTTCAAGCCTGGTAAGAGTCTTGGCCTCGGTGGTAAAAAGATCAAGACTCTCGTCAGGAAGAAGCGTATTAGAGGTAAGGTGCCTCAGCGTGAACTGCGTGAGTGTCGAGTGTGTGATGAGAAACACATCTTCGAGTTACGTGGCAAGCGATGGACTTGCACGGTTTGCTATCATAGCAAGCCGTGCAGTTTTGGTGGTAGAAACTGCCAGACCTGCTATCCAAAGGGGAAAATATGATCACTATCAAGTGTGACGGGGAACCAACTTGTCACTATCCAGACATCTCCTTCCATGAGAAGGAGCACAAGATCGTGATCATCGTCTACCTCGATGGGAGGGTAGATAATATCTTCTTCGGCGATGACTCCGGGAAGATGAGAGCATCCATCGAGATGATGTATCAGGAGGACTACAGTCGTAGTCCTGATCGCGTGCTGCCTCTGGTGAAGTTGTGAGCTGGTATTGGGAGCATGGTAATGATCTCAAGCGTCCGCCTGAGCTTAACGAGATCACTGTGCGTAAGCCGCGAGGCTCTACCTACTGGAGAGTAGATTCCTTCCACAAGAAGGATGCACTCCAAGAATTTTGGGTAATCTGGAGTCGTGAAACGGCACAACCGCTTCCACGGGCGTTGCCGAGTAGGCAGCCTATAACACCGACAACCAATCACAGGGCTCAAGGTGGCCAGTAACATGACGCTCTGGGAACGAACAGACGTCACCAAATACGTTACCTCACATACTGCTGCTGTGAGAGAGAGACTCGACGCGTGTTTGAAGGCTACATGGCTTGTGTGCGAGGAGTTAAGACTTCACCATACTCGAAAAGTTCTATAGAGTATTTACCCTGGTTGCGTGGATGGAAGATGGCTGATGCGGATGTCGCCTTATGACAAACTACACCTGCACTAACTGCCACCCGTGCAGGCATCTTGGAGACGCTCGGGAGCAGATGCAATGAATACCTGTATTAAATGTGGAAAGAAACTAATCAGATATTCTTCCCTAAGCTCATCAATATGAGCAAGGGTGAGGTATTCTGCAAAGATTGTCTAGATCTTTCCTACCGCACCGAGGAGAAAGATGGAACCATCAGAGGTTTTATTACTGCTCCCATGGATCCTCGAGAAGTAGCCCAACAACTGAATCCAGATATCAGTTGTGATTTCTGCAATAAGCCCAATCCCCAATGGCTCTATGATTTGGAAATGAAGCCTCTTGATTTCGGTAGCAAGAAAATCGATCTCGGGAATCGTTGGGTAACCTGTAATGAATGTGCTAAGGAAGCAGACGAAAAATCACCATTGGGCACGGTGCTTAGGATGGGCATGCGGGGTGATGTCACGAACATCATGCAGATCCATAGCATAGTGATGGAGCATATTAGTAACAAGCGGCTTTATATCAGAGACGATAATGATGGAGTGATCAGACAAGTATGACAAACACTGAGATTGTCGCCCGATTCCTGGTGCGGTTCACAATGTCCGGGTTCCCGCCTGTGCACGATCACGACTCGGCCAAGCATAAGGATGCTGTCATCTCGCAGCCAGCCGTCGGTCTGTATCTCGACTGCGACCAAGATATGGATCTGACTGAAACTGTTCTTCATTTCTGCGTTGCTGAAAAGTGGATCGTAGCACCCTTCGGTTTGCTGCTTGGATTGGGCATCAACCAGGAGACTTTCGAGGCAACACAAGCTGGCCTTGACGCTGGCAAGAAGCTTCTGGAGGCACTCAATGTCGAAGGGTGACCCAATACAGCTCGAAGCCGCTGAGCACATCTCAAAGAAGTGGCTCACTCAGTATCGTGAGCATTGTGAGCCCGAGGCACGTATCCATATCTGCGGCAGCATCAGACGCAAGGAGAAGATGGTCAGAGACATCGATATCTTGGTTATCGATGCTGCCATGAGTGGAGCTTTTCAACGTGGAGCAAAATTCGATGGGGTAGAGTTAAATCTCTGCTTCATAGCTCCTGTTAGCGAGGGTGCTGGCTTACTTTTCCTAACTGGATCATCACACTTCAACATTAGCCTAAGAGCTATTGCCAAACGTAAAGGCATGAAGCTCAATCGCTACGGTTTGTGGCGTGGTGATGCCCTCATCGCCTCGAAGACAGAGACCGACATCTTCAAGGCTCTTGGAATGGACTACGTTGCACCCGAAGGGCGACGATCACCCACTGGCATGGGCCTAGAGGGAATCAAGATCATAGGCAGCCAGCAGACAGCCTACGAGGTCTTCATCAACAGTGTGCATGGCTTCAACTTCTGCTCATGCAAAGGTTTTCAGTATCGACGTAACTGTCGGCATCTTGGAGATGCCCAGGAGCAAGTGTGAGCTACTTCGAGCGTGAAGCCCGTGCACAACGTGCCCAAGGTATTAGCATCGTAGACATAGCAGCCTCGCTACGTGTATCTGAGACACAAATCGAGCGTGCTCTACTAGGGGAGCATGTAGTGCGTGTTGTAGAGAACAAAATAATCATTTCGGGTGAACTACACCCTCGACCTGGAGACACTGGCACTAAGTTCAAGATCAGGGAACGCTGGATTGGAAACAGTTATGTCTACGACATAGGACTAACATCTGGACATCGCAGCGGTTCTCTTGTCACCAGTATTCGAGGCTTAACTGGAGACAAGATTGGCACTTGGCTTCTAGGTAATGTGGATAGAAATGAATCTTGAAGAGCACAACTACTGGAACGACTCACGAGTGCGTGCCGGTATGATCGATCGGGGTAGGATGGATGGTGACCATCTTGTTATTGAGGTCGATGAAAAGGAGGTGCGCCTTCTTACTAAGCTAGAAATATGTCCCACCTGTCGCGGCAAGGGCACGCATGTCAATCCATCTATTGACGCCAATGGATTGACAGCTGAGGACTTCGACAGGGATCCTGATTTCCGGGAAGACTATATGTCTGGTATCTACGATCAGATATGTAACGAGTGCCATGGTCTGCGCGTGGTTCCGGTCATCGATCGCGTCGGTAACAGCAAAGAAGATATCAAGCGTTATGATGAGTATATTGAATCAGAGCAACAATATGCCGCTGAGGTAGCGGCTGAGCGACGTATGGGCGCTTAGGGGGAAAGATGCAAGTATCAATACTGTCTGGACCTTCTGGCTCGGGGAAGAGTCATCACGTGCAAGAGATGGTCAAAGCCTACTTGGCTGATGGCCAGACTGGGCGTGTGTTCTCGGCTGATCACTATTTCCACGGTGTTCGTGAACGGTATCATGGCGTTGATTTCAATCGTATAGCTACTAGCCATCGGCCTAGACCTTATGAGTTTGAGCCTGCACTGATCGCTGAGGCACACGCCCAGTGTGGGAACGCTTTCGCCATGGCTCTGATCCAGAACGACTACGATCATCTAATCGTCGACAACACCAACATCTGGATTGGTGAGAAGGCACCCTACTACGCGGCGGCACAGTGGTTCGGTGCTGATGTCGAGATCATTCGTCTTAACACCCCACTCCACATCTGCATTTTGCGTAATATCCACGATGTGCCCATCGAGCTGATTGAAGCAATGTGGCATAACCACAATGCCCGCAACGACAGGGGTTTCTTCCGTGAGACGCTCCCATGGTGGAAGGAGATTCGCGTCTAAGTGGATCATGTAGCTGTAGCCAAATATCTAGAATACGCGAAAGAGCGAGGACGTTGGTGGGCAGCCAAGCATCCGCTCCACCGTGATGATATTCTGGCTACAGCTATATATGCACTTGTCAAGGTTTTTGAGAGACCAAAGTATCTTCAATACCCTAAAGGACTAATCTCAAGGGCTGTTGATAATCAGATTGTTGAATTCCTACGTAATAACTACCTAATTAAAATACCGCATAGCGAAATCAAACGTCGTAAAGAAGCCGAAGAGAGTTTTGAGACTCTCCCAAGAGCTTTTCTTGCTGGAGATATTAAAACTGCACAGTTTGAAGGTAAAGACTATTACTCTTTTCACTGGCACAAAGACTATGATCTTTGGGATTTAGGTCTACAAGCTTCAACAGAACCATCATGGAAGAAGATGCATGCTGAGGATATTCTTCTTCTACTGCACCTATCACCCTTTGAAGATAAGTTAATAGCTTTAAGGATCCAGGGTTTCTCATTCTCTGAAATATCAACACGTCTTAATAAGGCTAAATCGACACTTCACGCAGTTTTAGAAAATCTTAGAAACCGATACCTAATAATCTCAGCAGACCCAAACCGAAATATTCGGAGACCCGATGAAAAATAGAGAATTCCTCATGCTCGCAAAGGTTTTTGATCCCAAGAAACATGGGATCGGAGGCTGGTTTCTTTCAGAGAAACTAGACGGGCAGCGAGCTTTCTGGGATGGCGGCATCAGTCGTGGTCTTCTCAAAAGGGAAGTGCCTTGGGCGAACACTAATAAGGATAGTAGATATAGGGTTGAGCAGATCTCAACAGGACTCTGGTCTCGTTTGGGTAACGTTATTCATGCCCCAGACTGGTGGCTGAATGAGCTTCCATGTGTCATGCTCGACGGTGAGCTATGGCACGGTGTGCGTGGCCATGGTCAACGACAGATCCTGACACGGATGATCAAGACACTTGTTCCAGGTCCTGACTGGAAGAAGGTCAAGTTCTATGTCTTCGACATGCCATCTCCATTAGCAATATTCCGAGATGGACGCCTCAATAACCCTAACTTCAAGAAAATCTTCGAGGGCATTCGCGATTGGAAATACGGCAACGAGATTATTCTCGACTGGGAGCCGTGTGGGCTGACACACTTCGAGCGTAGTGTGCGTGAGATGGGGAAACGTCTAACTGGCAACGTAGCCATCTTCCATCCCCAGGAGCAGCTACCATTTCAGACAAGTAAAGCGTTAGAGATCATTCAGAATAAGCTGACTATTGTCTGCAACCTCAATGGTGAGGGACTCATGCTACGTAAGCCTGAGTCTTGGTGGGAACCTAAGCGTGTAGCGACAATCCTTAAGGTTAAGAAGCTTGATGACGATGAAGGCATCGTCACTGGCTATGTTACCGGGCGTAAGACGGATAAGGGATCGAAGCTTCTCGGGCTTATGGGTGCCCTTATATTAGACTACAATGGTAAGAGACTAGAACTATCAGGGTTCACTGATGCTGAGCGTCAGCTTAGCCCAGTAGATCTCCACCCAGATAAAGACGCTTTCATCTGGGCAGCAGAACATCCCGGTCAAGAAGTTCCTGACCGGATATCAAGTGTCAAGTTCCCAAGGGGCTCGGCAGTTACCTTCCGCCATAGGGGATTCTCTCTTGATGGTATCCCAACTGAGGCGCGCTACTGGCGCCAGGAGAAAGTATGAAGAAGCCAACTGCAAAAGTAGAGCGGATCACTCCGACAATCGCTAAGAAGTGGTTGAAGGATCTCAACTACGAGGACAACCGCAACATCAACGACAGCAAGGTCAGGTTTCTGGCACGTCAGCTAGAGGCTGGACACTGGATCCTGAACGGGGCTACCATCTGCTTCGACGTCGAAGGTTCGATGATCGATGGCCAGCATCGGTTGGCCGCCATCATCATGGCGAAGAAGCCTGCCGACACATTCATCGTTCGTGGTCTTCAGACAGAAGCCTACACCACAATCGATCAGGGCTGGAAGCGCTCCCATTCGCAGATCCTCGCTGCAAGTGGAGTCAAGTGGGCGAGTCAGGTCGTCTCCACCAGCAAGTTCGTCTGGACTTACGAGTCCGATGGCGTTATCATGAAGAAGCGAGTCTTGGAGATCAGCGTCGATGAGGTGCAGTTGGTCCTTGAATACAAGCCTGAGATCAATGAAGCTGTCAAGCTCATCATGGAGAACAAGCTGCATCGGCTGCTCCATGGTGGGATAGCTGCTTACACAGCTTGGCACCTGCTCAAGATCAACGAAGCAAAAGCGATTGAGTTCTTCAACAGCCTTGGAGATGGTGCCAATCTCAAGAAAGGCCACCCCGTGCTCGTCCTCAGGGACCGTCTCATGAAGGGGAAGATCGAGAAGACGATGTGGGATAACATGGAAGTCTTCAGCTTTCTCGTTCGAGCCTGGAATGCCTTCATGGCAGGCAAAACGATCACATGCCTGCGGCTCAAAACCAAGGGACGTGGCGGCACAAAGGAGATCCAGCTTCCCAAGATTCGGGGTATGAAGTAATGGAGAAGAGACGCATCCTGAAGGCAGATATTGATGCTGAGGCTTTGAGTCTCAGCAAAGAGTCTATCTCACAGAAGTATGGGCAGCTTTGGGATACTAGAGAACTCCAGGAAGACTATACTGTTGAAGGGTTCCTAGCACCCTTTGTCTCTGTAGTCAGGAAAAGTGATAGTGTCAAAGGGTTGCTGATGTTCTCACATCATCCACGCTATTACCATAGCTTCAAGCCGGTCGACAACCTACCAGACACCAGCATTAGGATCGGCTGATGGCTATGAAGATAAATGATTGGGCTTACTGTGAGAAGCTTGATACTACCTTCAAGATTCTCGCAGTTAAGGACTATCTTCTCCAAGAGAGTGAGGTGGTATGGATCCATAAGAAAGGATGCGTGAGAGTCGACACCCAGGAGTGTAGCTACTGCCACGAGCAGAAGCCCGATATCGAGGAACGCTACAGCTTCACCGTTTATGCTGGCAAGATGTGCGATGACTGTGCGTATTCAAGGTATCGAGATCATTGTGGTCTCGATGGAGCCCAAGGTGATCCTAATGATCTCGATGAGCCTTTGGAGCCCGAATGACTGACTGGGCTGACATCGTCTCAGAATATCAGACTTGGGACCAAGTTGTGGAGTGTTGCGATACGCTTACGGCTGATGACCGTGAGCGTATCAAGAAGCTGGGCTACTATGGACATATTGTTAAGCCGCTCCATGCAAAGTGGCTCCATGAGGAGAAGCGTTGGGAGCCAAGCCACAAGTATCTGCTTACTCTTATCGGTCCAGAGGGTGTAAGTGAGCAAGGCTTCAATACCCTCGAAGAGGCAGGTGCCTATATCAAGCCGCGAATCCAGTGGTGCCACGGCGAGCTAGAGTTTCAGACTGACTATATCAACTACTACCTCCATGGCTTCAGCCTAATGGATGTAGACATCAACCCTAAGGAGTGGAGACCATGATTCTGACTGATGAGTTCCGTTCAAAGTTACGACGCCGTGCGAAGCGTGCATTCAATGGCAAGACGACACATCGAATCACGGGGATAACGAAGCAAGGTCTTATCTACCGTCTAGCCTCCGGTGAGCGAATCAACATCCGTCGCGACAAGCTCGGCCGCATCTATATCCCACGAAGCTTGGATCTAGCGTGAACAACTACCAGAAGCATCTCGACCGCGAGTGGAAGGCCATGGGTTGGCCGACCAAGGAGGGAGAGGACGAAGACGACTCGCAGGTCTGGATCTACCAGCACCTCAAGAAGCTGCTTGAGGCTTTCAGCGACGAGGGCCACTCGGGCAGCAGCGCGCCCTACACCATTTCGTTGTTCCGCAGGCTTGCGCTGTTCGAGCCCCTCGGTCCACTCACGGGCGAGGACCACGAGTGGAACGACATCTCCGAATACGGAGGCGACACCAAGTGGCAGAACAACCGCTGTTCACACGTCTTCAAGGATGCGGACGGCGCCGCCTACGACAGCAACGGTAGGGTCTTCTTGGAGCCGAACGGGGCAGCGTTTACCAACAGCGAGTCGCGGGTCAGCGTCACCTTCCCCTACACGCCAATCCGCAAGGTGGTGAAGCCAGGATGGTTCAAGCGGTTGGCCCACTGGTGGAAAAGGATAATATGAGCTGGATCCACAACCATACACGTCACTATATCGTTCCTGGACTCTTCGCGATTGCCGCTGCACACCGTAAACTGAATCCAGATCAGCGATTCTGGTCGATGCAAGATGTCAATGTGGTGGATCGTCCTCGAACAGTAAGAAACATCCGTCCAGCTCGAGGGCCAAAGACTAAGGAGCTAGGGATGATCTGGGCGGCACTGAGCAGTATTGGTTATGACCAGTATCTTACTGTTCAAATGAAGCATAATCTCTGGATGATGCCATCACCCGCTGAAGAGAAAACTCACACAATAGTGAAAAACAGCTTCCGTGCATTACGACGCATATTACGTAAGGATCCACGTAGAAAGCTGATTCTGCCTGGTCGTGACGTATGGTTGTGGAGTGTTATGTGTCACAAGAAGGGTATTGACCACATCTTCGATCCACGTATCTCACGGATGGTGGCACGTGAATCAGATGCACTAGAGAAGATTATTGTTGAGTGGAAACTCAACAAGCACACCATCATCTTCGACACAGGATTCGCAGGCTCAATCTATGAGCGAATCTGTGCTGTCTCCAAGCAGAAATGCATCAACCTGATGCTCTCAACAGGTCGAGACGGAGAGCAGATCTTTCCCAATCATAAAGGTGCTCGCAATAAAGCACTTGGCATTGAGTATCTGCCTAAGTATCAGAAGACTGGCACTGTGCGACGTGAAAACGCTGTCCAGTGGTTAGCTCCAATCGATGAATTTCTCAAGGCAGCTATACTAACAATCTGGTTTTGGTATCATGAGTCTCCAGCTTGGATTAATCAGGGTGGAGAGAGATGCCGTGTTGTTGATTGCTATTGTCGATCATGTAAGCTCTGGAAGGACGTGTCTGTGCCTGGCTGATGTTTTTTGTTTTGTGATGTGATCTAATTTGCTTTGCAAATTAGTCAACTCCATTAAATGCATAGGTATACCTGTGAGGCTATCTAATAGAGCCTGTGATAGTTATTTACTATCACTCGTGAATAGCTAAGCAGTCAGTAGGGTTCAGCCTGAAACTGCTATCCAAGAGGCTTGGATCAGCAGTGATCTCATCAACACTCAAAGGAGCCGCAATGACCTGCACGCAACAACACACCGAGTATATATATTACTAGCCATACGGGTGGCTAGTCATTTTATCTGCCATTCAATGCTACCGATACAACTGTTGATAGTTCTTAACCTGAAAGACCTTCTCGAAAAACTATTTAAGCAGTAAGTAGTGTTCAGCACGAAACGTTTAGTAGTTGTATGGAGTTAAACAGATACAATGAGTAGTGCTCTGGACTCTGCCCCATCAGGGGCAGGCTCCTAGCCATTTTATATAACACCAAACCGGACGATATTGTCCATAAGGCAGTGGAAATGACACGTGAGAATACCCGAGTATCTATCCAATACATCCGTTCAGCTCTTCTACTCAGACAGAATGGAGTTCTATCTCAAATACTTAGCGGACCATAGACCGCCACGGATTCCTCAGACAAAACCAATGTCGGTAGGTAGTGCTTTCGATGCTTACGTCAAGAACTACCTAGTTACTAACTTACTAGGATCGAAGCCAGAGTTTGAGCTTGACACTATCTTTGAGACTCAAGTCGAGAAACAGAATAGAGTCTGGGCTAAAGAGGCAGGAGCACATGTCTTCGAGTGTTATAGGCGTAGTGGGGCGCTAGCGGACTTGATGGTTGAGCTGTCGCTCGCTGATGCCGAGCCTAGATTTGAATTCACAGTCCGCCGAACTATCAATGATATCCCGCTTCTCGGAAAACCGGATGTTTGGTTCATTACAAAAAAGGGGATGCATATAATCATGGACTGGAAGGTTAACGGCTATTGCTCTAGAAGTGCCGTTAGTCCCAGGAAGGGTTATGTCTCTATTCTAGACGGCTGGGATCACAAGAAGATGCCGCCATCGAAGAATCATCGTGGCTGCCATCGTGATGCCTCACTACTATTGATTGGTGGAATCGTCTGCAATGTCGCAGTCTTCATGGAAGATGTCGATAAGAAGTGGGCAGACCAGACTTGTCTCTATGGTTGGCTCATGGGTGAGGAGATTGGCAGCAAGTTCATTACTGGTGTTGACCAGATTGTGGCGAAGCCTGCCACGCCACCCATCCTACGTGTTGCAAGACATCGAACGCGTGTAAGCAAGCTCTATCAGCAGCAGCTATGGACACGTATCGAGCATGTTTGGGACACAATACAATCTGGACATATCTTCAATGAGCTAACACGCGAAGAGAGTGAGGCTCGTTGCAAGGTGTTGAATGAATACCATAAAGCCTATGACGGCGATGACCCAAATGAGAAATGGTTCCAGGAGGTGACGCGTGAGCACAAGGGGTGGAGTTAATGACTGACTCGAAAGAACGCAGCATCTACATCAGTAGTGCCGCTATGACTAAGCTTAATGCTGAGAAGGCTTCTGCTGAGCAAGAACGGATGTCAGCTAAAGCCAAGATCGAAGAGGAGAAGCTCCAAGATCGTCGTGCACGTCAAGAGCAGCAGCTAGCCATACGTGCAAATAAGAAAGCTGAATATGTTCAAGCTAAAGAGTCTGACAAAGAGATCAGTCGGCTCTGTGAGGATCTTACAGAAGCTATGAACTTGAGTAAGGATGCTCAGGGACGTATTCAATCAGCACAGAATACGCTTAGTAACAAGGCAGCTGAGCTAACACAAGCACGTCAAAAGTTGGAGACAATCAAACGTGCGGTTGAGCGTCTTGTTAATAGTCATGAAGATGCAAACCTGGAACTTAAAAAGGTTACCACGACAGCAGATCCAAGCATCATTGCACTCAAGAAGAGTCGTCTTGAGACTGCATATACCCAGAGCAACAAGGCATGGGGGAATATCCAAAAGGCAATTCGGAAACGTGATCGTGATAGGAGTGTCAAGAAGTGGGCGAAAAATCTCCTCGACCTGTAATTGACCAACGCAGAGACCAGATGGATCGGATAGATGTGGGAGTAGCTCGTCCAAAATGTAGCAAGCTAGAGTGTCCACGATCAACAGCAAATGGGAAACCATATTGCTGTAAGCATATTGAGATGATACCCTATGCTGCTGAGCTTATTGCTCAGCTCGAAAAGCGTAAAGAGCAAAGAGAAAAACTGACTGAAGCTGAACTTTTCTTTGAGGATGTTGTCATCGAACTCCGTCTGAAAGGACAGAGCACTATTGAAGGATTGGCTAGGGCTCTCCGTCTCCCTCTTCTATCAATGGGAAAGATCCTTCGAGCTATGAAACGTTCAGGACTCATACGACTTGGTAAAAATTCCCGCAACTCTATAACAGCAGAGCTAGTATGATACATTGGCTAAGGTATTGGATTGTTCGAATGATGCAGATGCTAGTGGCAGTGCTACTGCTACGCTTCTTGCGCAAACCTGATCCTGCTGTTGAGTATCTAGGTGAGAGATGTATTCCCAAGCCAGAGCCCACGGCTGAGGAGCTTGAATCTATAGTTGATGAATCTATAGCACTTGGCTCTGAGGATAAGGCTGAGGAGCCCACAGCTGAGGAGCCCACAGCTGAGGAGCCCACAGCTGAGGAGCCCACAGCTGAGGAGCCCACACTTAAAGAGAAATTCATCTCCTTCTGCCAGCAACGCAACATCGATTTCACTGTTCATGGTTTCTACCTTGATATTGTCGCCCATGGTAGAAAGTATATGCTAGATCCCACTCCTGGTATAGATCCAAAGGAGTTAGTTGTTAG
>LAZR01002024.1_pt1 | contig 12134 bp, 8 predicted proteins | sample 329461 | NCBI WGS metagenome assembly LAZR01 (sample SAMN03002196, study PRJNA259156) | marine sediment metagenome | biome: sea floor; feature: Hydrothermal impacted sediments; material: marine sediment; isolation source: Loki non-amplified sample from Loki's castle hydrothermal vent sediment ...
TAAACGAAGATAAACCTTTCCATTCACCTCAGAGAACCAAGTTATTTTTGTCGGGTGAGTGTTGTTTGACATTAAAGAAAAAAAATAAAAATAAAAAAAATAAAAAATAAAAAAAATAATTTAAACAGAATATATTATTTCGCTATTTTTCTTGCTAGGGAAGGGTTACAGTTCCAGTAGATTCGTCCAAATTCAAAATTCCCTTTATTGCAAGCTGCTTTATCGTGCGCACAGCCATGATTGGAGGTACATCTAAAAGCTTTTTTAATTCATCAAGTTTGGCGCTTCCTCTATCCATTATCGTAGCTATAATGTCAACTTCATGAATCTCTTCGTCAGAATTCTCAATTAAGAAGGAAGTGAAGAAATTCTGTTGCCTTAATTCATCAATGTGTTTATCTAATTCATCCATTCTCTTCTGATTAGAACTCTTTATTTCCATCTCTCGATTTTCATTTTCTACTGTCTTTTGATCTAGGGAAGTCTTTTCTGCCTCTTTAGCGTTAATTTTTTCATTTACTGCAATAAATTTGGTTTCCAAACCATCCAGTTCAAAACTTGGTGTCTTTAGGTCATTAATAGTTGATTCTAAAGATGTTGTCAATTCAGATATTTTAGAAGTTAATTCTTCTTTCTTTTCCTTTAACCCTTCAATCATCGTATCCATTTCTTCTGATTTTGTCCGAAGTTCTGTAAGTTCTGAGTTTTGAGCAGAAATTTTTTCTTTTCTAATTTCACATTCTTTTTGTTCAGCCTGCATACTTCTCCAAGTTGAACTTAACTGAGAAAGAACTTCTTCATTGTTTTTTTGCAAGATCTGCCAATATGTATCGAAGGCGGTCTCGAATTGCTCAATTAAGGATAAAACTTCCTGAGAACTCATTAGAAATCTACCTCCTCTTGTAGAGTAACTGTACCTTCCGTTTCATCATAATCAATTGGCCCATTATTTTGAACCATTTTTGAAAGTATACTTCTAAATGTATCTTCCCTTAAACCACTAGCTGAAATTAACCCCTTTAATTCTAAAGTCGTTTGGGGTACTAGGGCTCTTATTACTTTAAGTTGTGCTGATTGTATATAGCCCGATTTAATCAATGATTTCATTGCTGCAGTACGCATAGCATAAGAGTTGCTAAATTTCTCTTTTTTATTGAGATCTACTTGGAGCTGAGATTCAAGTTTATTCATTTTATTGTCGAATTTCTCTTGTAAATCTTTTAATTCAGTAATCCTTGATTCTAATTCTTCTAGTCGACCATTTCTGTTTGCTGATTCTTCTTTTTTAGTAGTTATTTTTGATTGAGTTTCGTTTAATTCATTTTGAGCCGTTTGAATTTTTTCCAGAAGAATTTGACGCTCTGTTGTTAGTTCTTTATTGTTTTCTTCTAATGTGGCAACATCTCGTTGGTTCTGAGAAATTTTAGTTTTTAACGAGTTGATTTCATCATCGTTATTTTCAGAATTCCTAAAGTCAGTAGCCTTGTCCTCCTCGAGTTTAGCAATGCTTTCAAGGATATTTGTTGGCTGAACTTGTAATTTTGGAATTGAATCTGAATTTAATCCACTAAGCTCCTCGATAATAGCGAATATTTTCTTTAGGGAACTTTTTGTTTCAGTAAGACTCATACTAATTTCTCCTACATTAAAGATTTTTATGAATAATTTTATAAGATAATAAACTCTGATTATAAAAATTTTAATTTTTCGATATCAATTAATAAAGAAGAAATTTCGTTAGATTTTTATATCTTGAAGAAAAGTAGATTTGTTAAACGGACCATATGGTAGATTTCTTCTTGATATTACAATATTTAAATGTTCAATTATTTTTTCAGCTAAATAATTAAAATCAAATTGAAATGAGGAACTTACTTTATAATAATGTTTCAGAAAATGATTTATCAATTCCATTTTATGTTTGGGCTCGGTCATTTCAAAAATACCCGGATCGGTATCAAGTAAAGAACAACAAATCCAAGCCAAATCATCTAAATTATTTCCCTCATAAGCATCTTCAAAATCTACTCCAAATAAGACATCATCTTCAGCATTTATTATAAAATCTCGTAACCGTGTATCTCCCTTGTTTAGTACAAATTTTTCTTCAGTTCTGTATTTTCTAGTAATATTTTTTTCATGTAATAGAGCAAGCCACTCAGCTAATTTTTCAACGCAGTGAATAATCTGGTCCTTTAATTTAGTGGTTAATTCATCTAATTGTTTTGTATCGTTTAGATTATCATTAATGAAATCACACAAATTATCACCATTAATTTTCTCAAGGATTAAATAAGGTTTTTTTAAAATGAATATCTCAGGGACACGGAAGTTCTGATTTTTTAACCTAGTTAATATGTTATTTTCACTAACAATATTTTTAGTATTGAAAACCTTGATTATAAATTCTTTAGGTAAATTTTGCGGTTTATTATCAAAAACTACATCATAAACAAAATTTTTCCTGCTCTTAAGCTTAAGAATTTGGAAATTTTCCTTTTTATCGCCAAATTCGGGGATTAATCTCCTCAGATCTTTTCTAACTTTGTTTTTTATTGCTTGAAGGCTCATCTCAAATTTCTTGCTAACTTACTATTGGATTCATTTAATAGATTTAACACCTTATAAAGCATAAGAAAATTTATATCTTTAAAAGTATGTGTTATAAAAAGCTAGAAAAAGCTACGTTATGTAATTTTTGGTCTGGTTTGTTCTTGCGGGATAAAATTTCTTTATTTACTATTCATTCATCCTGATAATTAACTTGTTTGAAAAAACCAATTCATGTTTATTTTTGTAGATTTTCCAGCTTGGAATTAATTTTTGTACATATTATTTCTTTTACTTTAAAGAATTCTGGAATTACAATAATTCCTTCCATTTTTTTCAACCTCTCAATATTTTCTAATTCAATATCTCTAATTTTTAATGTTAGGGGAGATCCATTTGGTCTTGAAGTTATAATAGGTTCTGCATCTTGATCCGCAGGAAATAAATGTACATCCATACTTCCTTTAATTGCTTGGGCTACACAATTCGTAACTAAAGTATCAGCGAATCCATAAGCAATTTTGGCAATTGAATTTGCTGAAACAGGACAAACCAAAAACATATCAAACTTACCAAGTTGTAGTGGTCCAGCATAAAAGGGAATGTTAGGAGTTTTTTCTATTTTAACCTTTTTAACGGCTTCAGTTAGAGCCAACCATCGTTTGTACCATTTAACTACAGCTGCTCCTTCTTTTGTTAAAATCACAGTTAAATCTACGTTATAATCTTCTTGTAATTCCCTCATTAAATCAATACATTCCTTCAGAAGATAACCCGTCCCTGTAATTCCCCATATTAGCTTAAACATTCGAAGCGCCTGCTTTTTATTTTCTAATATATATTAACTTATTTTTTGAAATATTAATTTTGTTTTATATAACCTAAAGAAAAGTATAATTAAATTGAGTATTTTATTTAATAAACTAATACACGGTAAAATAAGAAAGTGGATTGAAAGATGAATGATTCAAGGTATGTGTATTTAGACAATGCGGCAACCACTCCTATGGATGAACGCGTGATCCAGGAAGTTAATCTACATTTTAAAGAAACCTATGGAAATTCAATGAGCTTACATTCAGCCGGACAAAGGGCAGCTCAAATTTTAATAAAATCACGTGAAATAATAGCCGAGTTAATTAATGCCGAAAGAGATGACATATATTTCACTTCTTCAGGGACAGAAGCAGATAATATTGCAATTTTAGGCGTCGGTAATAAAAACAAAAATAGAGGAAACCATATTATCACTTCCGCTATTGAACACCATGCGGTAGGGAATCCAATAAAACAATTGAAAAAGAAAGGGATTGAATCCACTGTTTTACCTGTCGACAAATATGGATTAATTGATCTCAACGAATTAGAGAGTGCAATTACTGAGAATACTTTACTCATTAGTATAATGTTTGCAAATAATGAAATTGGTACAATCCAGCCAATGAAAGAAATTGGTGCAATTGCTAAAAAACATAATATAATTTTTCATACTGATGCTGTACAAGCGTTTGGGAAAGTTCCGATTGATGTAAATGCATTGAATATCGATTTATTATCAGCATCAGCACATAAATTATATGGACCTAAAGGAGTGGGGATACTTTATATACGCAATAAAGGAGTAAAGGAAGGTTGGGGTAAGTTTATTGAACCAATAATGTACGGTGGGGGTCATGAAAGGGATATGAGACCAAGTACCGTGAATATCCCCGGAATCGCGGGTTTCGCTAAAGCTGTTGAAATCGCAAAAAAAGAATTACCCAACGAAGCTGCAAGACAAATCCTGTTACGTGATAGAATTATTAAATGGGTCTTGGAAAATATCAGTGATTCATTTCTTCACGGACACCCTACAAAAAGACTCCCCAACAATGTAAATATTAATTTTAAATATATTGAGGGTGAATCAATTGTTTTAGATTTGGATATGGATGGAATTGCAACTTCAACTGGCTCAGCATGTTCTTCAAAATCCTTGGATCCTTCCCATGTCTTACTAGCAATTGGTTTGAAACCTGTAGATGCACAAGGTTCATTGAGAGTTTCTCTAGGGCGTTTTACTACAGATGAAGATGTGGATTATTTCCTAAAAAAGTTACCTCATGTGATTGAAAGATTAAGAAAATTGTCTCCCCTCAAATAATTTGTTGTTTTTATGTTTGAAGAGAAGTCTAAAAATCCCCATCATTAATGTAAACATTTTTTTGAAATGTTAATCATCTTATCTTCATTATTCTTCTCAATTTTAAGTTCAATGATTGCATTCAAAATTCGGAAGGATTTTTGTATAAGGAAATTTCTTAATAATAATGAGTAATGAGGAATTTAAGTTTTTAGATAATAAAATTCTTATTGAAAATAGAGAAGAAATTAGCTCTTCTTTCAAAATTAGTGTTTATAAGTCTAAATTAATATATATGTCGAATAAAAAAGTTCCTCAAAAAGAATTCAATATCGTTATCACGGAATTTTTCAATAACAATAAATATATCTCCAATCAGACTAAGAAATCTGTTTCAAAAATAATTTATTCTCATAAGGCAAGGATAATAATTGTTATTACTCAATCTGGAAGAGACATCATTACTAATCGGGATCAATTAATAAGAGATTATGGTTGGTTTTTTTTTGTTGAGAAAAAAAATAAACCAGGTCAAGGAGCAAAAAAAAAAGGTAAAGGGAAGAGTAGAGCCAGAGAAGAAAAAACGATAAGTTCTGAAGGATATGTTTCTGAGGATATTAACATCATTTTAAAACAAAAAGAGAATATGCGTGGATTATATCGCACGAAGGAATATCGACAGTATATAAAATTAATTAAATCTGGAAACACAACACAACTTCCTATAAAAGATGTCCTCGATGATTTTTTCCATACAGATAAACTCGTGCCGATTGAAGAAAAAAAAGCAATTAGAAAAATAATCTATTATCAAAAAGAAAAAGTTATTGTTATTAAATCTCTAATAGGAGATTTGATGTACGCAAATTTAGAAGCCTTAGTTAAAAAATACGGATGGTACCTTTATATTACTGGTGTTCCTGTTGGAAAAAGTGACCTATGCATCGCAATTGATAAAATAGAGAAGAGATATAACTTGGATTACTTCTCAGAAATTTCAATCGTTGAGGATTTAAACGACTCAAAAGATATCCGAATTACAATCTATCCTATAGTTTTAAAACCTAACCATAATTGTCATATTATAGGATTAGGAAAATTCAATATATTATTAGATTGTGGTTTATCGGAGAAAGATGAGGAAAAAGAAATAGAAGGTGATTTTAGATATATTGATGAATACTTGCGAAATTTACCTAAACTTATTAAAGAAGCAGAAAGTGAGAAAATTAACAATGTTTCTGATAATTCAGATTCATATGAAGTTGTTCAGGATGATGATTCTGAAAATCCAAAAATAGATGCTATTTTCATCTCTCATAGCCATTATGATCATATTTCTGGGCTAAAAGAACTTGTCAAATTATATCCTGATATTCCAATTTTAAGTTCACGAATAACAGTCGATTTATTCCTACTGAGAGACTCAAAATTCAATAAACAAGAAAACCATGAGGAAATTGAGGAAGAAGAATACCAAAATATTGTTAAAAACATCATTTATGTTGAAAACGGCACAAAAATCGAATTTAAGGACAAAAATTGTTTCTTTTCTTTTTTTCATGCGGGCCATATGCCTGGTGCTTTAATGATATTAGTAAAAGCAAATAATTTTAGACTACTCTACACAGGGGATTATACTTACCATGATATTACCCCATTCGCTGGTACAAAACGATTTCTAAAACAAATTTCTCGTCCTATTGATTACCTATTAATTGATGGAACAAGCGCTCAGGAAGATTTTGGGAATATCACAGATCAATTTCATAGTCTAATTTTATTTTTAGAACAAAAAGCTGAATATGGTGACAATTCCTTAATCGGAGCAGATCCTTCAAGCTTAGCCATCTCGTTTATGTTAACCTTTTGGAGATATTTTAGAAAACTCCAACTTAGGCGTGATTACAAAAATCGACCAAATATTTATGTGGATATGATGGTTAGGAAGAATATTCAGGTAATAAATCACCGGTATGAATATATTTACGGACCAATTTCTCGATTAATTAAAGATAAGGCAAATCCATTTAACAGTATAAAATTTAGATGGTTTGATCATTCAAATTTAGATTTTTTGCGAAAAAAAAATAATATTATTATCTCGCATCCCCCAGATCTCTCCTACGGGTTGATCCGAAATATTATAAATAGTGTTGGCCGAAATCCACACAATTTTGTGTTTCTTGCTGGATCTATTCATGAAAAGCCCGGTTCTGACTTATTAGAAGGTTCTGAAGAGATTGAGTTTTCTGAGACTTGGAAAATGCCATTTCGTGCTTTTCTTTTGAATACTTTTGCCCCAAACATTAAAATTAAACTACATGCGGATAAAAATCAATTGAGAGAAATGATAACAGCTCTAGAACCAAAAGAGGTATGCTTTTTTCATCAATCTGCTAAAAAATTAGTAAAAGCAGCTGAATTTGTAAAAGAATTAGGTGTTGAGAAAGTATATTTACCCAGAAAGCGAAAACTCTTAATTCTAAATTGAAGAATATTTTAATATTACAAAATTATTTGATTAATTTAGTTTTGTCAATAGGTAACTACAATTAGGAATGATTTAAAAATGGAAGAATTATTAAATACAGCTAAAAATGCGTTCCCATCAGTATCAGGGACTGAAAAATTAAATGGTATCAAGGAAGAAGTTGAGATTCTCTGGGATAAATGGGGGATTCCTCATATTTATGCAAATTCTATTTATGATGCATATTTTGCTCAAGGATATATCCATGCACGGCATAGGCTATTTCAAATGGAACAATTCAGACGTCTTACTACAGGAGAACTTTCAGAAATAACAGGAGAGGGTTCTCTTGATTCGGATAAACATTATAAGATAATTGGTCTTCACAGAATTGCAAAAGCCTGTGTAGAACGGTTAAAAAATGATCCCACAAATGAACAACTAAGCTTGTTAGAATCTTATGTAAAGGGGGTAAATGTAGGGATTGAAAAAGCTAGAAAAAATCCTCCCGTTGAATTTTCAGTTCTCGAGTTAAATATAAGAGACTGGGGAATGGAAGATTCCTTAAAGATTTCTGGATTATTAGATTGGGGCTTGTCTGGTGGAAGTCATCCTTTAGAATTACTTCGAGCAAAGTTGATATCAAAAGTGGGTCGTGAAATGGCAAATAAAATCATTCCACTCTTCTCTGGAGCAAATATAGAAAAACCTGTAGGAAGCAATGGGTGGGCAGTAAGCCCTAAAAAATCTAATACAGGTGCTGTTTTATTAGCAAACGATCCTCATTTACCATTAATGTTACCGTCAATATGGTTTTTGGTTCATATTATTTGCCCTGAATCAAAAGTAATCGGATGTTCACTTCCTGGACTCCCTTCAGTCTTAATAGGGCATAATGAAAAAATCGCCTGGGGTTGCACCAATGTTAGTGCAGATACAATTGATTTATTTGAATTAGAGATCAATCCTGAGAACGATAAGCAATACCGTTATAATGATGAGTGGGTGAATTTTGAGGAAATTGAAGATCCAATAAAAATAAAAGATAAAGATCCCATTTCTTTCAATGTCTTAATGACAAAATTTGGACCAGTTATAGAATACATTGAACACGATAGGGAGATTCATAAAATTAGCTATCCTAGAAAACTTGCCTTAAAATGGATTAGTTATGAAGGAAGAACTGAAGATTCACTAAAAGGTTTTCTTAAGATTAACAACTCTTCAAATTGGGCAGAGTTTAGGGAAGCGACAAGTTATATGGCAATGAATCCTCAAAATTTTATATACGGTGATATCGAGGGCAATATTGGTCACCAACATGGTGGAAAAATTCCGATTAGAAATTTTGGTGATGGCGCCACTATTACACCTGGTACCAATGAAAAATACGATTGGAAGGGCCCCGCCCCATTTGAAAAAATGTTTTCAATTTACAATCCTAATAGTGGGTTTGTATACACAGCAAATCATAATGAAGATAAAGCTCCAAATGGAATTCTCATTTCTCAAGAGTCAAGTGGAGTTTATAGGCAAAAAAGGTTGAAGAATTTGCTACAATCAAAAGTGAAGATTTCCTTTCAAGATTTTAAAGATTTTCAAAATGATCTTTATTCTGCAGAAGCCTCCGAGTTCTTACCTATAATGATAGGTTACGTAAAAACAAATACATCACATGATATCAAACCTGAAATTATATCCTTATTAGATAAATGGGATTTTTTCTTGACAAAAAATAGTGTTGAAGCCTCCATCTATAAGATATGGTGCCAAAAAACTATTTTTGAGATTTTAACACCTATTATTGGTAAAGAATTAATCGATCCAACTTACTTTGATCTCCTATATTTATTTGAAATATTTAATGAAAAAAAGGAAGAACTTCAAAGACTCCTTGTCAAAACGCTAAAAGGAACAATTAAACAATTGACAGAAAGATTTTCTTCTGATTTAAACAAATGGAAGTGGGGTAACCTACATAAACTCACCCTAACTCACCCATTTTCATCTGTAAATAAGGACGCAAAGGTGCTAAACATTGGACCATTTAAGAGGGGTGGAGATAGAAACACTCTTAATAATGGGTACTGTTTTCCCTCAAAAGATTTTCAGATGTTCGCAGGACCTTCATTTCGACAAATTCACGATTTATCTGATTGGGATAAATCTCAAGTAGCACTTCCTGGTGGACAATCAGGCTTACCATTTCATAAGCATTACAAGGATCTCATGAAATTGTGGGTAAGAGGAAAATATGTTCCTTTATTATTTACAAAAGAAGCTATCTCGAAAAATTTGGAAGGAACGATCAAATTTGTACCGTTTTGAAAGAAATTGAAATTAGCTTTGGACGATAAAGAGAGAAATAAAAGAAAATAGAATTTAGTTATTTGAGTTTTGATTTTTTTCTAATCAGGGTAACAGATAAAATTCCAATTACTAAACCGATAATTATTAGATTAAATCCAGAAATACCAGGAGTTGCTGAAGTGTCTACTGGAATTGCAACTATTATCATAAGAACATTTGATGTTGTATTGCCATTAACATTAAAAGCTACGGCCATAAAGAAATAAGTACCATTAGAATAACCACTTTGCAGAAGTGAGATGGAATTAGTTTCACTAGCTAGCACTGTTAAGCTACCATTAATCTGAGTAATAAAGCTCGAATGTCGATAAAGTGAATAATTAATTGCTCCACTCGCACTCGTCCATGACAGCGTAAATGTACCATCGTCATCAGGAGATCCTGCATTCGAAGATAATACAAAAGAACCAGGTGGTGATGGTGGTGAAATACTTACAACAATGTTAATATTGTTTGAAGATCTATTTCCGAAATTGTTGTGGGCTACGGCTATAAAGTAATAACTACCAGTAGAATATCCGCTAAATGGAAATGAGAGAGAATTTGTTTTTCCTTTATATATTAAACTTCCATTAATATCTGTTATATAACTCGAATATTGATAGATTGAATAGTTATTTGCTCCACTCGCACTCGTCCATGACAGCGTAAATGTACCATCGTCATCAGGAGATCCTGCATTCGAAGATAATACAAAAGAACCAGGTGGTGATGGTGGTGAAATACTTACAACAATGTTAATATTGTTTGAAGATCTATTTCCGAAATTGTTGTGGGCTACGGCTATAAAGTAATAACTACCATTAGAATATCCGCTAAATGGAAATGAGAGAGAATTTGTTTTTCCTTTATATGTTAAGCTTCCATTAATATCTGTTATATAACTCGAATATTGATAGATTGAATAGTTATTTGCTCCACTTGAACTGGTCCATGTCAGAGTAAATGCACCATCATCATCGGGACTTCCTGCATTAGATGATAATATGAAATCACCAGGGGCTTCAATCGATAACTTTGTTACAAAAATATCATAAATTGCTATACCACCTGTACGATTTTTTCCTGTGATATAGATTTTATCAAAAGAATCTATAAATAAGTCATGACCCCAATATGCATATGTGGGAGTGTTACCCCATTGTTTATCCCATAAAAACTCTCCCGAAGTACTATATTTTACTATACTTACATTAGCAGATGTAGTAAAACCATACATGTAAATATTATCTGCCGAATCTACCCCAATACTTCTAGCTTCATCATTTAGATTCGTTCCCCACGTTTTATTCCATTGCCAATTTCCTGCAGCGTCATATTTTACAACTACCATATCTTTATTTAATGCACCAAAACTTGTTGTCCAACCTGTAATATAAACGCCGTTTCCCGAGTCAAGCGCCACACCAAATCCTTGCTCATTACCCGTCCCCCCCCATGTCATGTTCCATTCATGGAAACCAGAACTGTTAAATTTAACTAGTAATAAATCAAAATCAGGATTGGGTCCATCAAAACCTGCTACATAAATATTATTCGATGAATCTAAAGCAAGATCATATCCATATTGACCATTAGGCCCTCCAAATGTTGAATTCCACTTGTATACGCCAGAACTATCATATTTCAAAAGAAGTAAATCTGCTTCCAAATTTTTTGTTCGTCCTGCTATATAAATATTATCTTGCGAATCTATTTTTAAAGCCCAACCGGCATCATTTTCTCCACTATCCCATGTTCTATTCCATTCTTGTTCCCCAGTACTATTAAATTTTAATAACAGAACATCCGAAGAATCTGTAGTAAAAGTTCCATTAGATCCTGCAACATATACAAAACCTTGAGAATCTACAGCCACATCATATCCCGTTTCATCCTTTCCATTATCCCATGTAACATTCCATTGCTGGTCTCCATTACTATTATATTTGATTAATATAACATCACCATCAACGTCATTAATATATCCTGTGACGTAAATATCGCCAGTTGATACATCTACTGCAACACCCTCTCCCTGCTCATTAACTCCTTCGCTCCAAGTCACACTCCAATCTTCAACAAGCGAAGCTTTTGGTGTACTATAAATATCCTCATCTTTTACTTTATTTTTAATAACATTACTTGGTTCTGATACAAAGTTATTAAAATTTATAATGTAAATAGATGCTAAGAACAATAGAATAAAAATGGTAATTTGTCTGTTGTTTTTACTTTTCAATTTTATTTCACTTCATAGAATTTTTTCTATAAATTTGAGTTAAGTGAATAGGTTTTTATTATTATTAAGTATGTGCTTTTTGAATAATTAGTGGTACTTCTGGATGATATACTACTGAACCTGTACTATCGTGATATGAAAAATAAATTAGACTTATTAACCAAAATAATGATAAAATGAATTAATTTTCTTTTAAGTAGAAAAATATTGGAAGAAACGATCAAATTGGTACCGTTTTGAAAGTTGTTTTCTGTTTTTACACGACTTTTTTAAATTTCAACTGAATGACTTCCATCAATAACTTTTACATTTGAAATAAAGGGAAGCTTTTGGATATCTGATAATAAATTTACTTTAGAATCTAGCTCCTTTGAGAATTCTCTACTTTTTTTCAGTGA
>LAZR01002025.1_pt1 | contig 12134 bp, 19 predicted proteins | sample 329461 | NCBI WGS metagenome assembly LAZR01 (sample SAMN03002196, study PRJNA259156) | marine sediment metagenome | biome: sea floor; feature: Hydrothermal impacted sediments; material: marine sediment; isolation source: Loki non-amplified sample from Loki's castle hydrothermal vent sediment ...
TCACGTCGAGCTTGGTTTGTTCACACATTTCACTACAAATCACTCCTGTACGCTTGGCGGTTGGAGTAGGGCAGGGCGGTATTTGGCGCTCGGAGAGCGGAGAACTCTGCCTCGCGGGCTCAATACAGGGAGTGGGAAACGGTTGAGGATTCTGAGCGGAGACTTCGACTCAATGGCGCTTGTTGTCGGGGGGAAACCCGTCTTCCCCACTCGCTAGGCGGGTTGAACCCCACTAAAAATCATGACCAGAAATGAAGACAAGGAGATGATAGAGTTCGCCATTGAGGTTCCAGACGAACAATGCCAGATGTGTCTTGGAATACCGGAACCCTTCGCTGATCGTCCTTACCCGGTATGCTTCACACATATACTCCGCATAACACACTTCCTCGAACAAATCGGCGGAAATCCAGCGATTCGATATGAAGAAGTCAGTGAATAAAATGCGAATCACACGAATCATCATACTACTTCTCATTGCGCTAATTCCCGCTGGTATTGTCTTCGTCGGCATGAACGTTGCGATACAATTCTCTGAAGGTTTAGGAGAGACGCTACGATGTGGAACAGAAATCAGGGAGACGCCATGCGAATATGAGAGCAGTTTTCCAGCCAACATTCCTAATTGGATACCAAGTACAGCGTCGGTAATAGTGTATTTCATAGGTTTCTTTTCTACTTACTCGAAATCAAAGAGGGAAGAATCGTGAAATCACGATACGAAACAAATTTCATCGTCTTCAAACTCGTACGAATAGCTAGACGCTTCACAGTAGCAGCGGTAGTAATAATCGGCTCAGTTCTCATTCTCGGTACGCTCTTCGGCGTCTGGCTAGCAACGATGGGGGCACTATCAGAAATTTTCAAGAGAGAACTTGCCGAAGATGATATTGGATTCGGTAACATGATCGCAGAGATTAGTTACAGGGCTGATCTTGATCTCGTAATCATGGCGGGCGGTTTCTATCTAGTAATCATCGTAATCATCGCATCATTAGTTCGTTGGATTCCCCGGTATGCAAGAGACGTACAGCGGGGTAGAAAATGAAATGACTAGAATCCTTACCCTGAAAAACGAGATCGCTGTTCTCGGACTTGCGCTTGCCTATTTCATCTGGCTTGCCGCCCCCGACGTGACGTGGATAAACACAGACTCTGACGCTGGAATCTATCTATGGTCTACTCGGGAGTGGGGTCTATCCCATCCCACAGGTGCGCCACTCTATAACATCGTCGGGAACATCATCAATCAGGGCGCAGACCTTCAGGAAGCAGCGCAGAGACTATCTATCCTCTCGGCGGTAGCTGCCGCCTTGACGGCCTTAGTTCTCTACAGGGAGACGAAATCGTGGGTTGCACCCGGCGTGTTCATGGCAGCGGGAGTAGTCGTCTCACAATCTACAATAGTAGAGACTTACGCACCCGTAACGCTCACCATTGCGCTTGCGTGGCATTGGAGAAACAGTCCGAGATTATTCCCCGTCGCTATGGCATTAGGAATGGGTATTCATCATCTGATCGGTTTCACGGTCGTTCCCCTCATGATCTGGAGATACTACCGAGTAGGGCAGGGGAGTGGTTTCCCCGTCGTAAGTCGCTACGATTCTATTGGATTCCTCGTTGGAGTTGCGTGGTACGCCGCTTATTTTCCATTCGCAATTAAGCCAGAAGCAGCATGGGCGAGCAGGGGAATTTTCGACTACTTTACCAGCCAGAGTTTCTTGACGGGCGGAATCGACCCGATTGAAGATGGATTCCAAAGAATACAAGAAGCAGTGTTCGTATTGGCGGGCGGATTCGGAGCCAGTTTCATAGTCCTTCTCTGGAAAATAAAGGACAAGTTTCTGCTTTGGTTGATGCTTGCGTATATCATCTACTATGTAACGAATCTCGCTCCACAAACATACGTCTATGTAGTTCCCGTCTTTGTATTCGGCGGGATAGCACTCGCTAGAATGAAATTAGGGCGCTATCAAAAGGTCATCGTTTATACAACGATCCCAATGCTCATAGTTTTCAACACTTTCGCCTACGATATCGGTAGAACCTTAGACGAATCTCCAACATCCGCACGCCAGTTCATAGATAGGGTAGAAACGCTGCCAGATGAAAGCACAATTATCTCAATCGGAAGAGGATGGGAACGTGGATTGCTCTGGAACAAAGAGAGCGAAAATACGGTTCGGATCATCACGTCATATAGACAGTTTGATGGATGGATTGGAGACCCTGCTATCACGCCTACCTATCGTAGCGTGGTTGTTGACTCTAGTAGGTATCTTGTACGGCTTATCCGCTGCTACACACGCCTTAGCTGTAAATACGGGCGGAATAGAATTGACGGAATGGACTCGGATAGCGATATCCAATCGAACAGCGAGATTCTTTATCCTGTTCTGGCTGATAATCTTCTCAACATTGCAGGGGTATACCCTCCGCCGTAAGTGGTGGATTCTCCCTGTCGGCGGGATATTCGGATTCTTCTTCCTTACCTTCTGGCAACTCTTTGTAGAACTCCCTCTCATAGAAGAATAATGGCATTACTTAACTAGTTGCCCATAACCATCTTCATCATACTCACTGTCCTTACTTTGATACTTGTGGAACGCTACGATTCGAGGTAGACATGACACTCGAACCCGAACCCGGTAGCCAAGAGTACGTAGATTCTTTGATAGCCTACGCACAAAGCCTCGGGAAGCCAGTAATAATCTACACCAATTGCCCACATTGCGGAGAAGTAGGTACTGAGGAACACATCAAGGAACACGTCACTGAATGCGAACACAAAGAGGAACCGCCGCCGAAATAGAAAAGATGGCGGACAACTTGCTGAGAGATGGATTCTTAGCCGAAAAGGACACAAGAGACTGGCGAAAACGACACGTAGCCACGATCATAATTCCGGCACACGGAAAACGATTTAGATTCCATATCAATCGAAGGCATAACTTTGGTACTCTCAAAACTCAAAATCGCTATTAACAGTAATTGGATTCCGATTGTGTATCTCGTGATGGGGTACTCATTCTTTCCGATGCTGCACGCCAATCCATTCCCACCCGGGGATGATCCCATTCGACTTCAACAAGTCGCACAAGGTTGGAGTCATTATTACTACGGATTTCTTCCGATAAAGGCCATCGGAGTCACGCCATACTACTACTCAACATTCCTAATAATGTTCGTCGGGCTTTGGGCGTTTTTCAGGGACAGAACTCATGCTCTAGTAGCGTGGATAATTCTTCTGTTTCTAGTACCTACAATCTATCTGAACATGGTAGCTGGCGCATGGATTAACGTCGTCAATTTCTTTGGACTAGCTTTGATAACAATTCGTCTCTTCACAAACTGGCTAGAAGGGCGAGGTACGTGGTACGGAATCGCAGCAATGAGCCTGTCTTTTATCGTACCACTCTTCCACAATGAGACAGGTGGATACCTCGCAGCCGGATTAGGCACATACTTCCTCATACGTCATCCCCATAAACTCTATGCCGTCATTCCGATAATGCTCGCCATGTATCTCGTAATTTTCCAGATTGACGGCGGTAGGGGAACAGACCTAGCGAACCTTCAAAATGTAGATCGAGCCGAAACCATCGTCTTTATCGACCCCAATACTGGAGAGACTATTCGAGTTCATGGCATGGAAAGCGAGATAAGGGAAGCGAAAGAAACGGGAGAAATCACCATCCAATACGACGGGAAAAGGTTTACCTTTCCAGTCACGAACGTTGGCGTACTCGATATCGACGTAGCATATTGGGTGACAAATTTCCTAACCATAAATCTCATAATCCCGATCATCATAGTTACGACTCTATCCACCCTAATGTGGGGTAGGGGAGTGCTTCGCAGAATTCCAGAGAACCTGCTAATGCTGGCGGCAGCAATTCCCGCAATGGCGTTCCTCGCATTCTCCCCGTGGGCCATGAGTCCATACCGAGTCGGCATCCATCTCGTGAGCATCGTAGCAATCTGGACCGCTTATTTCACTGTAGAGAACTGGCGAAATTTCGGAACAGAAGTGCATTGGATTCTCACGGCGGTATTCGGGTATCTACTCTTCATAAACGTTCCAAATTCAATTGCGGTTTGGATTACCGCCGTAGCGTAGTCAAAGGGAATCAACTCATGACAATCTTTGAAACAGTCGGTCTTGTCATCGCCGGTATCATTAGCATCATATTTGTTGTACTCTTCCTTAGTCGTTTCTGGTCGAAGAAACAGATCGAATCGGTATCGAAGACACGATACGTCGTCGTCCACGATGGTTGCGGCGGTATCGTGGGAGAACTAGAAGGCGGCGGAGGGATTCAATGGCTTTGCACTAAGTGTAAAAAGCTATGGGAATTCTTTGAAGAGAGAACTGACGTTTGGCTCTTCGTTCCCAAGCGCCAGATAACAGGAAGCAATGTAGGAGATACTGCGGTAGGGCAAGGACACGTTCATGGCCCCGGTTGGGGCGGAGTGAGATTCAAAGACGGATCGGTAGGATTTCCAGAGTGAATTTTCTTTCGATCTCCGATTTTTTCTGCCCCTACCCTACCCGACCCTACACGGGAAAACACACAAGGACGCTGCGTACCAGCACCTACGTGCTAGCACCTATTTGTGAAAAAAATCACAACTCAAAACGTGAGCCTAAAGGCTCATAATCGTGACCCAAAAGGGTAGTAATCCCCGTCGAAGGCGAGTAGAATGGAGAGAACTAGAAGACTCCCACGACTCACGAGAGGGAAGTACATAGGATCGAATCATGACTACCGAAACAAAGCCAGTCTCCGAAGGCGTAGAGTCCTGCTACTGCGGTGAAGGCGCTTTCATCGTCTTGACTGAGACAGCGGAAGGCACCGTAATCCACCAATGCGGCGGCAGCGGTGAAAAGGGATGCGGACGACTCTACGAACAGGTTCCATATCACAACACGTATCGACTCCTGATTGCGTGGCAGGGTTTCCCTGTTCGCCAGACACAGACAGAAACCAAAGAAAACGTCTTCTACTGCCGTCGCTGTGGCAGCCGAACTGAATGGCAGTTCGAGACGCACCGGGCCGTGTGCGTGCATCCCATGTGTCAGTACGAAGAGTACAAGCACGGTAAAGGCAAGTCTTATCGCCAGAACAACCTAGAAGATCGTCGTCGCAATCTACTCAAAGAAATCCCATCCATCGAACCAAACGAAGATCGTTTCGTTGAGATTTACAGCGAAGTCAAGAAAATCGACGCTGAAATCGAAGAAATTCGTACAGACAAACTGTAGGGGATAATGACTGTACTCACCAAAGCCAAGAAAGCCGCCAACGCAAAGCTCGCTGAAGCAATCGCTGATAAGTCGATACTAATGATTCAACTAAGTATCGTGCATACAACAAATCCAATTGCGACACTTCTATCCGCAGAATTCAGACATGATCTCGAACAGATTACTGAGATCGTCTTGAACTATGAAGACAAGAAAGCCATCAGGAGAGCAACGGGATAACGCTACGTGAATCTCTACGGCAAGCGTCCAGACGGTAGCAAGGCAGTAAACTGGAGTTGCGCCGTGCATCCCGCCGAGAAGCTATACGGAATGCCGTTCCGTCGCACAGGCGATCCGCTGTTTTGCTACCGTTGCAATGCGATTCCCGAAGTCGTCGTGAGAAAATGACAATCCATACAGTAACGCCAATGCTGTATCATGCGATTTCCGCTAAGTAGAAACACGTAGATCATTGGCGAAAATCTTCATAATAATCCTCTTCACCTTCTGGCCGATCATTGTTATACTGATTCTAGCGCTCATGCTTTGGGGCGCAGAAATCAGCGAACTACTCGGAATCGAGTAACCAAATCATGCAAGTCATAGCGGTCCGTCGTGTCCGAGACGCCGATGGGGCCACTTGTCTAAACTGCGGAACCGTATTCACTATCTATACGAATCAAACTGTTCCGTGGTCGTGGCGAAAATCACAACTAATGCACGAAAAGGGAAGCGGACATAAGACACAACTGTTCGCATGGGATAATCAAGTAACCAAATCATGACTACTCAAACGCCCGAACAAGTCAGGGAAGAACTGCCACTCTTTCCATTTCAGGCTACCGCCATCAAGCGAATGAGTCAGCTTGACAGTGTGTTCCTATTCGATGACATGGGGCTTGGGAAAACCAGACAAGTTCTAGAGTCAATCTTTCAAGATGATCTACTCCCGGCGCTCGTAATCCCGCCGAAGGGACTCGTGATTAACTGGTATCACGAAATCCTGAAGTGGTTCCCGCAAGAGACGGCAGTGATTTACAAGGGGAACGTTGAAGCGTTTCTCTATCAGTATTACGACGCTCTCGCACGGGGCCAGAGACGCATCTTTATCATCTGGCATGACGTACTCTCGAAAGCCACAAATCCCTACCTTCGCAACGGTCGTCCCAACCGCCGATACGACGAATTTATTGCGCTCCTTTACGATCTCCCGTGGAAAGCAATCATCGTAGATGAAGCGCACAAGTTTCGAAATGACGGCGCACAACGTACTGAAGGACTTCTGAAATTCAAGTACGGAAAGCGATTCCTACTGACGGGAACTCCTACCGTAAACTCGGCGGAAGATATCTACCCACTCTGCCAATTCGCACAGATACCGGAACTTCCCGACCTTCACGCCTACCTCGGAACGTTCACTCGTGCGGGAAGAATGGGGCGACCCACGGGCTTCATAAACCGTCAGCTATTCCATGAAATGATCGGCAACCGTTGGATTCGACGGACGAAAGCACAAGTTCTGAAGCAACTCCCGCCGAAAATATCACAACGTTTGTACCTACAAATGGAGCCAGACCAGCAACTAGCTTACGATTTCCTTATGCGGCAATTGTATCTAGAGCTTTCGAATGGAGAAACCCTAGAGATTCCACGAGGTTCAATGGAAGCACTTGCGCTGCTGACTCGCTTACGGCAACTCGCATTAGACCCTCGGATATTCGGCGGAAGTGCATCGTCAATAAAATCGAAAGCCATTCTCGATCTTCTAGCAGAGCATCAATCTGTGACAGAAGATGGACAGAAAAGAAAAGCTATTGTCTACTCGAACTTCGTGGGATACCTGAACATTCTAGAAAAAGATTTGAGACTAGCGGGTTACGTCGTAACAAGAATCACGGGTAGAGAAGACCCGGACGAACGAAGATACAATGAGTCTCGCTTCCAAAACGATCCTGATACTACCGTCCTGTTAGTAAGCATGGCGGCGGGCGGTGAGGGTTTGAACCTTACGGCGGCAACTCTCGCAATAGTAGCTGACGAATGGTGGAATAGCGTTCGTATGAATCAAGCGGTAGATCGCTCGCACAGAATCGGACAGAACCGCCAGCTACTCGCCATCACACTTCATGTAGTCGATACCGTCGATGATTACGTGCATCAAATCGTAGAAGGAAAAGAGGCCACATCACAAATGGTGCTACAGGCACTTGTGGAAGGTACGTCTCGCACAGAAGAAGGCAAGCAATTACTAGCAGAACTTTCGCTAACGGTGGCGTGATGAATATCCGCACAGACCTTACATGCCCAACATGCGGAAGCAACTCGCTTATCGAAGACGAAGAAAAAGATGCTCCGAGAGAGAGCCACAGATATTTCCTGAAGTGTCTCGCTTGCGCTCGATCATTCAGATACAATCCGCAAAGTCTTCCATCCCCAAAATTACCTGACGATGGAGAGAGATACGCCGGGAAAAGTCTAGCCACAATCTCAGCAGAACAAAGGTATCGAAGATCAGAGCTATATCGCACCACACGAAGAAAGCACGACCGTGCATATCGGCAATCATCACACGGGAGCGCACAGATAAAGAAACGCAAGACAGAACGGCGGGAAGAAGTACGTATCAGACAAGGCATCCTAGACAGATTGGAAGAGCGGGGATTGATGTAACGTGACTAATCGCCAGAGACAGCTTCGACCCCCGGGGTCTAGTCCAGACATTCCGAAGACGGCGGACATAGAATTCATCGAACGCCACTCTACCCGTAAGCCGGGAACAAAGGAGCGAGTAGGGTTTCTAAGAATCGAAGCAACAGATTCTAGCCTTGTAATTCTCCCGTACCGGAATTGGATACCGGAACTAGGAGTCGAGATTGAATGTGTTCTCTTTCCACTACAGAACGCCGCAATTGCGGTTCCTGTCGGCGGGCTAGACGACTCGGGAAAGAGTGTAAGTGAAGCACTCGATGAAATCGTTGCGTGCATGAATGAACTGTACGGGAGAATAGAAGAGTTCATCGGCGCAGAGAAGAGCGATGCCTAGCTCGCTAATCACTGTCCGCCAGTGTTGGCAAATGATATCAAGAGAGCTAGAGTTCCCCTACATAACGATCCGCTGTAAACAACTCGCACTCCAGCTTTGCGGCGTCTGTCAACAACCTCACTGCCGCCGTCACTATGAAGGTCACATCTGCGGAAAGGACTTACCGTGGCGTCAACTCAAACCCGAACGAGATCGCCAGAGACGACGCCGAAAGTAACGTGTGGGTGCAAACACGTCTACCCGTCTGCGTGTGCCTGTGTGGATGACTGCGAGTGTATCTACCACCAATCAGTAAGAGACGCCGAGAAAGCGGCAGATAGGCGCTTCACCGCCATACTGCGTGCTAACACCCATCTTTCTAAAACCGCTTGACAGTCGTATGGAAGGGAGAGTATTATTGTAAATGTAGGTAGCGAGTGAATCACGCCGCTACTAAATCGACCCGAAGGCCACAACAAGTATCAGGAGAAACCCAAACGATGGCAGCTACCGACATTACGAAGACAATCGCAGACGCCAGTCCCGCCGAGCGGGAAGAGATGATGAAGGCGTTGCTCGGAGATCAGTACGACGCTCTCATGGTCTTGAAGGCCAAGAGCCAGACGAAAGAACAACGCAAGGCCGTCAAGGCCCGAGCACGGCAACTCGTCGGAGTCGTCAAGGACGTGGAAGGCGAGAGCGAATTCGCAGAGCCGTACAACACGGCAAGGGCCGAGATGACGACCATCTTCGACAAGGCCCTAGTGCGAGCCGGAAGCCTAATCGAACAGGAAGAGGCGAAGAAAGCCGCCTAGCAACACAACAGGGAGCGGAACCCGCAGAGAATTCCGCACACAATCTGAGTGGCCCCTGCCGTCAATACTCCCCGACGGCGGGGGTCACTTTGCATCACTGAAATCCCGGGAAATAATAAATGAGCTTTTCGAGCAGGAAAACAATGAGAGAATTAGCAGAGATCGAAGCCGTGAGAGAGCAAGCACGGGGAATACTCGGAACTCTAATAGCTGCCGCTCCCACCACGAATACAGACAGCCTGCTGCACAGTCACACGGCGCTCGCTCTCATAGAAAACCTAGTACGATCCGCCGAGAAGGGCGCTAGAAAGCGTTTTGCGCCCCCTGCGTGGTATCAAATGTGTTTCTACACCATCGTGGCGATTGCGCTCGCTGTGTGGATCGCCAGAACTATGTGGGCTTTCGTGGGAGACTCCATACTATGACCGATCTCTTTTCCATCTTCGGCGGCGCAGCCGTCGTAATCTCTATCGGGATCGTCGCAATTCCCATCTTCATGCGGTTAGAGCGCCGCAAATACACAGACACTATCGTGGCGTGGTCGAACGAAATGCTCCGCTTGCGAGCAGCATTGCGCTTCTACGCCGAGAACCTGAATTACGAAGACGGTCACGAAGGTACGGGGCCGTACGGAGATTCACAAGGCGGCATAGTAGACACGGAACCGCCGACAATCTGGAACGATCATGGCGAGACCGCTCGCAACGCTTTAGCAGAATCCTTTCTCACAGCAAAAGACAGAAAATCACAATCATGACCACGAAAGAGTTTCAGGCTCCCTGCGGTCACGCATACAATTCCGGTTGCCGCTTTCACTGCTACCAATCTTCATGTTCGGGCAACGTCATCTTCAGCAAGCGAGCCTGTCAAGAAGGCGCACACTGCGAGGACACTTTCGATCTCAGGAGCGCACAGGCACAAAAAGCTCTATCACAGTACCGCAAAGATCGAATCCATGCCCATCCCTACGGGACACTCGGCGGGTGTATCTGTTCTCAATGTCAGAAGAGATCAGAGAAGAAAGAAAAGCGAGAACTCTCTAACCTTCCCCTCTATACCTCACTCTATACGCCGCATAGTGGTGGGTGGATGTGCCTAACTGGCTTGTGTAGCTGTGGGGATGGGCTATGAAAACCGTCGCTCGCTGCGCTTCATGCGGACTGAAGTGGACTACCGATCCCGACAACAACTCCTGTTGCTCTGCGCCTCTCTACCAATCGCCAGATGATTGCCCCGACATGGAGCATCTTTGCATCGGTTGTAGAGAGTGCGTTGTGAAGAAATGCCGTGGCTTCGAAGGGCATCACGAGGGTTGTCAATTCGACCGATTAACGCTCTCTCACTTGTCATGATAATCACTCTTTGCAAGCACGGTAAAACCGTCTGTCCGTGCATGAAAAAAACATGACATGATCGACACAATCACCGGAGCAATCCGAGACTCTTACTTCGTTGTAATGTTCGGCGTGTTTGTTGGCTTCGGAATCTCCGCACTCCCAATCATGATTTGGCGCTCACTAAAAACAATCGAACACTGGCTGAAGAGATGGTATGGTAACGAAGGTATACGAAGGCAATAAGCTAGTAGGGTGGGACTGTATATGCCATAGCTGTTCTCAACCATTCTATCTACGCTGTGTACCCGTGTACTTAGGAGAACCCAATACTGAAGATAAGGTAACTTATGATAAGAAAGTCATGCCAATGGCTCGATGCCATGAGTGCTTCAAGACTGAGGTAATACCTAACCTTACGCAAGAAGAGCATGAAGCTAATCAGATGAAGAAAGCTGAGAGTCTTTACTCATGACTGACATAGTCGTTATAATCGTCGTGCTAGGAATCGGCGCATTCTTCTTCTGGAGAATGATTCAAGGCACGATCCTATCGAAAGCACTTGGCGAACTCTTCAAGCTGATATTTCCGCCACTCTTCCGCTTGATTTTCCGTCGAGAAAAGAAGGCAAAGAGAACTGAGAGTCTTGGCAGCGTTCCCCATGTCGATGCCCTAGATGGCTATCAAGCACTCGCCAGAGAGACGGCAGTGTATCCCGGTTTGAATACCACAATGGGAATCCTGTATGCTGCCGTCGAGATGGCAGGCGAATCCGGTGAACTTCTCGACAAAATCAAGAAACTCTGGCGGGGCGGAATGCTAGAGAAACCACTTACCGTACAGCGAAAAGAAGAGATCGCCTTCGAACTCGGGGACATAATGTGGGGACTCTCCAACGCAGCAAGCGAACTAGGATATCGCCTATCCGAAATCGCTGACATGAACATACAGAAACTAACCGACAGAAAGCAGCGGGATGTAATCAAAGGGTTCGGAGACAATCGTTGAGATTCGTTGCCGCACCCGAAAGCCGACACTATCACGTGCTCGGATCGAACTGTAAAATGCTAACCGATCTAAAGTACGCTCGTGAATATGTAGAGATCACAAGGCCAAAGATTGCAAACCGCAATCTAATACCCTGCGTTTGTTACTATCAGGAGCTAAGAGGTAGAAGATGAAATTTACTGAATACTTGACACACCTGAGAAAATGGTGGACTCTCTACATCATCATTTGGATCGTCATCATCTTCGGATCGCAAATCTACGCCTTCGCCCGATACGGGAATCAATCCACAAATAACACCTACTCCGCTACAGGTGTCTATCAAGCCGAAGAGCCAGAAATTGCCGCCGAGTGGTCTTATCTAGCTGGACTGCATGAAGACGCATCATCCCGAATCCCCGTGACAGGTGGACGATTCTTTGAAATCACAATGAAAGGAGAGAACAAGGCAACTCTCGTGGCAGCAATTGGAGACGTACTAGCGGCTAGTCGCAACGGACAAGAAAACGTGATAGAAACACGCAAGCCTAAACCAGAACTCGTAGCGACACCACGCAGCCAAATGGGATGGATCGGGATATCGCTCGCGCTCGCATTCGTTGGACTAACCATCATCCACGGTGTCCCTATGGTCAGTAAGTTCGCAGCAGATGGCCGATGATTATCAGCACTACCTGAGTTGCGACTGCGACAAGTTAAGTGATAGA
>LAZR01002026.1_pt1 | contig 12127 bp, 8 predicted proteins | sample 329461 | NCBI WGS metagenome assembly LAZR01 (sample SAMN03002196, study PRJNA259156) | marine sediment metagenome | biome: sea floor; feature: Hydrothermal impacted sediments; material: marine sediment; isolation source: Loki non-amplified sample from Loki's castle hydrothermal vent sediment ...
TTCATAATATGGTGAACTTATGAAATGAAAAAAGAAATAGTTATAAACTCTTTAAGTGGTTGTAAACATCATCCCTAAATCTTTTCTATTATTTCCGTCTATGTGCTAAACACTTACATCTATACAAATTTTCTTTGAATATGTAATTTGAAGGATGAAAAGGTTGGTGGTCACCACCCGAAGGTCCAATGAATTGAGTCTTAATATTTCTTATAAAATTTCAATTTACATTAATATTAAAAATAAGTTCTAATACTATATTTTAGCTAGTAAAATTGCTTTTGTTTAAATTTTAGAAATGCAAAATAGGAACTTAATTTTTAATCATGAACAATTAATTGATTTATTGGAAAATGGGGAAGAGAAATTAATTGATAAGCTTTATTTTTATGCTACAAAATTAAATTATGTAAAATACACTTCTACACTTAAAGAAGCATGGCGAATTTCAATTAGTGGATTGACAGCACCTCTGGTAGGAGCACTTAAAACAAGGAATGATATTCCCGAAATTGGTCCGGATGAGGATTTCCAAAACGATTCGATTGCTTCATTTGGCATATTAGAAGCCAAAAAGCATAGAAATCGTGGTATAACACTAGGGATGTTTCTAGGATTAATGAAGTATTATCGTCAGTCTTATCTAGACCTTATTAATGACGCAAAATTTGAAAACGAGTGTGAACATTACTTCTTACTTTTTACTAATCGATTTTTCGATCGAGTCGAACTGGGATTTTGCTCTGAATGGATTTCTAATCCTCAGCAGACAATTATTGATAATTTACAAAAAACAAACCGGGAAATGACAAATGAGAAAAACAAGTATCTAACATTTTTTGAAAGTTTACCCAATCCTGCCTTTTTTGTAAATGTAGAGAATGAAATAATTAATTTAAATAATCGTGCTGCGAAAACATTCGGATATTCTGATGTCCCTGGAGCTAAATATTATAGTAAAAATAGCCGAGAAGATGTTCCCATTTGGATGGAAGAGGAGTTACTCCGTTTTATTTCAAGTGATGCAACGGTTTTTACCTTTGAGAAAAAAATATCAACTATTTCATTAGAAAGAGATTTTACTGTAAAGATGAAAAAAATGCTCGATATAAGCGGTAAATTCAATGGAGTTATTATAATACTCAATGATTTAACTGAACGTAAAATTATGGAAAAAAAGGTAAAGAATTCTGAATTTAAGTATCGAAATGCTTATGATCGTGCGAATTTTTACCAAGATATCTTTATTCATGACATGAATAACATTTTACATAATATTAATTTATCCTCCTCACTGCTTTTGATGAAACAGAAAGATTCGGAGAGTAAAATAGATAGCCTCGAAACCTTAGAAATTCTTGGGGAACAAGTAAAAAAGGGAGCATCTTTAGTTGCCACTGTTTATAAATTATCTAAAATAGAAGAAATGGATGTATTATTAAAACCTACTGAAATTTACAAACTGTTAAGTAAATCTATTGAATTCGTAAAAAGAAATTATTCCACACAGAATATTCAAATTAGGATAGATACTCAAAACAAGAAAATCAAGATAAGAGCAAACGATCTTTTGCTAGATTTATTTGAAAATATAATAACCAATGCCGTAAAATATAATGACAATTCCACAGTGAGGATTTCTATAAAGTTTACAAATATAAGAAAATACAATAAAGAATTTTTAAAATTAGAATTTAAAGATAATGGAATTGGAATTTCCGATAATATGAAAGTAGATGTTTTCCAGCGAGGTTCTCGTAAAGAAAAGAATATAAGAGGCATGGGATTAGGATTATCACTCGTGAAAAAAATTGTTGATAGTTATAATGGTGAGATTTGGGTTGAAGATAACATTAAAGGTGACTATTCAAAAGGTAGTAATTTCGTTGTGTTGTTTCCGATAACATATACCGAGTAAATCAATTAAGAAAAATTTTGAAAAAATCCTTCGTTTACTTACAAAAAGGTCAGTAATTACATTTTTGACAAAAATTTAAATATTAAATTAGAATTATTTTACTTCAACTAAGGAGATTTAGTTAAAAAAAAGTAGGTGAAATCGAAGGGGAAGATTTGTTACAATTATGAGATGGACTCCCGAACAAGCAGCTGAAGTAGCTCGAAGAACTAATACATTAACTGATGGAACAGCACCCCCGTCGGTGCTTGCGGCTTGATCAAAACTCAAAATTGTCACGACAGCTAATAGTCCGAATAATCAATTTGCTATTACAATTTATGATGTAGATGATAAAGACTATGTTGAAGCATCTTTGACTGCGGTTTATTTCTCGGACACAACCAAAATGGAAACGTATCCCGTGCTGTCAGAGGAAGATTCTGCAAAATTGGGAGAGCTCTCAGCTAAAATGGCTACTGGACAATAGGATAAATATTGATTGAGATAATCAAAAAAGACTAAGTTATAAATAATAATTATTCCTTTTTTTCTATTTACTGTTTTTCATTCTTAACCATTAACTTTTCTCAAAATCCACTTTAATTCATAATTTTAATAAATTCTTTCTTTTATAATTACAATTATGGAGAAATCAAAAAAGTATATCGGTTCATTATCTCAAAAAAAATTATTAAAACTCTACTCAAAATATGTAAATGCTGCGAAAGTTCGAACTTTTAAGAGTTTTGGTTTAGGAGTAATTCCTGGTGTAAGAGAAGGAATAAAAATAAAAACATTGGAAGGTCCAAGAGATGGTGAACCTCCAATAGAGCTATATAATTGCCGATCTTCTGGGGGAGTCTTTAATTTAGGGCATAGAAATCCGAGAATTTTGCAAAGCCTTAAAAATGCGTTAGACGGAGGTTTGGATCTTGGAGACCATATGCTACTCTCAGAACAGAGAGCATTACTGGGAAAAAGGTTAGCAGAACTAATGCCTGGGGATATTAGTAAAACAACATTTGGAGTGAGTGGTGGTGAAGCAATAGATACTGCTATAAAATTTTCAAGAGCTTATACAAAGAGAAAGGGATGTATCTCTGCGAAAGGGGGATATCATGGTCATACAGGATTTGCTCTTTTAACAGGAGATCCTGATTTTAAAGATCCATTTTTATGGAATTTTCCTGAATTTAAGCAAGTAGATTTTGGGGATGCTGAAGTAATGAGGAAAAACGTTACTGATGATATAGCATGCGTCATTTTGGAGACAATCCCTGCTACTGGTGGTGTTTTAATTGCTCCAGAAGGTTATTTTCCAGAAGTTAGGGAAATTTGTGATGAAATGGGAGTAATGTTAATTATAGATGAGGTTCAAGTCGGTCTTGGGAGAACTGGACACTTTTGGGCAATTCATGGGGGCTTACATCCTAATGAGAAGGTAGTACCGGATTTTATAGTTTGTGGAAAAGGCATGAGTTCTGGAATATACCCCTTATCTACTTGTAGTTACAAACCTTTTATTGAAAAAGCTGTCTTTAAGAATGATGCATTCATTCATATTTCTACGACAGGAGGTTCCGATTTGGGGTGTGCCATAGCACTGGAAATGTTAGAGATTCAGTCTGACCCAAAATTTTTAACTCACGTAAGAGAAATGGGAAGAATTTTCGGGGCGGGATTAAGAGAAATTCCTCATACAAATCCCGAAATTGTTAAAGATGTAAGAGGAAGGGGACTAATGTATGGCTTAGAATTTGATAGTGAAATTAATAGCCAATTAGGGATGCTTTCCATTATAAAAGAAGGTGTATTATTGAATTATTGTGGAAATAAGAAAGACACTCATATTATTATGCCTCCCTTGATTATTGCAAAATCAGAAGTTGAAGAGATTTTAGATAGGATAAGACAGGGAATAACTAATCTAAAAAAAATGAAAGTAAGTACTTAATCTAATTATCACCTTCACCTTTCTTGTATCATTTTCAATGATATTATTAAAAACTAGATAACTATGTAAGATCGACTAATTCATCTAGCTCTTCTATAGATCTTTGTATATAATGCACATCTTCTATTTTTAATTCAATCGCTTTTTGGGGACAAATACTAACACAACGGCTACATCCCTTACAGGCTTCACTTATAAAAGATTTACCATTTATTTCTTTTATTGCATCAACAAAACATATTCCATTTCTGCAGGTCCCACACCCAGTACATTTATTTGTCACCTGAATTTTAATGCCAGGCATTTTTTTTATCTTCGATCCAATCCTTGGTGTTAAAAATGGGGATACGCGCCATAAGCAGCAACATGGATCACAATTACATATGGTTAAAAGTTTTTCTCCTGGACCTATACCAAGCCATTGTGCGTCCAATTTATTTCTTCCAATCAAGTGAACCAAACCTGCTTCATTGCACTTCTTTATGTGGTCTAGAGCTTCATCTTTACTCACTAATCTTCCTAACTGTGGATTTATCCCTAGTACGGCTTCACCAAGGAATAAACATCCTAAATCCTGAGGATAATCCACGCATTTCATACTTGTTCTACAAATACAAAAGTTCATGATCCAGTGCTTTTTAGCTTTAGTTATGAAATGATTTAATATTTGAGAGGGTAATACATATTCTTGATACTCTCCCAAAAGTTTATCGATTTCAATGACTTTATCCTGAGGGAGATAAATGATGTCATCACCTTTAAAGAGAAGATTATCAACTAACCTCCCAAATATTGGTATTTTTGTCAATTTGGCAATGAATTTTATATTTGGAAATGTTTTCATTAGTAAGTTAACGAACCATAAAGGTCTAGCCAATCCTACAACAACCTCTTTGATAAAACATTTTAATATTGTAGAAAATAAAATTTAAAATAATAACATTGTTACATGGAATTTAAGTTAATGGAGGTTTTTTTTGAGCAATAGCGTTAATATCTCCCATATTATTTGTATACCCTCTTAAGAGAAAAGAGTAAATATATTCTTTATTTCCATCCAAAATATATTTCCTATTAATGGGGGAAAAAGTATCTCCCACTCCCTGTTGTTTGTAATCAATATTGAATGTGATAAATTCACGACGTGGTAACTGATGATTATGTCTCGAGGATTCTAAATCTTCCATTGTATAGGGCCAAGCACTAATATTAAGATTGGTTCCTCCAACATCTGATATTATTAAACCATTTTCTTCCTTATTGGTAAGGGCCATCCATCGTACATCAGTTCTATTCGCATTCTCCTGCGGTCTAACATATGGATGAATTAAATCTTCTATAAATCTGGAATAAATTCCAACCGCAGCTCCGGTTTTTCGATCAAACATAGTTTCATGAGGACCCCTTCCGTACCAAGTAATTTTATTGAATTCTTTTGGAACAGATGTTTGCATACCGAAACGGAACATGTTCATTTTAGGTGTAAACTCGTTTTTTATAATTATATCTCCATTTCCATAAATATAATATGTCAGTAATAATGGTTTATCAGAATTCACTAATGTAGATTCTACATTTATTCGAATAACTTGAGGTTTAATCTTCTCAAATTTAATTTTAATAACATTTCTTGTCTTATTCGCATCTCTCCATCTCTTCCTAATACTTAGATCTGGTTCTTTTATATAACGCGCTATACGTAAATCATTATCGGTTTGGGCTCGCCAGAAATTCGGCGCTAAGGTGTTAGAAATTAATTTTTTATTATTAAAAGAATAAGATATAATTACCCCAGTTTTCTTACTTATAATAACTTTGAAAAATTCACCTTTTATTAACAAATTATCATCTGATTCCTCAACAACTATTTTTCCTAACTTGTTTATCTCTATTTCTGGTTCAATTAGGATATCATACGGTATTTTAAATTGATCCCACGCTAGAATATGTCCTTTTTCAGCCCACAGTGAGTCATCTCTAAGGACAAAAACAATTTTTAGATGGTATTCTGTATTAGGTAAGAGTTCAGGACGATTAAATGGTATAACAACATCTTTAGAGTCATAAGGCTTTATATCAAATTTCTCCAATTTTCCTTCTTGGATTTCCCTACCATTAGCAGTCAGTTCCCATCTAATATCTAAAAAATCAGTAGATTGAAAATTATTTTTATTGAGAATCTTAATTTTACCTTCAATCAAATCAACAGGAATAACCTTAATATTTTGATATACTTTTTTAACTTCATAAAGAGCAGGATTAGGCGATCGATCTGGTAAGACAATTCCGTTGATACAATAATTCCTATCATTTGGTTCATCTCCAAAATCTCCACCATATGCCCAAAATTCTTTTCCATCCTCAGAAGTTTTTCTAAGTCCTTGATCTATAAAATCCCATATGAATCCTCCAATCGCATTTGGATAATTTTCAAAAACATCCCAATATTCTTGAAAATTGCCTAAACTATTTCCCATTGCATGGGAATATTCACATAACATATAGGGCATTATTTTTCCTTCTTTTAATTGCTTAATTTGACCGCGAAATCCATACTCTCTATTTTTAATCATATGCTCCAGTGAGTATGATGGATAATACATATAGCTAAGGACATCTGAAACTTCCTGCTTAAAATCTTGTTCATAATGAATTGGTCTTGTAACATCAATCTTAAGTGCCTCTTCCTTCATTTTTTTAAAATTATCTCCCATACCCGCCTCGTTCCCAAGAGACCACATTACAATACAGGGATGATTTTTATCTCTCTCAACCATGCTTACCATCCTATCAACACATGCATCTGTCCATTTGGGATCGCTTTTTGGTAAAACATCCCGTAATTCGTGGGCTTCTAAATTACATTCATCTATTATGTATATTCCATATAGATCACATAAATCGTACCATTTGGGATGATTTGGATAATGACTTGTTCGAACAGAATTAATGTTATTCTGTTTAAGTAACTTAATATCTTGAATCATTCGACTATAAGGAATGGCGCGCCCGTAATCAGGGTCATGTTCATGCCTATTAACACCTTTAAATTTAATAGACTTTCCATTTAAATAAAAGCCCCCATCATCCCTTATCTCAACTTGCTTAAATCCAAATTTACAATGCTCAACTTCAATAATTTCCTCGTGAGAGTTCTTTAGGATTAAAATTAGATCATAGAGATATGGTATCTCTGCGGACCATTTTTTAGGATTTGCAACTTGACTTTGGTGTTCGATTGTTTTTTCTGAATTACTCTCAATAATAATGTTTTTTGATACCAAAATATTGAAGTTATTCTGGTTATCGTATAATAATATTTCAATTCCAAAGTTATCAGCACCAATTGAGCTATAGTTCCGTACTTTTGATCGGATATTCAATATTGCATTTTCATAATCTCCATCAAAACAAGAATAAATGAAAAAGTCTCTAATATGTACTTTTGGAGTAGAAAATAAGTAGACATCTCTATAGATACCACTTAATCTCCACATATCCTGATCTTCGAGATAACTACCATCAGACCATCGATACACTTCCACCGCTAAAGTATTATTTCCTTCATGTAGATATTTAGTTATATTAAATTCTGCTGGTGTCATTGACCCTTGACTATATCCCACTTTTTTACCGTTTATCCAAATATAAAATGCTGATTTAACACCATCAAAATGAATAAAAATTTCTCGTCCGTCCCATGTATCTGGAATTGTAAATTCTGTTTTATAAGATCCTACTGGATTATATTCATAACTTATTTTAGGAATATCCACTTTTCCTACACTAAGAGGATATCTAACATTTAAATAAATTGGAGTCCCATAACCATGCATCTGCCAATTGCTTGGTACTGGAATTTCATCCCATTCATTTACATTATATTCACACTTATAAAAATCTTTAGGTCGATCCGCTGGTTTCCTAACCCATTTAAATCGCCAATTACCATTAAGAGATTTATAGAATATAGAACTCTCTTGTGTGCCTCTCAACGCTGATGCCATATCATGATAAGGAATGAGAGAATTATGAGCAGGTTCCTTATTCCGTCCAATTATCTCTACATTTTCCCAATCTAATCCCCCTTCCATTCTCAATCTCTATTTTTTATCTAGCAGATGTTTATTTAAAAATTTAAAAACCTTAAAAAACAATATGTTTTATCCCCATTTAAAACATCCGGAAATTATCTGCGATGATCACCACAATTTTGGTATATAAACTCCTAAGGTTTAATAGCTAATAACTGCAAGAGATATTATTTTAAGTGACTTAGGGTATCTCGTCATAATCAAGCTCCAACATATACTGGCCTTTTATGAATCTTTTTCACTCCTAAAATAATTAAGACGATTGTGACGAATGCTATACCGCCATAAACAATTGTTAGTACTTCACCCTCGGATATAGGAGGAGGTGGTAGTACGTATGACCAATATTTAACAAGCAGTTTTTCCCCATATGAAAATTCATAATCTCTAAGCTGACCTTTATGATTATATTCAACATTTATTTCAATAGCTCCACTGTTGTTTTCAAATCCTCTGGCTGGCACAATTAATGTATATCCATTAGATAGCGCCGTAGCAGATATGTTATTATAAAGGCCTCCTTTTGAATTCATTACTCCAAGAAACTCTGATACAAAGGATGACCAGTCAATATTTATCGGTGCAAATGGAACACTCATAATACTATAGGGACTAAATGATAGAGTCAAATTTAATGTCTGTCGTAAGAAACTTGAAGTGTCATTTACTATATACCAGATTCCGTTATAAATAGAATTAACCCCCGAATATGTAGATAATATCCATCCAGCTGTTGCGTTAACGGGTGTTGATGTGATTGTTGTATTATCAAATGGAGAGAAAAATGTTCCAGTTTCTTCAGTGCCTATAGATATGATATTAAAAGGCCAACGTGATTGGGGTGGAGTACTCTGGCTCCATATTACCCAATCCCAGTAAACAGTTGTCATATTAGATGATCCTAAAGGCCATAGATTACCTAAAGTTCCTTCCAAATCATCCCTAAAATATCTCCACCAATCTTGTCTATATATGCTTAGCCACCATAAATATTCATCACCGTCTTGAATTCCAACATAGGACTCTTGAGCTGGAGATACTTTAACAAAAGGAAGAAGAAGAAACAAAACTATAATTAATTGACTAAATTTTTTTGTCTTTTTCATATTATATTAACTATTTTTTTTCTAATTGATTTTTCAACAAGATAATGTAAAAAAAATTACCACTTTTTATATACTGATTTAACATAAGATTGTAATTTTTAAAGTGCTAAATGATAATTTAACTCTTCTATTATTGTTTTCAAATAACAATCCTACAGTTTAGTGAAAATAAAAGTAATTAAAAATAGACACAAACCATCTATGTAAATCTAATCTGCTAATTGATATATTTTTTTTCTTCTTATTTCATTTAGATGTGGATTCAAAAAACTAAAAAGCTTAAAAGAAAATTTTGCTTTATCTTAAGAATATGAGAATTCTTTACATTGATATTGACACATTAAGACCAGATCACCTTGGATGTTATGGGTATCATCGCAATACATCTCCTCATATCGATAAAATCGCAGAAGAAGGTACAATCTTCACAGAGTGTTATGTTTCAGACGCTCCATGCCTGCCGTCGAGAGCGGCTCTTTTTACAGGACGATTTGGTATCCATTCAGGAATTGTAGGACATGGGGGAACTACTGCAGATTTGAAGTTAACTGGTGAGATACGCGGATTTCAAGATCAATACCTGCGGTATAACTGGATTAGTATGCTTCGACGAGCTAAATTGTATCCTGTTTCTATTTCACCATTCGCAGAAAGACATTCTGCTTTTTGGTTCTATTCTGGATGGAAAGAAATGTATAATACCGGATTCAGGGGTAATGAAAGAGCTGATCAAGTGTTTCCTTTTGTAGAAAAGTGGTTAAAGGATAATAAACAGAAGGATAATTGGTTTTTGCATGTGAATTTTTGGGATCCTCACACCCCTTACCGTACTCCCATGGAATTCGGAAACTCTTTCGAGAATGAACCTGCACCTCCTTGGTTAACGCAAGAGGTCATTGATAAACAAAGAAAAAGCTATGGACCACATTCTGCTTGCGAACCTATGGGCTTTACGCTTCAAGAATCACCAGAAGGACTTCCCAGATTAAAGAGATTCAAAGAGATTCGAGATTTGGATGATTTCAAATTGTGGGTTGATGGTTATGATGTGGGTATAAGATACATAGATGATTATATTGGAAAAGTGGTTGAAATTCTTAAAGATTTCGGCATCTTTGAAGATACATTAATAATTATAAGTTCTGATCACGGAGAAAATCAAGGAGAATTAAATATTTATGGAGATCATGCAACTGCCTGTCATGTAACAAACCGAGTTCCTTTGATAATAAAATGGCCCCAGAAAAATTGGGGAAATGAGTACAATTCATTAATATATCAATCTGATATGGCTGCAACTCTTATTGATGGTTTTGAACTAACTGTTCCTGAATTTTGGGATGGAAAAAGCTTTTTAAACAGTCTTGATACCAACATTCAATTTGGAAGGGAATTCCTTGTGATTAGTCAAAATGCATGGAGTTGTCAACGTGGAGTAAGATTTAACAATTGGACGCTGATTAACACTTACCATACATGTTTGAAGGATTTTCCAAAAACTATGCTTTTTGATTACGAAAAGGATTATCATATGTTAAAAAATATTGCAGATGAAAGACCCGAAATTGTAGAAAAAGGTGTCGAACTCCTTGAGACATGGCATAAAAACATGATACCGGATAATTCTTCCAAAATAGATCCTATGGAAACTGTTTTGAAGGAAGGTGGTCCGTTCCACACAAGAGGAATACTAGATTACTATTTAAATCGATTAAAAAAATCAGGAAGGGAAAATATGGTGAAAATTATCCTTGATCGACAGGAGTCATATAATTTCTGAACTTCAAATCAAAGAGGATCATCAAATAAGATTAATGGATATTCGAATTCAGATCTTTGGCCCATTATCATAGAAAATTTAGTATAATTTAATCATTAAACTATTATTTAAAGGTGTTAAGAACTAAATTAATATTTATTAGCTAGAAAGTTTTATTTTAAACTAAATTTGATAAAATGCATTGCAATTTGATTAATTATGAAAATTGACATTGAATTATTAAAGGAATTAGAAAGAACTATAGATGTTATTAATCCTGAAAAGGTAAAATCCCTATCAAAGTTCTCGGTTATGGAGAAATAACATTAGTGTTTGAAATCATTAATGATCCTCAGAATTATGCTTATAAAAGGCTGCCTATATTCGAAAATCAAGATCAAGCTCGAAAACATGAAATAATTTTTAAAGAATATAATAGGCTTTTAAAAGAAGATTTAAAGATAAATACACCCCCATTTGATGTTGTATGGTTTGAGAATGATGAAGGTAAAATAATTTTCTACGGAGTTCAAGAAAAAGTTCCAAATGAGTCAATAGGAAATAAAGTTATTCATAAAGTTAGTAAAAATGATACAGTAGAATTATGCATCTTACGATGAGAGAAATGAAGAAAGTCTGGGAATTCAACTTAGGACATAAAGATTTGGAAATCGGTTTTGATGGTCAAATTTCAAATTTTGCAGTAAGTAATTTTAACCCAGAAAATCCTAAGGTGAATGAAGATTCTAAACTTATCTACATCGATACTGTTCCTCCATTCTACCGCAAAAAGGGGATCGAGGCAATGGATATTGCACTACTGACAAAGAGTATGCCATGGTTTGTAAGAGGGCTTTTAAAAACTATTTTTCTTCAAGATATTATTGATAGGTATTATGATTGGAGATTAGTGAGTATAGATCTCGCCGCTAACTTCTTTAAAGAACAAAAACCTGACCTTGTTTCATTATTAGTAGAAAAAATTAATGACTTTTTCAAGGAAGAGGCAAGTGAATTCAATATCGAACCCTTAAATTTACGAGAGGTTGAAAAATATTATAAGTCTGATAAGCTAATATGGGTTCTTTAACAGAAAATGAGACTTTTTGATAGATTCATAAAAACTAAATTATTAGGAAAAAAATACGATTATTACCTCCCGGGGAAAATTGAAAGGTAAAATTGAAAAGAGCTCAGGGAGTACAGGTATTGCCTCCAGGATCGAAAATTGCGATCCAATATTGATCGAAGCAAATACTTTAAGCACTATTCCTTCTTCTTTTTTTCTGCTTTCTTTTCCTTACCTGCTTTAGT
>LAZR01002027.1_pt1 | contig 12127 bp, 17 predicted proteins | sample 329461 | NCBI WGS metagenome assembly LAZR01 (sample SAMN03002196, study PRJNA259156) | marine sediment metagenome | biome: sea floor; feature: Hydrothermal impacted sediments; material: marine sediment; isolation source: Loki non-amplified sample from Loki's castle hydrothermal vent sediment ...
ACTTCTGTGGTGTAGATGAATTCAGGAACGGACTCCCCGGCGAGCTCCTTCAGAACCTGGTCTTCATCTTTCTGCTCGATTTCCTGAATCTGAGCAAGCATGGCTGCGGAGATTTCATCAACCGGCATGGCTTACCTCCTCAGACTGGAGTACGGGGTTTTCGAGCTGGTATTTGTAACGGTGGCACGCCTCGATGACCACACTATAGATGTGTACCTTCGTTTTCCGTTCTACGGTCTGGCGGGCGGCCTCCTCCCTTAGCCAAGTATGCAGTTCCGGCGGTATGTCGGACAGAGTAACTACGTTGCGCAAGTCAACACCTCCAAAAAGAAAATCTTTCGGCCATACAAACTGTAATAGCAGCAATAGCCGTTGTCAATAAGTTTTACTGGATAATTGTCGGGATAATTTTAACCCAAGACTTTCAGCATAGCTGGCACGATGGAGCCTTGGGGAGGAGGAACAGAGAAGGTTACCACCAGCTTAGGTTTGAAGCCAGCTCCCTTATCCGAATAAAAACCTTCCAAATCCGTATATTTACTATTTGCCCAACTTGGTGCGTTAGGCGGGGTATCGTAATTCCAGCCTCGCAATCCTAATTTAGTTACTCCCGTCAAGCTTATGGCGGCAAGGCCGGCGGCGTTTAGAGTAAAGTCGTTGTAGTCTGAAACGTCAAAGTTCGGAAACGTCACAGGTTGATCGCAAAACTGAGTGCTCCCGAATGAATTAAAATCTCCACCGGCTAGTTCGGTATTAGAGACAGGTGCGGAAGAATATACTTTTAAACCTGGAAAATCACCAAGTGGATCCACTTTATAAGCTCCATAAACTGAAAACGTAGCTGCGGATATAATAGCATTGGGTGGCAAGGCCGAAGTATCAAAGAGAAATATGCTTCGGTGCATATAGGCCCACGAACCAGAGGGCTCTACTCCCCCTATAGCCCAGTCTACGAACGTATGCTGTGCACTGGTATCACTAAACGTTGTTCCTTCCTCAGCTATCAGGTTTGCCCAGGTAAGTATTTCTGCGTGTCCGACATCCCCGTCCACACTTGCAGTCTCCTCGTGCGCATCAGGGTTAAATGTGGACGAATCGCTTATTTCGAACGGATATTTTGCTTCCTTGAATGCCTTTGCCGGTATCAGCTCCTCGTCAGGTCCAACGGCATGTGGCCCAAGTTTCAGCCGGAAGTCGCCGCTCTGGTTGTAATTGATCCGGATATCCCCTCCAGGGTCGAACGGGAAGATCCAGCTACCCCTTAAACGACCTTCTATTATCCGGAGCCTTCTCTTACACAGGCCATAGTCCCATTCCAGGGTATTCTGTAGATAGTTCGGATTTATAGGGTCAACATTGAGTAGAAGGGGACCGGCAGAGGTTTTCTCTATCCCGTTCAAGAACAGTCTGGGGCTGAAGGCCAGCTCGTCGTTTTTCTTGCGCTTATCCGGCTGATCGCTGAGACAGGTAAGGCGCACGTCCCGTCCCAGGGCCTGGGCTGAGAATAAGTTCCTTTTGGCTACATACCCTGGCCCTTTAAATAACCACCCCGGGACAATCTTGTCATTGTTGGTATCGACCATGGGCAGGCCGCTGAATACTGCCCAGGCAAGATTTAATTGTTTATGACGGTAGAACTTGGCATAGGGGGCGTGTCCCTTGCCGAGTTCTCTGACTGCATAATCCTGGGTAAAGCCTACATTGGCAGGATCCAGCTTGGTTTTAAGCAGGACTTTGAGTAAGGTCGGATCGGTAACCGGTAGCATTCATCAAGACCCTTAACTTGTTGTCCAGGAGACTTTTAATCCCACTAGCACGTCGTTCAGTACCAGGTTATTCTGAGCCGCATCGGCCATCGCGAGTTGAAGATTATAGGTGCCGTTTCCAGTCACCTGGGCTTTTACGTCGATATCTCCTATCAGCACGTCGCCGGCTTCCCTGGTGCTGGCTGCCACAGCCCACATTGAAGCGGCCAGGTTTATGGCTGCTATCCAGGAACCCGCAGCCGATTCTTTAACCTCGATATCCTGTGCGCCGTTCAGGTTGTTAGCTGATCCGTTGGTGTTCTCGATAGCCCGGATTTTAATGATTACTACCACGCGTGTTATGGCAGCTCCGGCCGGAATGCCGGAAACAACGACGCTTGGAAGAGCGTCATCGGCGGCCGTGGTCGTTATGGTGATTGTATCGTCGGTATCGGACCAGAATATTTCGCTTGAAAGGCCCTTTTTAACCTCATCCACGACGTCGGACTGGTCTGCCGGATCGGATGGGAGAAGGTCGGTCTGGACCTTAATGGCATCCACTACGGTGTCAACATCATCCACAGCAGACTGCAGAGCATTAACCAGGACGTTGGTCGCGGATATCTGTGTATTTATGTCGGACGCGTCTGCCGGATCCGCAGGCAGGCCATCGGTCTTGGCCTTAATGGCGGTAATGTCTGATGCTTTAATCCCAAAACCCACGCTAAATCCCATTCTCCATTATTCTCTCAACAATACCTCTACGGGTTGCTGCCTTTCCGCAATGGTTTGCCCGTTAGCCACGACTTCCACGATTAGATTGTTGCGCCCCAGTTCATTTCGGAAATCGATAGGCATTGACAACGCGGCTTCATGAGAAGACAAGAGGCCGGAATCCAACATCGTGCTCGCTGGCGTAAGGGTTGAAGAGGCGAAGCTTACATTGATATTATAGCCCGGGGGCATAAGCAAGATAGCGCTGACATGGGAAGGGACACTGGAAGTCCAGACAACACGGATATTGAGGGTTTTTAAGATTTCCACTGAGCTGGGGGCAACCAGGGCTACTATCTCGGCGGTTGGCCCTGCTGGTTCCAGGGGAGGTGCAACGGCTTCCACTCGAGGCAGAATGTTGATGGGTGCTAGGTCAAAGGTACCTACATCCAGCCAAGCTCCCTGTTGGCCAATTGCCTCTGCATTGAAGGTTACGTTAAGCCCGAGGTGCGTCAAGCCTGGTTTGGATGTATCCAGACTGAAGGGCAAAGATAGGGTCGCACCAGGGGTCAGGTCCATGACCTTATCAGCCACTATCTGCTGGGTGCCCTGGTTGCGAGCCTTAACGACCAGCCTTACGGTATAAGACGGGGTAGGAAAGGCAAGAGAAGGGGCTTCCAAGGTGGGCATGGGTGGCGCCTGTGTCCCCAGGGTTAAAATCCCGGATACTTCATCTCCCTGGGTTACCTGTGCAGGCAAATTATGGCTGGCAGAAGATAGCATATCCCTGGTAGGCGACGTCGGCCATGTTGGTACTGTTGGAACCGTTGGCACCGGCAGCTCGGGCAGAGCAACCTCGGGCAGAGCAACCTCGGGAATTACCTCTGGCACCTCAGGGGCCTGTATCGTAAGTGCATTCGGGAATCGGCGGCTGGTTATCGTGGTAACTCCGGTTTCATCCGTTACTTCCACCAGCAAGGCATATTCCCCGGCCGGTATCCCGTCAGTGTCAAAATGAAGTGGACTGCTGAAGGTTTGCTGGGATGCAGCCCGGACATTATCATCTACCTGCAGCGGACCAAAGCGAGCTCCAAGATTGCTGACCAGGTAGTACTGGACATCGAGGGTCGCTATCTCCGGACCGGTATTTCGCCAGTTGAGCAGGCCGGTAACTGACTGGCCCGGCTTGATTACAGGTGGCACTATACTGACATTATCGATAGCCGCGGTTAAAGCCGCTGCAATAGCGAGAGGTTCCAGAACCTGTATCTCTGGAGTTTCCGGCCTCGGCGGCGCTACCGGGAAGACGATTTGAGGCTGTGGTGCCAAGGCTGGAAAAGATGGAAAAGCAGCAGGAGCCGGGATGCTTATACTCGGGGCTACAGTGACGATTGGCCGGAATTCAATGGGGGATGCCGGAGGAGCTCCAATTGTTTTGAGTCCTTCAGGTGTCTCGGCCGAGACACCGCCTGGTACAGGTCTACCCACAGCTACAGGGGGCCTGGGAGATTCCGCGAAACTGGGTAAGGGGATAGGAGGTTCCGGAAAAGCAGGTCCTAAGGGAATCCCAGGCAAAGGAAAAGCCTGGGCATAAACGATATATTTCCCATCCTTATCGGCCAAGATGTTGGTGGTATAATCCCCGGTCAAGGATGTTGAAGTATCGAAATGGCGGACCGATGGGTCATAGCTCGGGCCTTCCACGAATACCCTGATCGTGGCCAATGGCAGACCGATGCCGAAAGCAGAAAGCCGGCCGCTGATCAGCAGTGGTTTTCCGGCCTGGACCACGGTATTTTGTCTTAAGATAGATAGAGTAAAACCTGGTATTGCTGGAGACATGTTTCCTCCTAGTGAAATAAGCCCGCCACGGACTTAAAGAATCCGATAACCATACCGCCTACTAGTATGCCTAACGCTAATAGCCGTTTGCCGTCCAGCTTTATATGGATAACGCCTTTCTGGGACTTCTGGAAATTCTCGGTCATATGTCCAAACCCTGCCAGGACCACATATTTCAGGTCTGCACCATCCACACCCTTCTGGGCTACGATTTTCTGGGCCTCCTCGATGGCAATATGAATCTGATTACTATTTTCCCCCATCAACTCTCCGTCCCCGTGATTATCCCATCGACGGTTATCGACGTCTCGTCAGTGGATCTCACCTGTACGTAGACTTCACTCCCGGTAGGAATAACGTTTTCCCGGAAGGTGAGGTTAAAAGGCGAAGTTGTTTGCCGGTCTACAGGTACCTTCTGGTCGACGTTGGCGATTATTATCCTGTAGCGGGTTTTGGAGTCGTCACTGGATACCAGTGAAATCTCATGCAGGTTGCCTATCCTTCCTGAATCAATTTTCCAGGTAACGAGGGTCTGCCATTTGGCCTGAGTGCCGGTGTAGCGGTTTATCTTCGCCACCGGCCAGCCCTGGAGAAGCTTCAGCGTTTGTATCGCCTCAGCCTGGGCGACCATTTCGGGAGTGACCTCGGGGAGGTTTTTGTGCTGTACGACTACGCCGGTATCCGGTATAGGCAAAGTCCGTTTGTCAGACTCAGCTATAAGAGGAGGAGGCTCCCCTGCTTGAGCAGGCAGCTGGCGTTCGCTGTCAGTCAGCTGTGCCTCGTCAGGAAAAAGCTGTTCGGGACCTTCCCCTATTACCTGTAGAGTATCGCCTTTACCAGCCATAGGGGACTCCTATTCGGCTCGATAGCCTACTGTTACATAGCAGCTCGCATCTATAGCATCGCCAATAACTTTAACTGCACCCAGACACTCGATACCCTTCAGATCACCCTCATTCCAGGTTATCATGTCACCCATGGCTATATTGACCCTGAGCCTGTCGACGGTTTGTTCCGAAGGTGAGGCCACGCCATTCGAAGCATCCGGGGTAAAGATGTCCTGAATCCTGATAGTACGGTCGGCGGAGCCGCCATGATTATTTATAGTAAGGGAGGTTATAATATGACGGGCATTTTTACGTCTGGCAGCCACGGAAACGGTTGTAGTATGAGCTGTAACTATTTTACTTGGCATATAACTCCTTCCTTACCAGTTCCTGGTAATCTCTTCGTAGTACTTGATTTCCTTGGCCTTCTGCAGTTCGTCCTTCGTAGGCGAAGGAATTAGCTCTATCTTGCACTTGTTAACTACGAATCCCAGAACGACCAGCTCATAGTCCACGTTCGAGAGTATCACGGGCCTGACTATAAGAGGAGACAGGTCTTTCACCAGGTAGAATTTCATCTGGGGATTATCGTAAGGGGAATCCTTTGGCTGCCTGGCTCCCAGGAATTTCTCCTTGGCATCGGTTACATCCGGGTTAATCATGCTAGCCTGCTCCAGGCCAGATATATTCTGGGTTGCCGGCAGGTAGAAGTGCACAACATAGTTGCCGAGTTTTAACCCCAGGGAAACCTCGTAAAGGGTAGTGTCGTTTGTGGGATAGAGATTCTCCATGAAACTACCCGTGCCATTCGACAAATCTATATCGCGGTAGTCGTCGACCGGAATGATATAGGAAAGGTCATAGGGGATCTGGGAGGTTTTCTGGATCCTGAAGGTTTTACCCCTGATTTGGCTGAAGGTGGAAGGCCACTTTTCCGAGAAGCGTACCAGGTAGCCCTCCTGGAGCTGCCTGGGTGGCTGTACAACTGTGAACTGTGGTTTCTGGTCTAGTATGAACATCTCTCATCGATCCTCTCTCCGCTCATTGATGAGGGAAATCGAGGGGCCCGCAGGCCCCTCATATTTTATTTATTTACTGAGGTTACTCTTCTTTGATGTCGGCCGGCTTAGCCTCAGGCTTATTGCGCTGGTGGTCTGCAGGAAACCGGGTGTCTCGCCTGGTATCTTTCTTTTCTTTAGACATATATCCTCCCTTAAAATCCCTTAATGGTCTAACTCTAAGTGGATGAAGTTGTCGCCGTAGTCAGTGGCGGTTCGACCCAGGAGGAAGCCAACCCTCTGCCAATGGAGTATCGCGGCGTTTCCGTCAGATCCTACTAATGCACCATCCGACTGGGCGTAGACGGTCCGATTCAATGAGGTCTGGCCTGGCCAGGTGGCACCGCCGGTGATGCCTGATAAACGGCCGGCAGTTTGAAGCCAGAACCAGTAGGCATTCGTAACACCCAGCTTGGCATAGCCCAGAGCAGAGACCCAGCCGGAGCCATCAGCCCAGTCTCTGACGTCACGATAGGGATTCAGGTAGATAGTGATACCCATGCTAGTGGTTACCGCATTTTTAAAGCCGGGAGAAGCAATGTAGCACGTGGTAAGCGACCCGGTGCTGACATCGTTCTTGGTGATGACGTAGTCCTGCCAGCGCTCATTGGTATCATCATAAATTACCAGGCTGGCATTCTCGTACTCATTCACGACAGCAGCCGTGTCGGCTATGACGAAAGAAACAGCGCCTGCAACCACATTCGCATTTATGGCGCCTTCAAAACCGTTGTTAGTGGAGTTTCCCGCCTTCCCTGGTGTATACGCATAGTTGCATCTCAGGAAACCTCTTTTTGCGGCAGCGATAGCTGCCCCAGCCTTACAATAGCGCCATAGGCTGTCCAATTTCCTTAACTGGGTACCCACAGGATATAGCTGGGTTGAATTCTCAGTTATCAGGTCCGCCTCACTGGGAACATTAAGATTAACGATTAATGGGGTCTTGGGCAGAATAATCAGCCCGTTCCGGAAATCTACTCTCCGTCCGTCAATTACTGACCTTCTCATAGATAAGCTCCTTTAAAAAATTCTGATTCCCTAGCCCCGGGCCATTGGCCCGGGGCGGGCTTAACTTCGCGTTGTCAGTTCGCTACCTTATGCCAGGGTTGCAATGTCTGTCAGGTCTCTCAGGTTCTTGGCTTGTACGATCCAGAGGCCGATGGGTTGCATTTCATCCGTACCGGTCTGGAAGTAGTATGCCTGTATCTTCCCAGTCTCCTCCGGGGGCAGGATAAGGGGAATCTTCAGCTCGATGAGGGGGCTGCCCTTCTCGTCATTTATGATCACGAAATCCAGGTCATCCAGATTCTTGGAATCGGAGTTCTTGGTAACCTGGACGGCGTCGACACAGGGATTTGTTGCCGGGTTGTACATGGCAAGAACTATCAGAGCCTCTTCCTCACCCATTATCAAATTGGCGCCGCTGGTAAGTCCTTCTATGAACCATTTTGAACCAGTGGACGTTATCGGCCGCGACCACTTGCTTCTTGCAGTCGCTGAGGGGTCGGGATCATAGAAACTGCGGGCCGCCAACTGGATGAAGTCGAGCTCGTTGCCAGAGCCGGCAGATCCTTTGAATCCCTGCTTGGACTCATTGTTGACGATACGTATAACAGATAAAAGGAGAACGGCATTCTTGGCGTAGACTGCCTGGATAAGCGGGTCCAGCTGCTCGATCTTGTTCTCCAGTTGGTCGGCGAAGACCTTTATATCATACCTGGAAAACTTGGAGCGGGAGTAAGTTTTGCCACCTAGGTTGATCTGGTCCTGCTCCACGAACTGGCTTTTAAGGTCTTCTGGTTCCCCTTCCTGGTAAAAGCCAGCGTCTTTCAATGTCTGAACTACTGAGAGGGTTCTAACTGCTCCTTCAATTGTCATGGGAAAAACCTCCTAATTTAATAAAAACAAACCCATTACTGGGCATCTATTGAGGGTAGTCTTGCAGGTCGTGCCGGTTTGACCTGCTGGTCTTTGGCTTCTGCAGTTGGGGCTGGCGGTGCTGCTGCTGCTTTCCCGGTAAGAATCGCTGAAGGACGTGGAAGTCCGGCCGGGACAACGACGTTCTCTACCTGGGTCAGGACCTGTTGAAGATTTGCCGGCAATCCCGGCAATCCCGGCAACGCTGCTGGTGCTGCACCGGGCGCTGCGCCGGGGAGGCCTGGCAGGGCTGGAGCCGCCATTGCCAGAGCATCAATTCCCTGGCTTGTTATGTTAGTAAGGCCCGTCCCGAGCTGTTGAATTCCCATACTGGCCTGTTCTCCCAGCTTCTTGAACGCATCGAGAGGAGCTGTTAACGGATTTACTGGCATGTTTCCCTCCTGTAATTATTTACAAATACCTTACCGTGTCAGTGCGCCTACGTCGGATTTTATGCCTTCAAAGGTTTCAATCACCCCATCGAAACCACCCTTTACGGCACCAACTAGTCCTCCAGCCATGTGGCCGATCCCGGAAACAGCAGGGCCGAGTACAGCCGTGGGAGATTTAGGAGTTCCTGGGGTCTGTCTGGGTTTAGCGATGTCCTGCTCCAGTTGCTGGGTAGCCCCCGTTAAGGCGGTCCCGACGTTACTGGCTATCTGGGCGGGGGTGGCTAAAACTCGACTCGCTATACTGGCACCGGCGTCAATGACCTCCAAGGGAGATGGAATTTTCCCTCTCATAATGTCCTCCTTCTCAGAAATACAAAGAGGCGAGGCCCCCATAACGGGAACCTCGCCTCATCTTCTATGTCAGCGAGTGGCAAACCAAAGCGGTTGCCTTTTCCTAGTATTTTTGAAAGACTAAACTATTTTTTGGGAGTTGTCAAGCCTTCTTGGGTAAAACTTTCCGTCCGAGCCAACTATCCCTTTTATCGCTTCCGGTGTTCCAGACAGTATCCATCTTGCCATCTACAACAGCAATCCTGAGCTCCCCATGACCGTGCTGTCGAATGATATGGAATTTCTCAAGGATAAACTGGTCTTCGAGTTCTTCCAGGGTTTCAGCCATTATATTCCCAAAACCCTGTTGAGTAAGAGATTCAGGGACTTCATAGTTTCCGCGAGCTTGGGTTCCTGGAGAGCATTTGTAAGATTGCGTAAATCCGTGGGGCTTAAGCCGTCTATACTGCTGGCCAGGATGTGTATATCCGGCTGGAGCTTTTCTATATTACCATTGAGTCTCTGAATCTCGGCGAGCAGCTGGTCCGGTGAAGGCATGTTCACAAAGCCTGCAAGAAAACTGGCCAGAGGGTTTGGAGGCGGAGTCGGAGGCGTGTCGTGCTTGTTCATAATAATCGGGGATTCTATGGAACGTCCTGAATATCGCTACTCCATTCGGATAAACCCTGTCCTGCTGGTTAAGCTCAGTTCGCTGCGGTTGAGTCATTTTGGTTGCGACATCAGCCATGATGTTGTCATTCACGAAATCCGCTATAAAATCCCCCACCGTTGGGATGTTGCCTACAGTCCAGCCGACTATATCCGTTAAGACGCCCTGCAGAACCAGATCCATCTTGTCCGGAGGCAACGGCTCGGTCAGCTCTTTAATAGATGGTATATATTTCCTTACATTAAGGAGGGCTTTCAGGCCTGTCTCTTTCATTGGAACATGCTCCACGTCGGAATTCCCCAACCAGTCTCGTTGTCATGGGCATGACCCTTGCGAGCCATGACTTCCTTGAACTGCTGGGCTGTCATCCCGGGGAACTGGTGTTTAAGTAAAGCTATGAGGCCGGAAACATGAGGTGTAGACATACTGGTCCCAGATATAGCCACATAGCCCAGTCCCGCCTGAGGCTGCTGAAGTCCCATGGGAGAGATACGGCTTGTTCCGGGGGAAATCTTGGTTCCTGGCGCCGCCACATCAGGCTTGCTGGGAAACTTGCGGCCTCCCCGGCTGGAGAAGTCGGCCACTTTTCCCTGCATGTCTATGTCTGCTACTGTAATAGCTTCGGGACAGCTCCCAGGGTTGCCGATGGTGTCGGGGTTCGGTCCTGAATTTCCGGCTGCGATTACAAAGATTGCTCCTTTGCGCGTTAGTGCCCGGATAACCCGCCACTCGGGGTCATTCTCCGGACCACCCTGGGGCTCACCATCTGATGATCCCAGGCTCATGGAAATAATCTGGCAGCCCTTGTTCCAACAGGTCGAGATAGCATTAACTATCTCGCTGGTGAACCCTGTCCCGACGCCTCGGCCGAGACATTTAACGCTGACCAGCCTGGCACGGCTTACACCCTCAACTACAATTCCCGCCGGTGAATTGTAAAGGGCGCCGGCAGCTGTAGAGCATAAATGGCTGCCATGTCCGTTCTTGTCAAACATCTCACGGAAGGGCCAGGAGATCTCAGAGTACCACTCGGCGCCCGCCAGCTGGGGATGGTTTGGGTCTATGCCGGTATCGCAGACTCCCAGCTTTTGCATTTCCCCGGTAAAACCTCTCCTCACGGCGTCTTCCGCCTCCATAACAAGTCGGCTAACCGATGTTGGCCACCAATCTGTTCCTGGAACCGGCATCTGGACAATCCTTTTCTCGATATCCCCATGGACTATTTTCACTGCGGGAATACGATTTATGATCTGTATTAGTTCAGGGGAAACGGGATTCAGAGCTATAAATCCAAAGAATTTATTGGTCGAGCTAATAACGTCCTGAGGTAGCCTTATCCCGGTTAGGGCACCTAAAGTTTCGTTAACACGGTTAACGTCTACCTCTATCAGAACGCGCTGTACGGGTATGGTGAAGAGATGTGATTCCAACCATGGATTTAACATATGCCCATACCTCCTATATTAATGTAGTATAATAAGTCCCGGAAAATACATTGTCAAGAGGAGGTCTATTATGGTTCTGACTTATGAAAAGTGGGAAACCCGGGTAAAAGAGGTTGAGCAAGAAATAAGAGATGTCCTAAAGGGGGGGGGTACCCCGTTAAATATCGCCTGCTCATACCAGATGGGATTGTGTACGAAAGACGGCGTGGAAGCTGACCTTACCAAGGGGAAGTTTTTGAGGCCGACACTGTTGATGCTCATGTGTACGGGATTGGGAGGTAAGTCAGAAACGGCCCTGTCGGCAGCTGCATGTCTGGAACTTATACACCGCAGCTCCCTGGTGTTCGACGATATACAGGATAACGGTCTGGACCGTAATGGCCGTCCCACGATTCCGGCAGTGTGGGGAAGTAACCAGGCCATTAATGCCGGTAATGCGTTGTCCTGTTATGCCCGTCTGGCCCTTCAAAGGATGAGGGGTAAAGGGTGTCCCGAATCGGTCGTCCTGGATGTCATGGACGTGCTGGAAAGGATGGTTATTAGGATTTGCGAAGGACAGTGGCAGGACCTGGCCTTTCAAAAAGGGGAAATCGGTATTCACAAGCCGATATCTTTTTATATGGATATGGCCCGGAACAAAACCGGCGCCCTCTTTGCCGCTGCCTGTGAGGTCGGAGCAATGATAGCGGGGAGTCCGCCAAGTGTCCAATATGCGGCCCATAGGTTTGGGGAGTTCCTGGGCCTGGCTTTTCAGATCCATGACGACTACCTGGGAATATGGGGCGATGAAACAGAAGTCGGGAAAACAGCCAATGACCTTATGGAAAAGAAGCATTCCCTGCCGGTAGCCATTGCTCTGGAGAGAATTCCCAATGAACATGTTATGCCTATGAAGTGTATGGTCCACGTGCTTAATAGTCCTTTCATCAGTCCTCAAGATGCCGTGGTAATCAGGGAGACTATGGAGGCCAATGGTATTGATAAGCAGACCCTGAGTATGGAGCGCCAGATTGCGTCGGATGCCGAAAAGGCCCTCCGGACCATCCCAGTCAACACTGCCGAGCTTGAGGGATTACTGAATTTCATCAAGGCCGGGATGGAGCGCACCTTTTAATACTGAAGAATGTCCCTTTAGAAGCTCTCCGGTCATCAAATACCTGGGGTATTTTCCGGTTGATATAGGTTCC
>LAZR01002029.1_pt1 | contig 12120 bp, 14 predicted proteins | sample 329461 | NCBI WGS metagenome assembly LAZR01 (sample SAMN03002196, study PRJNA259156) | marine sediment metagenome | biome: sea floor; feature: Hydrothermal impacted sediments; material: marine sediment; isolation source: Loki non-amplified sample from Loki's castle hydrothermal vent sediment ...
GCCACCCTATGCGCGGCCTTACCCTATGGAGCAAACATGCAGGTCAACGAGACGCTGAACGACGGTCTTAAACGCGGCTATGCCATCACTGTGACAGCAGCTGAGCTGGAGGCCAAGGTCAACGAAAAACTGGCCGAAGCGCAGCCTGAAGTCGAAATGAAGGGGTTCCGCAAAGGTAAAGTACCGCTGGCGCTGATGAAAAAGCAGTTCGGCCAAAAGATCATGGGCGAAGCGATGCAGGAAAGCATCGATGGTGCTATGCAGGAACATTTCGAAAAAACCGGCGACCGCCCCGCGATGCAGCCTGATGTAAAAATGTCGAATGAAGAGTGGAAAGAAGGCGACGACGTCGAGGTCACGATGACCTACGAAGCGTTGCCTGAGATTCCCGAAGTAGACCTGTCGTCGATCAAGTTGGATAAACTGGTCGTTAAAGCAGATGATGCAGCAGTTGATGAAGCGCTGGGCAACCTTGCCGAAACCGCTCAGGATTTCGAACCCCGTAAGGCTGGCACCAAGGCCAAAGACGGCGACCAGATTGTGTTTGACTTCCTTGGCAAGGTAGACGGCGAAGCCTTTGAAGGCGGCGCAGCAGAAGATTATCCACTGGTTCTCGGCTCTAACTCCTTCATCCCAGGCTTCGAAGAGCAACTGGTCGGTGCTGTTACGGGCGACGAAAAAGACGTCACTGTTTCTTTCCCAGAAGACTATCAGGCACCTCACCTTGCGGGCAAAGAAGCCACATTCGAGTGTAAGATCAAAGAGGTGAAAAAGCCTGTTCCCGCTAAGATCGACGATGAGCTGGCAAAGAAGTTCGGGGCCGAAGATTTGGCCGCGCTGAAAACCCAGATATCCGAACGCCTTGAGGCCGAATATGCCGGTGCTGCACGCGCTGTGATGAAGCGTGGCCTGCTGGACGAGCTGGATAAGCTGGTTAGCTTTGACCTTCCGCCGTCTCTGGTCGAAGCCGAAGCGGGCCAGATTGCACACCAGCTATGGCATGAGGAAAACCCTGACGTAGAGGGCCACGATCACCCCGAGATCGAGACCACGGACGAGCACAAGACACTTGCCGAACGCCGTGTGCGTCTGGGCCTGTTGTTGGCTGAGTTGGGCCAGAAAGCCGAAGTTCAGGTAACTGACGCCGAAATGACCCAAGCAATCATGAGCCAAGCCCGTCAGTATCCTGGTCAAGAGCGCCAATTCTTTGAATTTGTTCAGCAAAACCAGCAGATGCAGCAACAGATGCGTGCGCCGTTGTTCGAAGACAAGGTTGTTGACCATGTGTTCGAACAAGCAACGTTGACCGAGAAAGAAGTGTCTAAAGAGGACCTTCAGAAAGCCGTTGAGTCGCTTGAAGACGAATAAGCGAGAACTTTCGGTTCTGTAGCTTGGGCCGCCCGTCATTGGGCGGCCTTTTTCGTTGGTACTAGGCACGGTTATCTGGTCTAAATAGAGTACATAGTTACATAGGCTGGCAGTGAGGTTTAGACCCTAATGGACAAACCAGACAAGCAAGCGCGGCGAGCGGCCCGTAACCAACAACCTTTGACCGAAGACGAACGCAAGGCACGCCGCCGGGCAAAACGCAATTTGCGCCATGCCGAAGCTATGGGGTTTTTGAAGGGTGTGACAGCCATGCTAAAGCCCGGAGATCTGGCGTTAGATTGTGGGGCTAACGTTGGGGTGGTATCGTCATTGTTGGCGGACACGGGCGCTGACGTCATCAGCTATGAACCAGATCCCTATGCCTTTGCCCAATTGAGCGACGCATTGGGTGATAGGCAGAATGTGCAGCTTATCAATGCAGCCGTCGGCGCAAGTTCGGGCAATGTACGCCTGATGAGAGCATCTAACTTTGACGAAGATAAAAAGGGTGCATCTGTCAAAAGCACAATCGTTGATGGCGGCCGCATGATCGCTGCGGAAAATTATGTAGACGTAAAGCTATTGGATTTTTTGACAATATTGAGCGGCGAAATTGAAAATCGCGGTGAAATTGCATTTGTGAAAATGGATATCGAAGGAGCAGAGCTTGAGCTGTTGGAGGCGATGGATGCAGCAGACTTGATTAGGGATATTCGTTGTCTGGTGGTCGAAACCCACGAGCGCAAATTTGCAGAGCTTCGACCAAGGTTTCGTGCGTTGCGCGAGGCATTTTCAGAGAAATACCCGAAGCGTCAGGTCAACCTTGATTGGATATAGCAAGGCTGCATGACCGATCCAGCGTCACCCCTTGCGCAACCCGGTTTCGACTAACATACCCCTGCGCTTTGCTTCGTAATAATAGCCCCGTGCATACCATTTTATAGCTGTGGCGTGATCTCCATCTGCCAGCATCCACGCGCCGCGTAGATATTTGACGCCGTATTTGAGGTTAATATCCGGGTCCAGCAGATCGCCTTTATCCCCTCTGAACCCCATTCCGCGGGCAGTGGCAGGAAGGATTTGCAGCAGCCCGTAATAGGGGCCGTTGCGGGCCTGTGGCTGGTGCGTGCTTTCCCGAATTGCTAACCGGTGAACCAAGGGGCGCGGCACATCGTAGAAGTCGGACCATTTGTTAATGAGCCTGCGCAGTTCGGGCGTCTCGTTAGGGTGTAAAGGTATCCTACGGGTAGCAACGGCCAGCTCAGGTACGGCCGAGGTGCTGGCACAGGCGGAAAGCGCGGGGGTGCTCACCAGCATCTGACACATAATACGTCGGGTAAAAACTTTCATATGAAGCTCGTTTTATTGGCTTCCAGAACCCTACACTGTGAATGACGCACGGCAATATCGCTGGTCCAGGGTGGGCATGGTGCCGCTTAACACCCCCATAGATGAGCGTAGAATCGCAAACTGTCAGATTCATGTGCTCATGTTTTCGTAGACAAATGATGAAATTTTATAGCAACTAAATGGTTTTCGGAGCCTAAAAACGATTCTGTGTCTATATTCAGCGCCTAGGGCTGGCAGGGTAAACGGTTATATTCACGTATGCTCGGGGTGTGATGTGCCAGACGCGACTTAGATGTTTGCAAAAAAAAAGCGCCGCCCCAAATGATTTGGGGCGACGCTTTGGTATGCGTTTTAGACGATTAGGCTTTGGCGTCGTCGTCTTCTGAGCTTCCAGCATCAGACCTATCGTCGTCATCCGACGCGGCAGAGCCGATATCGTCAAACAATTCGGAGATCTCGAATTCGGCAGCAGCTTCTTCTTCTGCGGCCAATTCCTGGATCGATTTGCCAGCAGCCTGAAGCTCGGCTTCTTCGGCGGAACGTGCAACGTTCAGCTGAATGGTCGCTTCTACCTCAGGGTGCAAGACCACGTTTACGTCGTGCAGTCCCAGATCTTTGATCGGGCTACCCAGAATGACCTGCTTGCGGTCTACTGTGAAGCCTTCAGCCGTTGCTGCTTCGGCCGCGTCACGTGTCGTAACCGACCCGTAAAGTGCGCCCGAATCAGAAGCGGAGCGGATGATGATGAACTGCTGACCGTTCAGCTTGTCCGACATTGCTTCGGCTTCTTTTTTGGTCTCGAGGTTTTGTGCCTCAAGCTGTGATTTCTGGCCCTCAAATGCTTCGATGTTGGCTTTGGAGGCCGACAGCGCTTTGCCTTGAGGCAGCAGGTAGTTACGTGCGTAGCCGGGTTTTACATCGACGACTTCGCCCATTTGGCCAAGCTTGGCCACACGTTCCAGAAGGATAACTTGCATGTGCTTTCTCCTTACTTAACGGCGTAGGGCAGCAAGGCGAGGAAGCGGGCGCGTTTGATGGCACGGGCCAATTCACGCTGCTTTTTCGCAGAAACTGCAGTGATACGGGATGGAACGATTTTGCCGCGCTCAGAGATGTAGCGCTGCAGCAGACGTGTGTCTTTGTAATCGATTGCCGGTGCGTTGTCGCCCGAGAAGGGGCAGACTTTACGACGGCGGAAAAATGGTTTTGCGGCCATGGTTTATGTCCTTTCTTTCAAGCTGATGATCAACGGCGCTCGCGGCGTTCGCCGCGCTCGGGACGCTCATCGCGTTTCTGCATCTGAACCGATGGCAGCTCTTTATGCTCATCAACTTTGATGGTCAGAACGCGCATCACGTCGTCATGCAGGCGCATCAGACGCTCCATTTCCTGAATTGCGGGTGCAGGTGCATCCGAACGCAGAAAGGCGTAGTGGCCCTTGCGGTTTTTGTTGATCTTATAGGCCATCGTTTTGACGCCCCAGTATTCGCTGTCGACGAGCTTGCCGTCGTTGTCAGCCAAAACTGTGCCAAAATGTTCGATAAGGCCTTCTGCTTGCGTGTTGGACAAATCCTGACGCGCAATCATAACATGCTCATAAAGCGGCATGTGCACTCCTATTTCTATCAAGGCGCATTTCATAGGTAGGGCAAGTGCGTTTTGCGGCCCCACCACGAGAGTCTGCGCGGTTCATAAATTGATGCAAAACGAACCGCTCATATACAGGGTTTCCTGAGTTGAGCAAGGGGCAACGGGTTCTTTGGACAACGGATGGCCGCCATCCGTTCTAAGGTGTCCGACCCATGACAATCCTTTGCCGTGATTAGGACAAAATTGCCCGCTACCACTGAACGTATCTGCGAGGGTGTGCACAATCAGAAGGGTAGAGTAATGACGATAACATCCGATTTTATGACCAGCGGCCAGCTCCAGGTTTTATCGGGTAGTACGGTAGGCGGTGCACGTTCAATACTTCGATTAATGCAGCGGTTGGTTGGGGTGTCTTTGCTGATGGCGTCATCCGGCCTGTGGTTGGCACCCGGTGCGAACTGGAGCACCGAAATCATGCTAATGAAAATGGCGCTATCGGCCATTTCGCTACTGGTGGGTGTCTGGTTAATGTTATCGGGCCAGAAACCAGCAACACCGGAAATACAGATCGACACAGTGCGCCGCGAAGTGCGGCTGGTGCGTCCTGGCCCCTTGGGCGCGGATCTGTTGCTGCAAAAATGCAGGTTTTCTGATCTGAGCAAGGTCAAGCGAGAGGACCGAGTGCTGATGTTTTGGGATGAAAAGGGAAATTTCATCGCCGATGTCTACATTGGGCAGAAAAACGTCATGGATGCCTTGATATCTGGCTTGCTTGATTCCGGCCAGGTGGTCTGATCCTCGTATGCCAATTCAACGAGCGTGCAGTGAGTGTTCATTCTCGCGCACTAACTGTTGAATGCTGCTGGGTTGCCGCGCCCAGGAATTGCTTCATGTTGTCGCAGAGATAAAACCCAACTGGAGTTCTTACATGAATATGAAGCCTGTTATTCTAGCCGCTGCCCTTGCCTTGGGCGCAAGTTCTTCCTTTGCTGCCGAAAAATACGTTCTTGATCCAAGTCACAGTCAGATCGTTTTCACCTACAACCATCTCGGATTCTCGACCACAACTTCTATGTTCAGCGGATTCGATGGCGAAATCATGCTGGATGAAGCCGAACCGGCAAATTCTTCGGTCTCGGTTTCCTTTCCCGTGATGGATATGATCACCGGATGGGACCCGCGTAGCGAACATTTTATGAGCGCGGATTTCTTTGGAGCCAAGGAAGGTGACATGGTTACCTTCCAATCGACAGGTATCGAGGTCACGGGCGATAATACGGGACTGATCACGGGCGATTTGACGCTGAATGGCGTTACTAAATCTGTCGTGCTGGACGCGAAACTAAACCAGATGGGTGAGCATCCGATGGCGAATAAGCCTTGGGCTGGATTTGACGCGACCACTACAGTCAGCCGAACGGATTACAATCTTGGCAAGTTTGCCCCCTTCATCGGTGACGAAGTGAAAATAAACATTTCTGTTGAAGCGATGAAAGCAGAGTAAGCTTAGCGCCATTCTGCGAAGATAAACGCCGGGGTATTTCCCCGGCGTTTTACGTTGAAGAGCTAATTGGGAATTAATGGAGCCTCAGCCAGCATATCTACGCAAAGACACAGACGGCACGGAGTAAGGAGCGGCCGTTTCAGAAGGAAAGATTGAAACACGATGCCGTGCCAGTCTGACGAGTACATTACCGTAAGCTCTCTCTTTATTAGGCTGGAAAACCGGCGAGGGCCGCTGCAATTTTTGCCATAGATTTTACCTTGTGAACAAAGAAATTCCCAAAATTGTCAATCTGGGTCGCGAGTTGCCGTCAACTTGATGTCCAGTTGAACTTCAAACGCCAAGGTGCCTGCATCTGTCACTGTCTCGCCCACGCCAAAATCGCGTCGATCCAATGTTAGAGTGCCGTGCATCTGTGCGGTATCTTTCTGAAGCAACAGGGTGAACGGCAAAACCACCGGCATCGTGAGGTCTTTTACCGTCAGTTTGCCTTGAGCGGTATAACCGTCTGCCCCTACCATGATGTCTGCGGTGAACGTCGCAGTGGGAAAAGTAGTTACGTTGAAGAAATCTGCTCCTAGCGCCTGAGATGTTACCGACCCCAATGCCAACGATGGGATGGAAACGGTGGTTTGGACCTCACCTGCCTTACCGGTCTCGACAGATTCGTTGAAAGATATTGAAGAGGTCCAGTTGGCAAAGCTCCCTTCCACTGGTGACCCGAACGGCGTAACCCTGAGGACGATGGTGCCGTCTTGCACTTGCCATTCAGACACGACGTTTTCCAAAGGGACCGAAGATATAGCGGACGTGTTGGACCGATCAGCGTTCGCATCGGTTATGCCCAAAGCCAGCCCCACTGCAATGGTGGCAGCCCAGGCGGCTGTCGCGGTCAGGACGGGCGCAGCGCTGTGATGCTGAACGGGCAGCGGGCCTAGCGCCGGGGTGCCCGGCAACATGCGCCGCAAGGTTGCGTCGCGGTCGATCAAATGATGTTTCATTGCCCCGAGAAAATGCAAGATCACCGCGCCGATTAATACTTTTCCCGCGATCTCGTGCAGCGTGGCAAAGACATGCTCGACCGTAGTGCTCTTGGGGATAAACGGTAAGCCTTGACTAAATGGCCACCAGATAGGGGCAAACCCTGACGCTGCGGCGTGGGCGATCCAGCCCGCCAATGGCACGATCACCAATGATCCGTACAACACCCAGTGCGTGGTTTCAGCGAGCCAGCTTTCCCACCTGTGATCTGCGTTCAACAGACCTGGTCGTGATTGGAACAAGGCCCATGATATTCTGGCCAAGGCGGCAAGGAATACCGTGACGCCCAAGGTTTTGTGCAGCGAAAAATACCAGGCTTTTGCCCCCAGTTCGGCTTGGGTTTCGAAAGGCAAGTCGCTGGCATAAAGCCCAAGGGCGATTAAGGTGATAACCAGCAAGGCAATAAACCAGTGAAAGAATTTGGTAACCGCACCGTAACGAATTGCGGTATTGTGAAGGGCCATTGAAGATGCTCCGAAAATTGCTGCGCTGGATACTTAGCGCACAGAACGAATGGCACAAATGCCGATACGCGCACATGCTGCGTGCAGGCTTGTTTGAACCGCACCCACACGTTAAAGCCCTTGAAACGCAAAATCGGGAGACCCTATGACCATTGCATTCGTATATCCGGGCCAAGGTGCACAGACCATCGGAATGGGACGCGACCTGGCAGATGCCTATCCTGCGGCCAAGGCCGTCTTTGACGAGGTGGACGAGGCATTGGGTGAAAAGCTGTCGACGCTAATCTGGGAGGGAGACGCCGAAGAGCTTACCCTGACACAGAATGCGCAGCCTGCGCTTATGGCAACATCGATGGCTGCGATGGCTGCAATGAAGTCCGAGGGAATCACACTGGGCCGGGCGGCCTATGTCGCGGGTCATTCGTTGGGAGAATATGCAGCACTTTGTGCAGCAGGCACGTTTTCACTATCTGACACTGCGCGGTTGCTGCGTATTCGTGGCCGCGCGATGCAGTCGGCAGTTCCCGTGGGGCAGGGTGCGATGGCCGCGCTCTTGGGGCTTAGCTTTGAGCAAGCCGAAGCGGTTGCCGCACAAGCTGCCCAAGGCGATGTGTGCCAGGTCGCTAACCAGAATGACCCGGCGCAAAACGTCGTATCGGGTAGCAAGGCCGCCGTTGAGCGCGCAGTTGATCTGGCCAAGGCCGCCGGTGCCAAACGCGCCCTGTTGCTGCCGGTGTCGGCCCCGTTTCACTGCGCCTTGATGGCCCCGGCTGCTAAAGAAATGGCAGATGCGTTGGCCGATGTTGACATGCAGGCCCCATCGGTGCCGGTCGTCGCCAATGTCATCGCCGAGGCGGTCAGCGACCCAGCCGAGATTCGCGAACTATTGATCAAGCAGGTCACTGGCCAGGTACGTTGGTTGTCGTCGATTGAATGGATGTCTGCGCAAGGCATAACCGAAATATGGGAAATCGGAGCGGGCAAGGCATTGTCGGGCATGATCCGGCGGATCGACAAGACAGTTGCCACAGTAAACATTGGGACTGCGGCGGATGTCGCGGCGATTAACCTAGCCTGAACCACCGAGATAAAGGGAATATTAAATGTTTGATTTAACAGGTAAAAAAGCGCTAATTACGGGCGCATCCGGCGGTATAGGTGCGGATATTGCGCGCGCTCTTTACGCTCAGGGGGCAACTGTTGGGCTGTCTGGGACCCGGACGGAACCGTTAGAGAGCCTGAAAGCCGAGCTGGGAGAACGTGCGCATGTGCTTGCCTGTAACTTGAGCGACATGGAAGCGGCCGAGGCTTTGCCAAAGCAGGCAGCGGAGGCAATGGGGTCAGTGGACATACTGGTCAACAATGCCGGCATTACTCGAGACAACCTGTTCATGCGCATGTCCGATGACGAATGGAATTCGGTTATCGCCGTCAATCTGACCGCCACGTTCAAGCTGTGCAAAGGTGTGATGCGCGGCATGATGAAGGCACGTTGGGGCAGAATTGTGAATATCTCAAGTGTAGTAGGATCAACGGGAAACCCGGGGCAGGCCAATTACGCCGCGTCCAAGGCGGGCATGATCGGTATGTCAAAGTCCCTAGCTTACGAGGTCGCGAGCCGTGGCATTACTGTGAACGCTGTTGCACCAGGTTTTATATCCACTGCGATGACCGATAAGTTGACCGATGATCAGAAATCGGGAATCATGTCGCAGATACCCACAGGGCGCATGGGTACCGCTGCGGAGATCGCATCGGCGGTCGTATATCTTTCTAGCACGGAAGCTTCTTATGTCACAGGAACAACCTTGCATGTGAACGGTGGTATGGCCATGTTGTGACCTTGCGTCTCAAAGCGTTTGCCAAACTTGTGTCTTATGCTAAAGGAGGCGCAGATTCCACGACAGGGAGGCTTGATTGCTACCCTTACCTTGTGACAACAAGGACCATAGCCGCCCTTCGGGGCACGATCCAGACGGACCGGTAACGGTTTCGAACGGAAACAGAAGAGGGCTCTGTAGCCCGAATGAATGAGGACAGAATATGAGCGACGTCGCAGAACGCGTTAAGAAGATCGTTGTAGAGCACTTGGGTGTTGAAGAAGACAAAGTTGTCGAGAACGCTTCGTTCATCGACGATCTAGGCGCAGACAGCCTCGACACGGTTGAACTGGTCATGGCGTTCGAAGAAGAGTTCGGCATCGAGATCCCCGATGACGCGGCTGAAAACATTCAGACCTTCGGCGACGCAGTCAAGTTTATCAAAGAAGCGTCCTAAAACGCTTGAGCTGACTAGCCTCCTTAGGCGGCTGATCGGCGTATTAGTTCTTAAACGGCGAGCTTTCTTAGCGAAAGCACGCCGTTTTTGCATTCTTGGTATGGTTCATGCTTGTCTCAACCCGCGCGGGTAGGCGACAATACGCGAGACAGAAATTCAAGCGTGAAGGTAATTCACCCGATGTCACGAGCCGTACCAACCATCAATACCGCTAGGCTAACGCTTAGAGGAATGCGATCTGAAGATTTTTCTAGATACGCCGAAATATGGGCGATGCCTGAAGTGGTTTGCCATACAATCGGTGCGCCCAAGCTGAAGGCACAGTCTTGGGATGCTTTCCTGCAAAACGCAGGCCACTGGCAAATTGTCGGATTTGGGCAATGGGCCATACAGCCACGAGGCACACGGGTAATGGACGGCCAGACGGGCTTCTTTTTCGGTTCGCGCGGATTCGGCGATGACTTCGACCCTTTTCCCGAAGCCGGTTGGGTCTTGTCGCTTGAAGCGCAGGGAAAGGGGTTGGGGTTCGAGGCCGCGAGCGCTGCGCATGATTGGTTTGACAGAGTGGTCACAGGACGAACAGTTTGTATGATTTCGGTGCAAAACAAGGCTTCACTGCGGTTGGCCACCAATCTTGGCTACAACGCGATGCGCGAAGTTGATTCCGACAGTGGCAGGGTTTGCTTGATGACGCGCAAGGGGCCGCCCATCTGATCCACATCAGAACGCTTCGCGACTTGAAATTCACGGTCTCAACAAGGTATAGCCGGTCAACGTTAAGAAACACCAAGGGGCTTGGATATGCGCAGAGTAGTTGTGACAGGTTTGGGATTGGTGACTCCGTTAGCTGATGGAGTCGAGGCAAGCTGGTCCAGAATCCTGGATGGGCAGTCGGGCGCAGGCCCCATCAAGGGATTTGATGCAAGCAGGTTGGTTACTCAATATGCGTGCGAGGTCCCCTTGGGCGATGGTAGCGACGATACGTTCGACGCCAATAAGTATATGGAGCCCAAGGAACAACGTAAGGTTGATACGTTTATTCTTTTCGGTATGGCCGCTGCACAGCAGGCGGTTGAGGACTCTGGATGGATGCCAACGGATCGTGAAGATCTTGAACGCACCGGGGTTTTGATCGGCTCGGGTATTGGTGGCTTGAACTCCATCGCGAATACCGCCGTGATGATGCATGAAAAAGGCCCCCGTCGGGTCAGCCCATTCTTTGTCCCAGGGGCGCTGATCAATCTCATTTCAGGGCAGGTTTCGATTCGCTATGGTTTTCGCGGGCCGAACCATTCGGTCGTCACAGCATGTTCCACCGGTGCACATGCCATCGGAGATGCAAGCCGCCTGATCATGCACGGTGATGCGGATGTCATGATTGCCGGCGGGGCTGAAGCCGCAATTTGCGAGATCGGCATCGCAGGATTCAACGCATGCAAGGCTCTCTCGACCAAGCGCGGCGACGATCCGAAGAAAGCCAGCCGCCCCTACGATGCGGACCGCGATGGTTTTGTGATGGGCGAGGGTGCTGGTATCGTTGTTTTGGAAGAGTATGAACATGCCAAGGCGCGCGGGGCTAAGATTTATGCCGAGGTTCTGGGCTATGGTCTGTCGGGCGATGCCTATCACATCACCGCGCCTGCCGAAGATGGCGACGGGGCAGAAAGATCTATGCGCAGTGCGCTGCGTGGCGCGGGGCTTGAGCCGAAAGATATTGATTACATTAACGCTCACGGCACCTCTACCATGGCAGATGTGATCGAACTGGCGGCTGTGGAGCGGATGCTTGGTGACGCTGTTGAGGGGGTCACGATGTCTTCGACTAAATCGGCGACGGGACACTTGTTAGGGGCGGCCGGTGCTATAGAAGCGATCTTTTCGATATTGGCGATCCGTGATCAGGTTGCCCCCCCTACGATCAACCTGGACAACCCCGCTGTCGATACCAAGATTGATCTTGCGCCCAACAAGAAAGTTGAACGCAAGATTGAGGTGGCGCTGAGCAACTCGTTCGGTTTCGGTGGTACCAACGCTAGTGTAATATTTGGGAAAGCTTCCTAATGTGGCGCCACATAGCGTCTAACGCGGTTACTTTTCTGATCGTAGCATTGTTCTTGCTGGGTGGCATTATCATGTGGGGCCGCGGGCAATATGATGCTCCCGGCCCACTTACCCAAGCTATTTGTCTGCAGGTGGAACGCGGCTCGAACATGCGTACGGTTGGCGATAACCTCGCAGAGCAAGAAGCAGTCACTTCTGCTTCGATCTTTCGTATCGGTGCAGAGTACGAAAAAAAAACCCGTGCTCTTAAAGCCGGCAGCTTTCTGATCCAACCTGACGCATCCATGCAGGAGATCGTGGATACCGTAACACGCGGGGGGGCCAGCACCTGTGGCACTGAGGTCGTTTACCGGATCGGGATAAACCGCTTAAGCACCCAAGTCCGCGAACTGGATCCCGCGACCAGCCGGTTTGTAGAGCGTGCCGAATTTACGCCGGGTGTGGATGAGGTGCCAGAAGTCTATA
>LAZR01002030.1_pt1 | contig 12119 bp, 24 predicted proteins | sample 329461 | NCBI WGS metagenome assembly LAZR01 (sample SAMN03002196, study PRJNA259156) | marine sediment metagenome | biome: sea floor; feature: Hydrothermal impacted sediments; material: marine sediment; isolation source: Loki non-amplified sample from Loki's castle hydrothermal vent sediment ...
TGCGAAGACCATAATAAGGGGGTGAGGTGACTACGCAATTGATACTTTCGGCCAATATCTTTTTGATAATGTCAATCGCATCACCCTGTAAAATCTGGCTTTTCATATTTCCATCCTTAGTTGTTGGGGAATCGGATAGTTCTTTCTGGTCATAATAACCTCAGTTGCTTTGGCTTTTGTCTAAACTCGTCTGCCTCAGCCCTGGTCAACGTGACGCTCTCAACCCCGCACCAGCTGCAACCGACAGAACAGACAATGATTTGGTCCAGGAAGTTGCCAGGAGATAGCGTCGGTGATCCATATTTCTTGGTTCGCGTTTGGCCGGGACAGTCTGGGCAGGTTCTCATTTTTTCACCGCCTCATACTGCGCCCTGGTCAGCCCGCATTTTTTCAGGCCGACATCTTGCACCCTTACCCACTTGATATAGTTGTAGTACATTCTGGCGTTGATTTCATCCGCTTGCTTTTGGGTCATTTCTTCGTACCGGCTTATAGAGCCTTTGCGTAAGCCTATCTGCTCTTGTAGCCCAAAGGTGAATGTTTTTTCTATGTCTTCAATCTGCATTATTATTTCTGTCATTTTAACCTCACTAGCCTAAAGAATTTGAAATCTTTCAGTTGCTTGCCTTGCCATAATAGCATTTTTTTGCGCCGGACTCGCCTTGCCAGCGCTTCAGGCGACAATTTCACGGTTTTCATATCGCTACCGTCCTGGTCTCCAGATCCACAAATCGGTTTGTGGCGACATCCGCATAAATCCTCGCTCTGCCAGAAGATGACCCCGCCCGATTTTTGGCCACAATAATTTCCCCGATATTGGGGAATTCTGTATCTGGATTGTAGTATTGGTCGCGGTGAATAAATAAAACGCCATCCGCGTTTTCTTCCCATTTTCCCGTATCTCTAAGGTCAGTTAAAACGGGGCGCTTGTCATGGCGGCCCTTGCCATCCCGATTCAACTGAACCAGGCAGATCACGGGCAAGCTCAATTGTTTTGGTAACTTTTGCATATCTGCGGCAACTTGGTTGGTGTCGTTGTAGCTGTCCCCTCGGCGCATGGCCGGAGTGACCAAGCCGCCATGATCTACTGCAACGATGTCGATATCTTCAGTTATCATGACTTTCTGCGCCCGGCTTCGTATTTCAGCAACTGTCAGGCCGGGCGTAGTGTCTTTGATAATTGGTAGTGTTTCGATATATCCGAGGGCTGGCACAGTAATATCAACGCGTCGTCCGGCTAAAATATCCCGGTATGGCACACCGCAACGAATGGCGGCCAGGCGGGCCGTTATTTCAATCTCCTCCATTTCGAGGGAGAATAATAGGACACGCCGCCCTGCGTGGGCCATGCTATATGCCCATTGTAAAAATAATGCGCTTTTGCCCATTCCTGGCCTGCCAGCCAATAAATACAATCGGCCCGTCTCGATACCATCCAAAATAGCATCAAGCGTTTTGATGCCAGTCATTACGCCGGGTAACTCGCCCCCATTGTCTTGTATTTTTTCGATGCGGTCAAGCAGGGCGTTGACACCCGCACTCATCGGCTGCGGCCCGCCCGAAACATTCCGCGTCGCGTCGATCCCTGAGAACAAACCAACAATCTCGTTAACCACTTCGGCGGCTGTGTGTTCGGTATCCAGGGCGTAGGCCATCTGCGCCGCCTTGGTGGCTCCGTTAATCGCCTGGCGTCTCACGCTCCTATCGTAAACAATGGCAGCATACTCAGCTGCTCCATAGCTTACCGGCGTGAAGTTTATCATATCAGCAATGATGGACGGGCCGCCAATGTCATCAAGATGGCCGGCGCCCTCAAGGCGTTCGGTCAGCGTGATGAGGTCGTAGCCCTGATTGCGTTGCCAAAGATCTGCCATTGCCTGATATACAATGGAATTGCGGGAAAGATAAAAATCATCGGCCTTGAGATAGCCGACGTTTATCATCTGGTCGGGGTCAATGGCCAGCGCTCCTAGGAGACCTTCCTCAGCCTGAAGGCTATGGGGAATGGCAGGGGTGACGATGGCTTTTTTGATCTGTTGGGGGGTAATGGGGGGAGCGGTTTCTGTAAAGCCTTGGGAAGTTAGCATAACCCCCCCTTGAAATTTATGTTAAAGCCGTGTATAATCTTAAACATATAGATACTCTCCTATATAATCACTGTAGATTGTTCTGAAGCCCGGGCCGGTCACCTGGGCTTTTTATTTTGGTTGGCTAAATTGGGCCGTTAGTTCGGTCAGCCTGGCTTTTTCGGCGTCGGTCAATGTTGGGCCACTGGAGGGTGGAGGTGCTACCTTGTCGGCCTCGAATTGGCCCCAGGTGTCACCGATGTGGAAAGCTGTCGGCGGCTGGCCCTGTTTGCCCCTCCAGTCATTAGCGTACCACCACCTTTCGTAAGCCGGCAACTTGACCTCGATATTTGGTTTCTTTGAAAGAGCTAGAGTTAGTTGCTTCAGGCTTTCCCGCGTCGATGGGCCGGCGGTGTCAATATCGGTTTTGGTGATAGTGGCTACCTGGCCAGCAAGGGCGTTCAGGAAACCGCGTTCGGCCTGATCTGCACGATCGAAGCCGTCCTTGCCATTTACTTGAGGATTTTCTAAAAATGATGGTTCATTGACGGTTAATGATGGTTCGGTGGACATAGCTATGTCCACCCCCCCCCTCATAGCTATGTCCACCCCTGATTTTTTCGTATATCCTCTCTTTGTAAAGGCGAGTTGAGCTTTATCGAATTTCAAATATCGCCTTAATGTTTCTTCGAGTTGGGACCAATCCATCCCAACCGTGATAATATATTGCGTCACTTTGCCCTGCTCAGCCCGGTTATGAATAAACAACTCCCCAGCCTCTTGTAACTTTTTTGTGAGGCGGGGAATAGACTTTGCGCTCATCCGTATTTTGTCGGCCAGGTATTCTTGACCTGGCCAGGCGAAACCGCCATCATTGGCATTGTCGGCGATGGCCAGCAAAAGCAACAGCTGGCTTCCACCCTGCTTTGATTGTTTCCAAACGCGGGTCATAATTTCAATACTCATTGATCAATCCTTCGCCCATCTGGGCAATAAAAAAACCGCAATTCTCATTCCCTTCCAGATAAAAGCTGACCTCAAAAATCCGCATTTTCATAGTCCTATTCCTTTACCATAAAATGAAAATGTTCAACTTCACCGTCGAATATGTCAATCATTTCGTCAATCGTTGCTTGGAAAATGTCCAGTCCGCGCAAGCTCGGATAAACGCTCTGATACTGCCGTGCAGCCTGGATTGAACCGAAAAGCAATGCAATGTCGAATTCGGCGTCGCTTTTTTCTCTGTCGATCAGGGCAGGGCAAAGGCTATGTAAATCTCCCGCCGTTCCTGAGCCGATAAAATATATTTCAGTTGCCCTTAGATGATCTGGTAAATCTATCATTCGAGTTGTCATAAACTCAACCTCCCGCCCATATTATCGGTACTACTGATCCAATAACGCATACTACTACTGCTATCAATAGGATTAACGCTATGATCCTGCACGGCTTACAAGAGCCTTCGCTTCCATCGATTCTTGTTCCGCAAAATTGGCAGGTGTATATTGTTGGATCAACCCAATCTGGTCTTTCGTTTTCATCTTCATCTTCATCTTCATCTTTGCGTTCCTCATCTGGTTCCATCGTTCGTCCTTTCGCCCGCTCTGGGGCAATAAAAAACCGCTTATGGGCTTTAATCTCACCTCGTTGCCCTGTCATCCCTCACAGTAGGGGAACAACAAAGCGAGATTAAAAACCGTAAACGGTTAGCTGCGATACCCCTGACAGGTGGGGTTAAGTTATCACCGGCCCGCCGTCCTTTGCATCCACAACGGATCGTAACGAACGGGCCAGTAAAGGAATTATACCATTATCGCCAGGCCATTGCCAATAGGATTTTCCTATGGCGGGCGGGGGTGGTATAAGATTTTCCTATTTTAATAACAGCATTTGTGGCAACGATTCAGATAACATTGCATCGCTGGCCTCTAGAGCTGTCTGGCATCTGGCAGTAACAGGTAGGCCAAAAACGCCGACCGAGTGCCTAAAAACTTTGCCTTTACGCAGGCCGCCTTGACCAATGTTTTCAAGGCGCGGTTTTCAATATTCATTATACACTGCCTCCGATCAAATATTTCGGAATAAACCAAGGGTCAGCATACGGACTGGTATCCGATTCAATTAATTCAGACAGCTGCAGGGCCCCAGGATATTCACCTCTTTTGACTTGTGCCAACAGCGCCTGTCTGTCAACCTTTAATTTTAAGCAGGCGCGGGATAATGGAAAATAATTCCTCATTATGTCGGTGAATTCGCCCTTTGCTAGACTTCCATTGTGCACTCCTCTGAGTAACGCATTACAAGATATACAGACCCACCAAACATCAAAAGGATGATCGTACCCGCGCCAGTGATGGGCTACAATAATAGTTTTATCATTTGAAAAACTATGCCATATCCTTTGTTTTGCCCCACAAGTTTCACATTCGCGAGGGCGCTTAATCTCGCCACGTTTAATAGATCGGTTAATCAACCTATGAGCTTCATTCCGCTGTGTATGATTCATTCAAGATACCTCGAATAAATCATCAATACTACAATGAAACACTATAGCCACTTTCAGCAACGTTTCTAATGGAACGCTCGATAAATCGGCGTCGCTTTGCAACATTTTCTTGGCCGTATTCCAGGCCACCCAGGCCAAATGGGCTAGATGGCTCGGAGTAGTGATTCCTTGCTTTGCTGCTAATTCCCTGATATTGCTTTTTATCATTTGCACCCTCCTCAATTCGTTTCTCTCATTATATCATATTATAACCTGTGCGTCAAGGGGTTTATAGGAAGTTGCTATAAAACCCGCTTATAAAACCCTTGACAAGCAATCCGAACTATGATATAATAATCTTACAGTTAGTTGATCGGGACTAACTGATAAACAGGTAAAGGATTGAAAATTATGACATTGAAAATTATGACCGGACTAAACGCAGACCAAATTGAAAAACTGATGTCAGACCCCGAAATTCAAGCCACCATTGAGGCGAACAAAGTCAGGGCAGCCAAGAACCGGGACGCCGAATTGATGTTAGTCGGATACAACCAGGCACTTTTGGATTGTGGGCAAGCAGCTCTGCCTGAGGGTTGGACACTCGTACAAATGCAAGATGTGATCAACGGCCAAAGGGCCAAATTGGGTATCTAGCCTAACTCCCAATACTGCCCCGGCCAATACCAGACAGCCGGGTCGGAGCTAATACAATGGGTAAGGAGAAAAAAATGTTAGAGAGAATTAACGGGGCCTTCAACAGCCCCCCACAAGAGATCAAAACATTCGACGAACTGAAAAACATCCGTAAAATGGATGTCTACAAGGATGGTTTCTTTGTAGGCAAAGGATTAGTCGGGACGCTGCCATATGGCAGCGGAAGTATCATACAGATGATAGATGATGGAAGGGAACACAATGCCGACGCTCACCGGCCATTCGGCTACGGCGGGGTTTGCATTTCCCGCCTCGAATGGCCGGTGGTCTGGCCAATCGAAGTTAGATTTACGGACTAATCCAAATTGCCCGGTCCCCACGACGGGCCTAACTAAGGGGAGTGAATTATGAACAATGAATTTTTCCACTATTGGCTAGTAAGAGCCTAATTAAAGAGGAATAAAAAATTATGGATAAAATCGAAATTGACCCCGGAATAACAAAAGCAGATCGTAAATATCTCAGAATGACACCGACAGAGCGCCAGATGTATTTAGCCGGTCAAGGTCATAATTTCCCGACCAAGCGCACAGATCAAGAAGTGATAGCCTGGTTTGAAAGCCTTGGGGAAATTGGCCTAAAGCGGCTGAAATTGGCCAGCGCTATCCAGGCCCCTTCAGGGCTCAGTGCTGAGGCTTTGAGCTATTGGCACCGCCGGGCCGCTCAAGTGCTTGGTGAACCTGCTACCATCCTCACGGCATAAAAATTCCCCCTCTACCTGGCTCAAAGGAGAGGGGGAAAGCTGACCCAAAAACATATCTCATATTTAGGAAAGTATATCACATGACGAATTACAAGCAAGCCAGAACGAACGGTAAACGTGGAGCCAACGTCAAGGACGGCAACGGGCCACTTGCCCGCCAACGGGATTACAACGCCAGCCTGGCAGCTCTGGGCTTCACCCGGACAGACTGGAATAAATGGGCCTACACCTGGCAAGGTAATTTCCCCGCCTTCACCCTGGCCCCTGGAATTCTCGAAGATGGAGCCGCCGGCCTTATCGCCCGCTACTCACCGGCTGATATCGAAATTCTTTTCCCATACGGGACACGGCCGGTAGACATCGCCGCTCGGCTCAACGATGAAATTCTGGAGATTATGCGGCTCCAGGCTGACGCAGCCGATCCGTTGCCCACCTCACCTATCCCTTTTATGGGCGAGCCTTTGCCCTATCAGCCCGCAATTGTTGAGGATCAAGAGATCGGGCCCGAGATTGAATTTTGAAAACGATTTCTCTTTTCTGGAATTATGCGACTTGCGGGCGAGGCAATTCTCTGCAAGAAAGTTTAAACTAACCGATGGGCGTCTACGCGCCCAGCGGCGAAATATGGAGTGAAGTATAATGGAATTTATAATTACGAAAGCGACAGTTACCCAGGCCAAGGCCAAAATTGCGATAGTAGGACCAGCTGGGGCGGGCAAAACTTACACTGCGCTAACCATAGCGAGAGAGCTTGGGACTAAAACTCTTGTGATTGACACAGAAAACGGAACGTCGGCAAAGTATGCGGGGGAATTCGACTTTGATATTTTGCCCCTTACCGACTACCGATTGACTACCTATATTGCGGCCCTTGAGCATGCGGCCACCAAAGAAGGCTATGATACGGTCATCGTGGACAGTCTAAGTCACGCCTGGGCAGGTCCAGGTGGAGCTTTGGAACAGGTAGATAATGCGCCTGGCAAGAACAAGTTTACTAGCGGCTGGAAAATCGTTACCCCTCTATACAATCAACTTGTCGAAGCTATTTTATCGTTCCCTGCGCACCTTATTGCTACAATGCGGATGAAGACGCAATATATCTTGACCGCGAATGAAAAAGGTCAACAAGTTCCTCAGAAAGCGGGAATGGGCATTGTCCAGCGTGACGGGATTGAGTATGAGTTTGATGTGATTGCAGAAATGAACGTCGCCCACGATTTGACTGTCACTAAGACGCGGTGTTCTGCCTTGGATGAATTCTCGATGAACAGGCCAGATGGCACGATAGGCCAGGCGATCAACACCTGGCTGAGTGAGGGCGTAAAGGCTCCTGTCTGGCCAGACGGTTGGTATCCCTCGAAAGAACGTTTTTTTGACAAGATACGGGATCAATACGGTTGGTCATACAAAGTCATCGCGGAAAAATTGAAGGTCGCAAATTTCACGGAGTACAAACCCGGCACGGCGGCTGATATGTGGCGAGCCTTGGAAACTGATGCCGATATATCAGAAGATGCTCAATCTTTAATAGATGGCGGGTAGTGGATGCAAACGGCCCCGATATGTACAAATAAACTTAATTACCCCGGCGGCTATGGTTCGCCCTGGCCGCCGGGGGACTAGAGAATGAGTATGGAACAGCAGCAATTCCCACTATCGTCAATGCCTAAAAATCAGGCCGAGAATTATGCCAGGGAGTTCGGTCTTCCAATGGCCAGTATGAGGTTCTGGAAAGACCTAACCGAAGCGCAGCGAGATCGGGTCAACTATTACTTTGGCCTGATTAATGCCGATAATTATATCTATGCTGTCCATTCAGACGGCGGCATAGTGAGTAAACGTGAAAAACGTAATCCACTAATGGAGAATAAACGATGAAAAAACGCAAATGGATATCAGTCATCAAGAATAAAGCCCGACGGGAAAACGAGGCCCGCGCACGAAGGTTTGAGCTACGGGAAGCGCGACGGATATTGAGACGGGCATTGAGATGGCGGCTATCTGGCTGATGACACCGCCCACTATTTTACAAAATAAACATTTTGTAAAATAATGAAACCAGGGGAATTAAGGAGATTTAGGACAGTGAAAAAACTATATCACAAATACAAGATCAAGATCGAAAAGGCAAATGGTGAGCCGATAGACCCAACCGCTCAATATTTTGTATTGAGAGTTGATACCGATCCAGCAGCGCGAGCAGCGATGCTAACCTACGCGGCTGAGGTGGAGCGGGACGGCGAGGTTGAGTTCGCGGAACAAATCCGCGATTGGATTGCCAACCTCGCCAGTGCGGAGGAAGGCATTTTATGACCTTTAACGATCCAGATCAGTACGATCGTTTCTTGACCAGAGCCGCCCTGAAATGGGGATCAGCCGATCCCGGTGAGGCAAGGCGGGATCACGCAATAATTGAGACGCTGATTTTTGAGGATAAGCGGAGTCCTCAAAAAATCAGGATATTCACTTACAATGGTCAGTATGGATTTTGCCTGGATATTCGCCTGAAAAGGCAGTGGTCGACGTATGGCCCTTTTTTTGGATTTTCAGACCCGTACCCCACACGACAACTTGCGCTTGAGGCGGCCAGTCTTAAAATCATCCAAACGGCCCAAGAGCATGGGGACCCGGCAGAAAGGCGCCGGGTGGGGGCGTGGGCCAAAAGCCTGATAGCTCCGAAACAATTGAGGCTGATATGAAAGCCCTCGATCTTTTTTGCAAAGCAGGGGGTACCTCGATGGGCCTGTACCGCGCGGGTTTCGAGGTGACTGGCGTGGATATCGAACCTCAGCCCAGATACCCCTTTGAGTTCGTGCAAGGCGACGCCCTGGAATATGTAGCCCAAAACGGGCATAAATATGATTTGATTGTGGCCGGGCCGCCCTGTCAGTTGTACAGCGTTACGGCGGCGCTATCCAAAGGCGATTACCCTGACCTTGTTGGCCCAACACGGGAAGCTCTAAAAGCCACTGGCAAGCCCTATTTCATCGAAAATGTACCAAGGGCACCGTTAATAAATCCCCTTATGTTGTGTGGGACGATGTTCCCAGAATTGCGAGTAAGGCGCCATCGGTTGTTTGAGTGTTGGCCGGCTATCTGGTTTCCGCCAGGAATGTGTTATCATTGGGGGGTGGCGTCATCGTGCGGGCGAGGGAAAAGCAAAAAAAATCTAACTGGTGGTTATATTGCGGGCAATCTAAAAAACTTCGATTTCATTACTGTGGCTGGCTGTGATTACATTGTCGCAGATGCTCGCGTAGCAATGGGTATCCCTTGGATGACCAGAGATGAACTTTCCCAGGCTATCCCGCCCTCCTACACAGAATGGCTAGGCAGGGAAATGATGAGGCTGATATGAGGTTAACCGGGCTGACCTATGGCGACAACTGGCCCGCTATCATCACTGAGTACAGCGCAATGTCGCGCCCGCCCCATTCGCCAGGGGACGCCAGAACGAAGGAGGTGACTATAAAAGAAGTTTTCGATTTCTAGTAACATTGTTTTTCCGAAAACCACATTACCTGAGCCCGGCGCTTCTCCTTGAGTGCCGGGCTTTTTGTTTGACAGGGTACACGAAAGCCAATATACTGTCTATGATGGACGAATTATTGATGTTACGTGAACTTTTCCAGGCCCGATTTGATGCTCTGGACGCCCGATTGGTGTCAATTTCCACTATGTTCGAAAAGGAGAATGATAGGCAGGATGAAGCCATTGAAAGAGTGGCAGATAGAACACCATCACGTAGCGAGATAAAGCGGCTCACAGACAGAGTAGATAAAGTCGAGAAGCAAGTAGAAGTAGGGCGCGTAATTGTTACTGATTTACAATTCAAAGCCAAGGTGACCTGGGCCGTAGGGGGTGCAGTGTCTACGGGTATCCTGGGCATCTTGTGGGCAATAATTCAAAAGTGGATTGGAGTGTAAAATGAATGACAAACGAAGTGGGGATTTTTATAAAGGACATTCAATAGAATTGGTGCCGGGTGGCGAATGGATTTTCACCGACACCAAAGAACTTGTCAGGCTTACTCACAAAACCCGTCCATGCGGACATTGTAATAAGCCTCGCACGAGCGCAGGACAGGATTTTTGCCTTGGTTCCCTGCCCGGAGTAATGAACGCTTCCTGTGGCTATGGCGATGTAGATGAGTCGTATGTCCAATTCTTGGACGGTTTTTGTGTGCGAGGTCATGACGCAATCGTAATTTTGGGCATATTGAAAAAGTGGATTGGAGTATGAAACAATGAAAAAGAAAAAACTAACACAAAGCAAAACTATAAAAGTCGGCTCGTTTTATATTGGTCTGGGCGTACTCCTGGCTGCCCTTCAAATATTCGACCAATTGGAGGCAGTCATTACGCCGATGATGACTACCGATAGCGCCATCGGTTGGGGTAGTGTGACCCTGGCTGTTATGGGTGGTATTCAGATTTGGCTCAGGCTGATTACATCTCAACCAGTCGGCAACGAGCCTGATTAATTTTCGTGGTTCAAACCCACTTGCAATAACGACCAGGTACGCCAAGGCAAAACCGCGCTCACAAGCCCGGAATGGCCTATAATTCGCCTACTTTTCCGCTATGGTCTCTCAGAGACCTCTTTATCTCCTCCTTGAATATGGCGGCCCGGCTCCTGGCTGGCCCTGGGATGCCGGGGCGCCGAAACATTTTCAGAAATCTCAAAGGTAAATTATGGCAACAATGGAAGCTCAAATAGAAACTCAGGGAAAAAAGCCGCAGGTGCCAGATGAACTAGAGCATATGAGAAATCAATTAAACCATCTGGAAAAAAGCATTGAGGATTTAAGGACTCATTTACAGCCCATTTCGAGGGTGCCCATACCCATACATACGGCTGCTGTACCTTCCGAAGACAAAGAAAAGTTGGTCGATCTGGCTGGTGCTATCAGGGAGGGGTCACACAGGATACGTGAAGCGACAAACCAAATTATCTTAATGCTCCAATTGTTGGAATTGTAATATTACGTTATGAACCGACCCGGAAATCTCCTAACCCTCAAAATCGTAAAATGCCTCACTTGCTATGACTTCGGCGAAATCATAGACCCCTTTGATCAAGTCAAGCGAGTACCCTGCCCTTGCCGGCCGGCGCGGCCCACTCGCTGGCCCTGTCCGTGTTTGACTCAGGGAGAGCAAGATAAAATTAGGCGCGATAATTGATGAGCTTTGACCAGGATACCCCTCTCAACAGAGTAGCCAATGAGACCATTAAGGCCAATACAGCCCTGATGGATTATTGGCTTATGGGTGCCGGCCGATCATTGGTAAACCTATGCCAAATCTATACTAAACCTATGCCAGATCCGGAGCCGCCGACCGTACATATAGCCACACTCAAAGTATGGTCGTCGCGCTACCATTGGCAGGCCCGCATAGCCCGCCAAATTGAGAATGAAAACGCCATCACTTTAGAGCGCCGCCGCCAGACTTTGGAGCAAATAGAGGAGCAATACCGCCAACGCCATATGAGCGAGGCCGAAGCCCTGGCGCTTTTGGCAGATCAGGCGCGGGGCAACATGGCGGACTTTGCTGGCGTCCGGGCGCAATCGGATTTAGCCGACAATCCCAAGGCCGCCTTGGTCAAAAGTATCGTGCAGCATTATACCCAAACAACCAAAGGGACTGGCGAGGATAGCGAAGCCGAAATAAAGGCCCGGATCGCATTGGGCCTTTATGACGCCCAACGAGCCCTTGAGATGATATTGAAACATCACGGCTCCTTCGAGAAAGACAATAAATCAGAATTAAGTATAAAACTTGCGGATAGCCCACTTGACAAAATCAACCGCGCACTCGATAGCATTGCTGCCAATACAGCAGCGTCAGACGATCCTGAACGGATTGACTGACGCTGAAACACAGGCTCTATTTTATGATTGGGAATTTTGGGCCAGACCTGACCAGTTACCACCTCCAGGCAACTGGTTTTGTTGGTTGTTGCGTTCTGGGCGTGGCGCGGGAAAGACGCGGATTGGCGCTGAATGGGTGATAAACAGGGCCAGGCAAAAGGGCCATCCTCCCATTGCCCTGATTGGTCAGACGGTGGCGGACGTAAGGGACACAATGATCGAGGTTGGAGAGAGTAGCATCTTGAAAGTATCTCCGCCCGACTTTATGCCCCATTA
>LAZR01002031.1_pt1 | contig 12111 bp, 16 predicted proteins | sample 329461 | NCBI WGS metagenome assembly LAZR01 (sample SAMN03002196, study PRJNA259156) | marine sediment metagenome | biome: sea floor; feature: Hydrothermal impacted sediments; material: marine sediment; isolation source: Loki non-amplified sample from Loki's castle hydrothermal vent sediment ...
GCGCAAGCGCCCAAGGCGGTGTGGTGCAGTTGGCGAATGCGGCGTCCAGCGGCGACAACGACGAAACCTACATGCAGGGTAGTCGTTCGTATGTCCTGGCGACCGCCGATGAGGATGACTCGTTCCCGTACCACCATGTGGCACGCGTCCGTTTCGAGTGTCGTTTTTGTCTGAATGCGGTGACAGATAATGACAACATGATCTTCATTGGTCTTGCTGGACAGGCTTTGGCTACCGGCGCATTAGCGGATAACACCGGCGCACTGGTGTCCACCTTTCACGGCATCGGTTGTCAAATCCTGGCGGCGGACGGTAACGCCATCAACGTCGTCTATCAGGAGAACGGATCGGCGTTGCAGACCCCGATTTCCGGGGCGCTTGTCCCGGTGGCGGATAAGTGGAATCGATTTGGGTTCGACTTCAATCCACTGGCCAGCGATTCGGAGCGGATTACCTACTGGCTTGACGGGGTGAAGAGTTCCACGTTCACAACGGCGGCCAATGTGACGGCTTCGACGTTCCCGAAATCAACGGACAGCGTACAGATTCCGATGGGTGCGACGTTCCTACACAAGGCGTCAGACGATGCCATCGGCATTCTGCGCATGAGTGGTTATCGCGTGTGGTCGGAACCTCTGATTTCGCGCGGCAATGAGGCGTGCGGCTAATGCGAATGAGACATCACGTTGAGTATTGTTTACGCAATCTGGTCAGCGAACGTCGGTTCGAGGGCCGGTTCTCCCGAGAGATGGAGCAGTATTGGCACGACGTTGGGATCAGCTACAAGCGATGCGGCTTTTCCGACGGCGTTCCGCAGACTGACGTTCCTCTATGGTGGGCCAGGGCCAAGGATTTGGGAATTCCGATCAAGTATGTGAAGGAGGTCGCTACGCCGGTAGCGGCACCACCTGACCCGGACTTGCCTAAGGTCGATATGCGAACCAAGGAAGGCAAGGCGCTCAAAGCACAGTTGGTGCCCGCCGGAGCGTAAACGATGACTGTGGCCAGTCTCGATATGCAGATCGGGGACTACCAGGACGCAGGCTGCGCGCAGATATACGGCGGCGCAGGCTATTCGTCTTTGGAGACCGCCGAAAAGGCAACGATCGACCGACTGATCTTGCGCGCCGAACGGACGTGCTTTCTACATCCGCCCGTTGATCCGCCGCATGTTTGGTCGTGCCTTCGTAACCCCGGCTTGATAACGCTATGGGCGGACGTGGCCAGTACGGCTACATCTACTGTGCCGGTCTACACCACGACAACGGCGATTACTGCCGGGTCGGCCACTTTTTACGATACGATGATCGGTCTCAATTTGACGTTCGATACGTCGAGCACCAGCTACGCCATTTCCGCGTATACGTCGAGCACGGCGATCGTCTTGACGGGCGACGCTTCGGGCGAAGTGGCGACTACTGGCACGACGAGTGGAACGCCAAGCTATTCCGACCCGTCCAGTACGGTGACGGCCACCACGGCCGTTTTTACGTCCGGCATGGTTGGACAGTACCTGGAGGGAACATCGTCGGGTACTGCCTATCTAATTACTGCCTTTACGAGCACTACGGTTGTCGTCGTCACCGGCGATGCCAGCGGAGAGGTGGACGCCGCATTCAGCATAACGGATACGTTTACGATTACCGGCGACGGCGTGTACCGGCTACCTGCGGATTTCGAGTCTCCGGCCGCGCCTGCGTTGGTGTGGATTGACAATGTGTGGACGGAGCAGCCGCAACTCATGGAACCGGATTTGGTGCGTTCGATGCGTGCCCGCGATTCGAGTACCGGCTATCCGCGCTTTGCGGCTATTCGATGGATCGTGAGTGACGGCACAGCGGCCCAGAACCAGGAGTTGATCGTATATCCGCGTTCGGGCGGCAACTATGCGGCGGCCCTGCCGTACATGGTGCAGCCGCAGGGCATGAGCGCGGCGAATCCGTATCCGCTGGGCGGCCCGGAAATGGCGGACGTACTGTTGTCGTTCGTGCTCGCCATTTGCGAAGAGGAGCGCGACGGCCAACGTGGCGATCGTTGGGCGGAGGCGATCTTGAAGGTGAACAACGCCGTCAGTCGTGACCGTTCGCGGCATCACAATTTCATCGCCGGGTTCATGCGGCGTGACAGCCGCGACAATCCGCTAGTGTTGAACGTCAAGAGTTTGATTGGAACGGCTACAGGGAGTTAAATCATGGCTGGACCTGCAACGATACTTAACCCGGATACGGATGTTCAGGCTGAGAAGAAGTGGCAACTGTTGAAGTCGCTCAGTGGTGTCCAAACGTCAGTTAACAGCCCGAGATTGGGGCAAAATCTCAATGATGTGAGCTTTATTCAAGATACTATCGAGTTCTTGAATGTCAGTCGTTATGAAGCAATCAAAATTATGATCCTTGGTGCAGCTTCGGATGGACATAATCCCGTCTTGACACTCTATGGTTGGGACGCTAGTGGTCCAGGTGTATTTATGGGCAGTGTTCAAGCGACATTTGGTACTCATACATCTGCGGCAAGTACAGGGTTCCATGCATCGTTAGAAACGCATAAAAGTATTCGTGCTGCGTTCTTACCTGCAACAGAGTATCGTTTGTGTGACACCCATGTAGTCGCAGATTACGAATTGGAAATGGGGATCAGCTACGAAGAGGATTGGGATGGGGCTGGCTTTATTGCCAACTATTATACCACCCACAAGAGCATCAGTAGTTCCGTTGCTGTAACGGGGGCACCGCCATCAAATGCAAACGGTCCGATCCCTATAATTGTTGATTTTTCGCGTTCGAGGTACGAGTATTTCGGCATCTTAGTACCGACGCTTAACAGCGCTACGACTGTTGGGGCCATCTGGAAGCCCCTTTCTCTCAGGAAATTTTAGGAAGCGAACTGCCCGTTGAGCTGGGTCGCTTCTAACAAGGAGTATTGACATGAGTATGGGCCATAACGTCCTTACGAAAATTGTGAATGCGGTTCGTCAGGGGCTCGACCTCACCGGCCTGACGGCAGCGCTGGACACCGGAACGAAGGGTATTGCCGCCGACGTAATTGCTGAATCAACGTCCGCTACAGGGGTGACGATTGACGGTGTTGTTCTCCAAGACGGCGCAATTATGGCGGCTGGCGATACGGTCGTCGGTGACAACGCCTCGATGGGCTATACTGTGGCCGAGGGCTTGATCCTCACCGGGCAGGGGACCACCAACGACATCACGCTAAAGAACGACGCCGATAGTAATGTCTTGACGGTTGCTACCGGCCAGACCGCGATTGCTCGTGTCGGCGGCGACCAAACGCTGATGATCGTGATTGCTGACGCCGATTACACCGTGTTGGCTGCGAACTCCGGCAAAATACACCATGTTGCCAACGTGTCGGCGGATAGAACCTTTACGCTGCCGACTGCGGCGGCCGGGCTCTACTACGAGTTCTGGTCAACGATGGAGGCGGCAGACAGCCACGACTGGCTGATCGTCACCGGATCGGACACCAACTACTACAAGGGTGGTGTCTTGTGGTGCAAGTCTGATGTTGCTGAAGCTACGGCTTCGGAGGTAACAATCGTTGCGCCGAATGGTTCGGATGACGCCACCATTCAGATAGACCTTCCCAGCGTTGGAACTGTCATCAGGATGTACTGCGACGGCACTAATTGGTTTCTGACCGGGTTCGTTATGAGTGTGGCGACTCCGTCGTACACCTAATCCGTCGCCATTGCTGAGAGGACGGTCATGCCCGAACACCGTGCGATCACTTTAGTAGCCCCGACGCGCGGCATGTACCGGGGGCAGGGGTACGTCAACAGGCTGTTCGACACTTCAGCACTGCTACTCAACGTCCGCGCTCACGACACCATCGAGGACCGGGCACGCATGGGTTCGCGGCCCGGATTGCGCAAGGCATTTGCGCTTCGACTCGGCAGGAATAATGGTACAGAGAACGGTGCTTCCAGCGGTACAACCTTCAATAGCACTGAGTCGGTGTTCGGTCCAGGTTCGGTCGGCAAGGTCATTACGATGGACGAATCGCCGTACCGGACTTATACTATTGATGCGTTTGTATTGACAACCCAGGTAACACTTACGTCTGCGTTCAATGCCGCTGACGTGAATGGTTCGTTTAAGGTCAACGTCTCAATAATCATCAATATGCTGACGGCGGTGCGCACGCTCAACACCAGCGGATTCAGCGTGTTTGGGGACGAGTTGGATTCCAACGCTAATTGGGATGCCGCGTCTTGGACTGCGCAAACGGCGACATTTACAGGAGGGCAAGCGATTGGGCCAGCGACCCTTGGGGTAATTTGGGGCAACGTGCTCAAATCGGGCAGCGTGTTGGACATTGAGCAATCAGCCACGCGCACTGTGTCTGTCTACATCCCAAGCGGCACGGTGGAACAAACATACCATCTTTATGCCAATATGCACAACTCCACGCCGGTCAATACGGGCACCGGCAGTGAGGATAGCGTGGAGGCGCGCCTTGTTCGACCATTTACCGTCAATCAGTTGCAGATTTCTCTTCGTGTTGACGATGTGGAAGTTGCTACGGTCACTCCGCCACACAGCAGCACCTTCGGACCTGGTTGGTTTTCATTAACCGTTGGTGTGGATTCTCTTTATGCTAGATGGGAAGAGGCAGATGGTAGTTTCGTTTTGGATGTGTCAAAAACGCAAACTCTGACTCCGACTGGTGATAATGTCGGCTTCGCACTAGCATTGGGTACTTCCGGTGGCAGTGCGGCAGCAATAGACAGCTTCCGCTTGGAATACACGCTAGACAGCGGTGGCTTTCCGCCTGAATTTGTCGTAGCTGCTGCTAACGCAGACTTGTACCGCGAGACGCCACAGGGTGCATTGAACAAATTGACTGGTTCCAGCGTCAATCTGACCTCTGACGTTCGGATATATTCTGCGCCGAGTCTGCAAAAACTCATCATTGCTGATTACGAGGTAAGGCATCAACGCAAGGTTGCTCACGCCAATGCCTCGGTCGCAGAAACGTCCGGCACCGATGTCGTGCTGCAAGATACCGATGTTTCGACTGGTGATGGCTGGGATTCCAAGAATATCGATATTGCTAATGATGTCGTGGAAATACTTAGTATCACATCGTCTGATAGTGCGCCCGTGGTTGCTGCTGCGTATCCTATCACAGCGGTACATAACACGAATGGCGTAACCTTTACAGTTGGCACTTCTGGTACTTACACGAGTACGGCGGTCGCCTATCGTATTCTTCGTTATCCCAAGGTTTACGATTCGGAAGATGACACATTGGTTCTTCACAGTACGGGCACGGTTGAACTGGACTCTAACGGTCCCGTGTCAGTAGCCCCCGCCGGATGCAAATCTGTGACCACTTGGCAGAACCGTATCGTGTGGTGTAATAACGAGATTGCGCCTCATGGCTGGTGGATGTCAGCGGCGGGTTATCCGTTTATCTATGATTATGGCGATACGGGCGCAGTAAACGCTGATGGTGGAACCACAGGAACGCTGATCGCCTCTATGGGCGTAGCTGCAGCAGTCAACGGCACGCAAAGCGAGTTCGCCGGGCTACTCGGTGAACCCCTGGTGACAGCTATCCCGATCACCGACGATCTGTTGGTGTTAGCCTGCAAGACCAGTTTTTATGTCCTACGCGGCAATCCGCGCGATGGTGGGCGGATGAACAACATCACCCGCGACGTGGGCATTGTAAGCATTGACGCATGGGCTCAAACATCAGAAGGCCGTCTTGTGGCCTTGACTCAGGACGGGTTGTATGAAATCGGCCCAACGCAAGCCGTGCCGCTTTCCCGCGACTTAATACCGCAAGAATTGATCGGCCTTCGTAGCGATCGTTACGAAGTATCCTTGAGTTACAATGTTGCCAGTCGTGTCGTGCACATTGCCGTATCCGACAAGGCGACTCCATCAAACAGCATTCACTACGGATATGACGTGCGCACGGGAGGATTTTTCCCAGACTCATATTCGCAGGACCACGACTTGATGTCGGCAACCACATACCAGCCCGGGGCGGTTGGGATACCCTTGGCTATTTGGGGTGGTCGTGACGGCTATGTGCGGCGTCACGATTCGACAATCGAGGACGATGACGGAACGAATTTCGACACACGGATGCGGTATGGTCCGCTGCTGCTAGGCGGTTCGGCTTATCGGTCTGGCGTGCTGCATGAACTTGCAGTTTCCCTCGACGTGCTGAGCAATGACGTGACGCTGGAAATTCGCATGGGCGACTCTGCGCAGGAGGCGTACAACGCATCGGCACGATACACGACCACCTTGTCTGCTGGCCATAACCGCAATCGTTATCCTCGTCTTTCCGGTGGGGTAGCTTACTTGGACGTAGTCGGTACAGCCGGAAGCCGATGGGCGATGGAGTCCATTGCCGTTACCGTCGAGGCGCGTGGCAAGCTAAGGAGTGTCAGCTAATGGCCGATGTCCGTACTCAGGTTCCTGATGGCGAAGTGCGCCAAGCGCTCCAAGGTCTGTTGCGGATTTCTAATACCGATATTGCCGATCTCGCCGCCCATTTGGCGGATTTGGACAATCCGCACCAAATCGCCGTAACGTCCCCTGCAGTGACTGCGGGCAACCAAGGCGACTTCATTGACTTGATAACCGATGAGATCGCAATTCCAATAGTGGATGCGGACAGCATCATTACATCGGTGACACTTGATTACACGGCCCTTTTGATTGACGATGTTATCTTGGTTGATGCCAGTGCTGGGGCGGTGATTATCACCCTTCCTGCGGCAGCGGACAGAAACGGCAAGCGCTACGACATCAAGAAAATCGACGCTACGGCCAACACTGTGACGATTGATGGGAATGCGGTTGAGACGATTGACGACGGGTTAATCGCCGTTTTGACGACGCAATACGAGGCCGTCGCGTTGATAAGCGACGCGACTGAATGGTGGATTATGACTTACAACCCGATACCGATAAAAACGGAGGGCGGACAGAGCAAGGCGGCCGTCTCGGATGACGATGTACGCCAATTGTTGGCACAGATTGTTGTCCAGTTGCGGACAAACAATACCTACTTAGCTTTGATGAACGATGCAGTCGTTTCTGAAAGCGATACTTTGGAAGGATAGATCATGGGATTCCAAGTTGAAGACGGGAGGGGTAGGGGCTATCAGGCGGAAGTCAACTCCGAACAGGAATTGGTCGTTCGCGCCATCGTCGAAACGGAGTTGGAGCACTCCTCGGCGTCCGGCACGGCCTATTCGTGGGATTCGACCGAGTTGGATATTGACACGGGCGACACCATGCTGTTCGTGAAGAACACGGGTGACGTGCCTTTGATTCTGGACAGGGCCGAATTCAATGGCTCTAATGTGATTTGTACGTGGACAATCCTTACCGGCGAAGCCACCACCACTGCGGCAGGAACCGTGGTAACCGGCGTGAACCAGAATCGTTCGTTTTCTTCTAAGCTAGCTGACGCTACGGCATTTTCAGATGAGACTGCGGTTGCCGATGGCGATATCGTATCCAGAGTAAAAACGGCTGTTTCCGGCCACCATGTTCACAATTTGGACGGCTTGATCCTTGGGAAAAACCACTACCTACAGATCAATCAAATAACGGAATCGACTTCGGGTTCTGTAATCGTGATCGGTCATTTTGAGACCCCATCGTAATGTTGAAAGTACAAATAGTCGGTGGCGGGAAGGGCGACGTGGCCAAGGTTACGGTGGGCGGCGAGTTGGTGATAGCGCCGTTGGGCTACGACGAGTCCAAGTTCGTTGAGCTTGCCGAAGACAATACGGCTTACAACTTTTATGCGCCAAAGTCCGGGCACCAATTCATTATCACCGGCATTCGTGCGAAGGCCGACAGGCAAGTGAGTCCCACGGTAGACGCCGTGGTGATCGTGTATGAAGCAACCAGCTTGGATACTACGGTAGTCAGTAAGGTGTTGCATCAGGAGGCGATGGTCCAGGGCGACAATATGTCGTTATTGTCGATGCACGCCAAGGTCAATCCGGGCGTTTGGGTCAACGCCAAGACGACGGATGATGATATTCATATGACCATTTGGGGCTATTACATCCCGGAGCTTTAGGAGAAAGACATGGCGAATGAAGTCCTACAAAAGGTCGGGACTCAAATACGGTTTTTTGTAACCGGATCGTTCAGTCCCGTCGACGTGGCAACCAACTGGACTATCGGCTCGCCCACGGACGTGGTGGTCTTGACGCTGTCCGCTGTTGCTGCTGCCGCCGGTCGTCAAAGCGACAAAGTTGATTTGGGCGCTACGCGCGCTGCCGCATATGAAGTCTTGGGGTGTGTGGACTTCACTGGCGAAACGCCGACGGTTGGCGGAACGGTTGACTACTATTGGGCACCATCCACTCATACGACGCAAGCGAACGGCAACGTGGCGGGCAACTCCGGCGCGGATGCTGCCGCCCCTGGCGGCGCACTCGGCACAATCACCCTGACTGAATTCGTGCGGCAGTGCATCTATATCGGATCGTTGGTCGTCCATGACGGGGCTTCCGTGCAAAACGGATTTGTTGGCGTTTTGCGGCCCACGGGGCGTTACGGGCAGATAATAGTGATCAACAACAGTGGCGATGCTTTCGAGGCCGATGACATAGAGGCCCACACGGTGATGAACCCGATTGTGGACGAGATTCAATAATGCCCCCGTTTTTTGAGAACTTGGATCGTACAATCCCATCTGTCTACACCGGCTACGCACACAGTGCGGCTGACAGCGTTACGCCCCATCTGTGGGCGGGGCTGTCCCATATCTACGCTCCGTTCATCGGGCCTACGGGTGAACGGCTTATCAACTTCTCTTCTACCAATATAGGCAATCAGATAACGCCCACGGGTTTCACGCTTGCGGCGGGATGGGAGACCAAGCCGGCCGGATGGTCGATCAACACGCAGGGAGACGGCACCAAATACATGCTTCTCGATACAGCACTGGCACCGTCCACCTCGACGATAGCTCTTCTATTCAGCATCTACGATGTGTCTCAGAACGATCAGGTTATTGTCGGAAAGAATTTGGGAGCCTTCGACTCCTTCCGAATATTCAACGTGGATTCAGCAGCCGGGACGTTCCTATGGAACAGCGGCAGTGGGGCCAAGCAACAGGTTCACGGCGGCTTTGCTAACGGGCAGGTATCTATGGTAGTGGTCAGCAACGGTGATGCTGTACGCTGGTATCGAGACGGCATCCACCTTGGAACGAGTGCTCCAGAGTTCGGGTTTAATGGCATAACTCGCGTAAGCGGCCGAGTCGACGGGACCAAGCCGGCGTTCCTCAATCTGTATGCCCTTTATGTTTGGGATGATCGCCAACTAACTGAAGGCGAAGTGGCGCAACTCTGGCAAGACCCGTATTCCATCTTGCGCGTGCGTCGTAGAATCTTCAAGGCCCCGGCGGCGGAAGTAAGCGGCGGGGAAGCGTTTGTTGAAACAGTGAGAACGGACCTTGAACCACTCGTGGTTCAGAGCTACTAAAAGGAGAAGGTAATGGGTAGATTGTACACAGATCAGGGAAGCAACGCCGTAGAGGCGACGGAAACGCTTATCACGGTTCAGTCGGCGACGACGATCAAACCGGAACTTCAAGACCTCGTTGTGGGTTGCGGGGTGACGCCGGGCGATCAGGCAACACTGTTCGACCTGTATCGGTTCACGGTGGACGACGGAACCGCGTCGGCGTCTACGCCGGAACCACTTGACCCGGACGATCCGGCTTCGCTGGCGACTTGTCAGGTGACGCACTCGGCGGAGCCGAACACCATCGGCGCGATCTTGCTGGTCGTTCCCCTGCATCAACGGGCGACGTTCCGATGGGTGGCTGCGCCGGGCCGGGGCTTCAAGGCCAATAATGTCGCTACCGAAGGCTGGGGATTCCGGTCGTTGACGGCCACCGGCACGGCGGTACATAACTGCACGATGATCTGGGAAGAGTAATGCTCCTTCGCAAGCACACGGCGGCACGGCCCGACGGAACGATATTCGTTTCGTCGGAATCCGGGACCATTGAACGCGACACGCTTCAGTGTGTTCACTGCGGTCGTCAGTGGACGGTGCAGCCAGGCAGTGGAAAACGAAGGAATTTTTGCAGCTACCATTCCGGCCCCACTTGTGGTGCGCCCGCGTGCGATGTGTGCCTCAAGAAGGATCACGGAACGCAGCACGGAATCGAAAACAGCGCCGCCTACCGGCGAAGCCAGCGCCAGGAACAATTGAAGGCGCTACACGAGACTCTCACGAAGGGAGGCATTGTCATTCCATGAGCACTGCATGGGCGAGACTCCAGGAGAAGATCGACGTTCAGAACACGGCGGCCGCCAACTTGAAGGAACGGTTCTACGAAGCTATGACCATCGCGGTTAAAGACGGCGGGTTCTGTATTGACGAACTCAATTATTTCGGCATGAAAGTGTTTCGTGAGATTGTAGCGCAGATGAGAACAGAATCACCGGAAGAGTAGGGGTTCTTCATTGTGGGGTATCTTCTTCAATATCAATCTCACGTCGAAGACCTTACTTCTCTGGCGGGTAATCCAGAGGACATCAGTTGGCTTATACAACAGCCGGTAGAACAGCCCCTTCGCGCATCCTTACCGCCGCTCGGCGATCTTGTAGGCGATTTTACTTCCGGCGTAGTAGTTGATCCTGACGACGGTTCCGCGTTCATCCAAGCATCTGATCCGCCCCTTCGAGCGCCGTGGTTACAGCCTCTCGGGATTAGCGTTGGCGATTACAGTTCAGACGCAGCCACTCCTGCCGATACATCTTGGTTTATCAGCTACCCGGACTTCGCCCCACTCAGGCTCGAAGGTCCGAGAGTAGGCTGGTTCTCCAACGACCTGTCTACCGTTGCCGCTATCGTTTGGTCGTTCTTTGGCGACGACTGGCCACTTGTATTCAACAGCAGTAGGTGGGGACGAACAATCAAATTGGAGGCCTACTTGGCGGCGACGGCTGGAACGGTATATGCCCGCTTATATAACGAGACGGATGCTTCCGGTGTAGCTGGTTCCCAAGTGGAACACAACACATCAACGCGCACGCGAGTAACAAGTTCTGCGCTCACTTTAACAGATACTAAGACTTATCGCGCTCAGCTTGGTCGGGCCGATACAGACACCGGTTCCGGCAAGGTAAGACTGTTTGTCGAATAGGCGGGGCGACCGTTCACGTCTGCTCTACTCAGGGGTACCAGCTTCATCGCCGGACGGTTCTGCCGACGCTTGACGGCATCGCCACCGGGCCTCAACCTTCTTCTGCGTGAGTTCGTCCCAGTCCTGTTCGGGGTTTCGCTTTTTGAGTTTGTCCATCGCCAGGGACACGGTGGATTGATTCATGCCCAGTGCCAGGGCGCAGTCAGGATGACTCAGCCCCAAATCGCGCCGACAATAATACCAGAAAAACGCTCGGGCTTTTGATATCACTTTCGATTTGCGCGTTGTTCTCAACTGCGGCAAATCAAGCAACGATAGTCCGGTATCTTCGGCGGCCCATCGTGCAAACTCCTCAAAATAATCTATCCACCGCACCAGCTTGGGGTCCAGCGGCTTGCCCAGGAACATTACAGTTTCAGGTTTCAGTTCTGCCAATCGTGCATCGGTCATCGGGTCACTCATCGCTATCCTCCGCGCGGGCGTTCCAGTTCACGGCGTTCTCTTCCTCCGGTCGTTCCAACCGTCCGCCGCGTCTTCTTCGTCCATACCTAGTGGACCTTCGGCCAAGCATAACATGCACACAACTCTCGTATCTCCACCGTGCAGCGGCATACTACGTTTACGATACTCAGCTTGATCGTCTTCGCAAAACGGGCACGGCTTCAAGTCGTCACTCATCGCACACCTCCGTGTAGCCGAGCAGTTTCATGGCCATGCGCCAGGCACGGCGTCGATCAGCAGTGCTGGCCGAACGCCATATGCCGACAGAATTATCGCCCCAGGCGGGCGGAACTCCACGCACCACTTCCATCGCCACATCCAGGGTCTTGACCACAAGGCTACGTTTCCTGAAAGCCGCGTGACTTAAACAGCCAAACGCATCCAGCAGCTTCAGCAACGACTTTTCCGTTGCGGCCACGTTCTCATGCCAGACCCATG
>LAZR01002032.1_pt1 | contig 12105 bp, 14 predicted proteins | sample 329461 | NCBI WGS metagenome assembly LAZR01 (sample SAMN03002196, study PRJNA259156) | marine sediment metagenome | biome: sea floor; feature: Hydrothermal impacted sediments; material: marine sediment; isolation source: Loki non-amplified sample from Loki's castle hydrothermal vent sediment ...
TCGAACATCTCGGTGTCGCTCAGGCCAGCTGTCCGCAGGCGCCTCATAATCTCGACCAGGGGCAACAACTTGCCGCGCGCGTCGAAGACGTCAATCCCGAACTTCTTGGCGCTGGCGGCAAGACGGATCAGAGCACCTCGGAGCGCTGTGCCTGCGAGGGTGGACTGGAAACCGGCGTTGCCCATCAGGGCGATGGCGGCGGTGGTCTCCTCGAAAGTCAGGCCGAACTGCTTTGCCACCGGCCCGGCCAGCTTCATAGCCTGGCCGAGTTGCAGCAGGTCGGTGTTGGCGCTGATGGAGGCTTTGGCCAAGACGTCCACTGCTGAGCCCAGCTCTTCGACCCGGATGCCGAAGCCCGACATGACGTTGGAAACAATGTCGGCTGCGGTGCCGAGGTCGAGCCCGGCAGCGGCCGCCAAGTTCAGAGTGTCACGCATTGAGCCGACAATTTCATTGACGCTAAAACCTGCCTGGGCCAGGAATCCCATGGCGTCGGTAACTTGGCGAGCGCTGAAGACAGTAGTGCTGCCCAGAGTCTTGGCCTTCTCTTCCAGTAAAGAAAACTCTTTCCGCGTAGCCTGTGTCAGAGCCTTCACCCGGTTCATCCCTGCCTCAAATTCAGCTGCTGTCCGTAGGGCGCCGCCAAGGATGCGCGCCACCTGCCAGGCCCCGAAGGTGACGCCGACGCCGAGCGCGATCGAGCGCAGGCTGCCGAGGGTGGTGGTCATAGTGGCGGCGGCGCGGGTGCCGCGGCGTAGGGAGGCGGAATTGGTATTGAGGCGGCGGGTCAGGAGCGCCTTAGCGCGGTTGAGCCGGTCCGTGCTTTTGCGGAGTTGCTCCGAGGTGATGACGCCGCCTTTGAATTGCACGTTGAGCCGCTGCTCGGCCCGGGCAATTTGTGCCAGGCGGCGCTCTGCTACCCCCGCCTGAACAACTTCAATATCAATCCGGGCCTTGGCCATGGGTCAGCTCTTCCCTCCAGCCGGAATGGGCCGCTTGCAGTGCTCGCAGTGGGTGAAGGTCTTTGAAGGCAGGTGGCAGTGCGGACACTTCGTCCGGGCCTTCAGCTCTTCCATCACCTGGTTGAGCAGCACCAGCCCCTGGGACTCGACTGCTTGCAGATCGCGTGGGTACAAGACATTGGTATCGATCCTCGCCCGCAGATCTAGCAAGTGATTGATCCACTTCGCATCGGGCGGCGGAACGGCTGCGACCTGGTCGTCGCCGCGGTAGTGGGCCAGCAGCATCTCTTCGATCGAGCTGCGCAGGCGCTCGGTGTTTTCTCCAATCGGACTAAGCCGCAATGCTTTCCTCCTCCTTCTCCAGCTTGATCGGATTAGGCCGGAACAGCAGGGCGAGGGCGGTGATCTTGTGGATGGCATCCATGTAGCGGGCGGGCTCCGTGAGCGGCTGGCCCGCCACGGCGTAGCCTTCTGCCCGCACGATCAGTTTGTTGTAGAGCTCAACCAGGGGCTCAAACACGGATGGCAGGAACCAGGAGATTCCCCGCGAGCCTTTGATTTCAAACGACTGCGCGTCCAGCCGTCGAAAGCGCATCTCCTCGTCTTGGCCAGGTGCGCGGAAAAGATGGAGCAGGGGGTCGTAGACGCGCCCATTCCAGTTGGCGCTGAGCACGACCGGCAGCTCTTCCGCCCCCAGCTCGAAATCGTCGGGCGACTCGTCCGCCTGCACCACCTCTTGCAGCAGCTCGACCGTGGCGACTTTGTGGCTGACGGGAACGCGACTGCGCCACAATTCAATCGGTTGCTCTTGGGAGGGTTTGTCGGCGACGCGGTAGCCTTCAATCCGGAGGATTCTGCGATCCCAGAGGTTGCAGGAGGCTTGATCGCTGTTGCTCTCGATGCTGAATCGGCCCTCGTGCAGGTGGCGCTTGGCGCGCAGGTGGGCGAAGAACAGAGACCAATCTCTCTCTTTGATGGGAGAAAAGATGTGGCGGCGGATTTTGGGCTTGGAGCCCAGCAGCTCTCGAATCCGCACCGTGCGTTCGGAACTATCGAGGGGAAGAAGCCCGCCCGCCGTAGCTTCGGCGGAGGTGGGTTGATCGGTTGACTGTTTGGTCTGTTCGTTGGTCATGGCAGAAAAACCTCCGCTTGAAATTTGGTTTCTCTACCAGGGCCCGCCCCGCCTTCGGTCCGGCGGGGGAACGGGCGTTTGCCAGGCTGGCGCTCAAACAGGCGGAGAAGCCAGGCTCCGCCCAAGTCCAGTTAGATTGTGGCCAGGAAAGTCGCCTCCTCGTTGATGATCTTGAATTGGAATGGTTCGGTCAGAGTGTCGCCGCGCATCACGCCTTCCGGTCCGATTTCGATCCGCCACAGCCCAAAGCCGCTCTCATCGGCGGGCTCCACCGCCGTCATGCGGATGCCGGGCAGGCGGAGCTCCAGGCTGTGCTTGATGGCGACCCCGCCGGTGGTGAGCAGGCCCTCGACTTTGAACTTGAGTTCCTTTTTCGCGGTGCCGTCGAAAAGCGTCTTGATGTCGTCAACGTCTTTGAAGAACACGCCGAGGGAAGCGTTCAAGCGGCGGTCTCCGTGGGCAAAGCGGCCGCGATAGAGCCCCGAGCCGGGGTAGTAGGCGAGGTTCTCGTCAAAGTTGTTGGTTAGGGTGACACCCCAGTCCTGGATGCGGTCGCTGATATCGACCGGGGCGCCTTCGTCGCCGAGCGAGATCACCATGTCGGAGTTGAAGAGCAGCCCAATTTCCGGGCTCGCCAGCGCTGGATAGCTGGCCACTCCAGCCTCGGCGCGGCCGGAGCCGATCATCTCAATGCTCAAGCCGAGCGCAGCGCTGCTGTTGGCCCCGGAAAGGGTCATGCTGCGCACCGCCATATCAACCAGCTTCTCATTGATGTCGGCGCTGACCTGTTGGCTCAACGTGGTCACCGGCAACAAGACGCTGTCAGTCGGGGGCGTGGTGGGAATGATGGTGTGCTCATAGGCGTTGGGGTCGTTGATAGAGTCGGGCTGGGTGGTGGTCACTTTGCCGAGGCAGAAGGCAGCCGCAAAGGCCGCCAGCCAGGAATTGAGGTCTGCGGCCAAAGTAAAGCGCAGGTCCCGCCGGCGTTCCTGCAAATCGGAGGCGAACTCGTCGCCTTTGATCTGGTCGAGGTCGGAGCGGAATTCCTTCGTGATGGCGCGCGCGGCCGTGTCGGTTTGGCGCCCCCGCTCGTCAATCAGGGCGTCCGCCAAAGCGGTGCCGATCGCGGTCTGTTTGCGCGAGCTCAAGGCCAGCTTGCGGTCGCGGATTCGTTGAAGTTCGAATGCCATTATGTCCTCCTGGTTGCCCGACCGGCAGGCAGACTTGACGGGTCAGGCTTTACATCACGCACCACCACCGGGTCTTCCAGCACTTCCAGCCGTTCTCGCACGGCGTCAAAGTGAGGTCCGGCGAAATGGGATCTCAGCACTTCCACCGGCTCACCGCCTTTCGGAAACATATAGTGATAGGTGCTGGTGCCCACGGCCACCAGGCCGGCCTTGGCTTTAACTTTGACCAAATCGTTGCGCTGCTTCATCTCACTCTCCCTGGAATTCGGTGTGGACCCGGACGGCCAGTGACAGCACCGTGCCGTCTGCCGACATACTGTCGAAGCGTTCCGCCAGCAGCTCCACCTGTGGCTGGGAGCTCACACCGGGCACTGCCAGGCGCGCGCCGCCCAGCACGCGCTTGAGATCGTCCAGCATGTCGTAGACTCCGATCTCGCCCAGGGTAGCGATCCCTTTCTTTTCTTCCGCCGGACCGCGCAGGTTGCGGTTGTAGGCCAGGATGCGAAAGTTCATGGCGTAGTCGTAGGTCTTGCGGGTGATGGTGTCCACCGCCCGCAGGGCGCCTTCCTCGTAGAAAAACAGGAAGGCCGGAGCCACTGCAATCACCCGCTGGTTGCCCAATTCCTCCTCCTGAATGTTGTCGGAGCTGACGGTGGCAAAGGTCCTGCCGTAGGCTTTGATGGCGGAGTCGTTCTCGACCACTGCGATCAGGGCGTCTTCGAGATCGCGGATTTTCGGCTGTGCCGGCATGAATCACTGCGCCCCTCCGATGGCTTGAGTAAAACTTTCTTCTATCGCTTCCAGCGCCAGCTTTTCGGTGGTGGCCGCTGAGGGCAGAAACGGCCGGGCCGGAATGAGCGTGCGCCGGCCGCGCCCGGCGCGCCCGCCGAGTTGGTGGATGCGGGCGTAGGGCAGATCAAGGGTGGAGACGTAGGCCAGGCCGCGGGCCTCATCCACCCCGCGGTGGATCCCCCGCAAAAGCGTTCCGCCGGCGACCAGCTTCTTTCTGGGCCCGAAGCGCTTGAGCTTGCGCCGAGCGTAGCGCTTAGTGAGCGCAGGCCAAGGCACGCCCTCGGAGCTGCGCTCCTGTTGGAAAGCCGCGCGTGTGCGGCGGAACATTTCCTCCGCAATGCTCTGCAGCACCGGGCGCAGGTTCCCCAGCCGTTTGCCGATCCGGGCCAGCATCTGCTGCACCTGGCGGCCGTTGTAGGTTCTGCGAACACTCGGCATTAGTAGTCCTTCAAGTTGTCGGGGCCGAATCGGAGCTTGTCTTCCTGCGCGGTCCGGTCAGGCGTCAGGACCTCACGCGCGCCCACCTGCTCCTTGGTGACCTGGTTGAGGGAGGCGTGCCCGGCCAAGACCGACTTGAGCAGGCTGATGGCATGGTCACGCCGGTCCTTGACTGTTTCTGAGACAACTCCGCGCCGGCTGTAGAGCTCGTAAAGAGCCAGATCGACCGAGAGCTTCTCCACGATCTCGTTGCCCACCAGCGGCAGCTGATGCCGCCCGCCGTAGGAGTCGATGATGCCGTCGGCGGCCGCAATCGCGGACGTCACCCTGGCGGCGTCAATCTGGCCCAGGTTGTTGTCGTCGGTGAGCTGGATCAGCTGCTGCTCGGTGATCCGTTCGAGGATGTTGCTCTGGGTCGAGTAGGCCATTTTTCAGTGCTCAGTGCTCAGCCCGCCCAGCGCCGGCCTGCTTTTGGCGCTCCCGGTTGGCGGCTTGCTGTTCCTTCATGTACTTGTGATACGCTTCCGGATCAACCATCTCGATCTGCTCTGAGCCAATTTCTTGCGCCACAACCAAGTCCAAGTCCATCACCTGGCCCTTCTTGTACTCCTGCTTTTTGAACTTGAAGGCCTTGAGCGCCCGAAATTGGAAGGTCTTCGATGGCTGGCGCCCACCCTTCTCTTTCTCAGAGCCGGTGCCAGGCTCTTCCTGTTCAACCTCAGCTTTGGCTGCGGCCTTAGAGGCCGGCCCCTCCACGGCCGAACCGACGGCCGCAGCCTGCTTGTTGCTGAGCTCGATGGTTTCGCCCGGCTGATAGAGTTTTCCATCGTGCTTGATATGACTTTTCACGGTAAAGGTCCGCATTGCTTCCTCCGTTCGTTCAACCGCCCGGCCCCCATGCGGGGACCGGGGCAAGAGTTTGTCCAGAGCGCCGCGACTACGCGACCGCGTTTTCGATGAAGTACGCCGAAATGTCCGACGTGATCTTCGGGTCGTAGTAGAAGTGGACGCTCAGCTCGTCCGCCTGTCGCGAGGGCCAGGGCGCGGGGCCGATCACCGTCCCGAAGCCACCGCTGGTCCCCGGAGCCGCCCAGACGAAGAGCTTGCCGAAGCTCACGTCCTCGAAGCTGGCCCCCGGGTTAACGTAGGCCAGGATGGCGTTCTTGGCGTCCCACAGCCTGGCAACAGAGGCCACGGTTCCGTCTGGGTTCAGTGTCACCTTGACCGGGATGCCTACCAGCACCCGCTCCACCTCGAAGATAGCGGCCATGTCCTCGGTTGAAACAGCCCCGAACTTGGTGGGAGAGACCCGGCCCTTGATGTCAGCGTGAGTTTTGAGCCCGCGCCAGGTGTCCACGCCCAGGAAGAGCGTGTTGGCCTTCACTCCGATCTCCGATATCTTGACGTGGCCCGCCATGACGTCGTCGATCGGGTTCGAGGTGGTCCCGTCCACTGCGCCCGCGTCCTTCCATTGGTCGGTCCCAGAGAGCACCACCTTGTTCCCGCTGGGGTAGGTTGCGGCCAATCCCATCAGATTGGCGATGCGGTTCTCCAGGTCGAGCAGGATGCGGTCGGTGAGCATCTCGGTGGCCCACTGGTCCACGTTGCCGGCCTGGAAGTTGGCCCGCTCCTCCTGCGTGATCAACCGGGCCAGGGAGTAGTCTTCGGCGCGGTAGGAATTGGTCGAGATGGTCTGCTTGACCTGCTCGGCCGCCGCTCCCGGAGCGCGAAGAGGGTTGTCCGGGACCTGTTGGTTCTGGCGCCCGAACTGCCAGAATTTTCCGGTCTGCTCCATTACCGTGATCCGGGAAAAGAGCAGCTCGGCCAGCAGCCCCGGGTTGCGGTACTTACGGGCAAAGTTCGACTGGGCCACGTCGATGTGGCCCTGTTGTGGGTCGACAATTAAGCCTGGCACGTTAGTGTCCTCCTTTAGCTGTAAAGCTCCTTCTTTACTCTATGCTTACGAGCCCTGGATGCGTCCGGGGCTGACGAGCAAAAGAAACTCGTCGCCATCGGCCGCTGCCGCTTCTAGCGCGAAGCCGACGATGTCGGCGTTCACTCCGAGGGCGGGGGCCGCTGCGGTCATCCGGCCGTTGGTGCCGCCCACCTGCACCGGGTCGCCGCGGGCGATGGTTCCGCCGGCGATGGCAACGATTTCCCCGAGGGGTAGCACCCCGACGGGTTCGTCCGCCGCGCTGGTCTTGTTGGCACTGACTCCCACCGCGCGCACTCCGGCGCCGGTGGGCAGCTTGACTTGGTCCTTGGCTGTCCCGGCCATCACCGCCAGGCCGGCACCGATGGCACCGCCCTCGCCGCGAAAGCTATGGGGCGGGAGCCCCCCAACTGGTTTCAGTCCCATTTCGTGTTCCTCCTTTTGGCCTCTTGCGCCGTTCAACCCGTGCAGGGTCGCTCTTCTTCAGACCTTCCCAGCCGAGATCGAGCCGGTGGGCTCTCCCTGCCGGGCCCGCTGGAGAGCCAGGCGGGCAACTTCGGTTTCGCTGAACGTCGGGTTCTCCTTGCGGATTTCCGACTCCAGCGCTTCCGCTCGCTCCGCCAGGGCGATCGAATCGGGGTCCACCGAGTCCGGGTTCTGGGGCTCAGTGAACTGCACCAGCTTGCCAGCCTTGCGACGGCTGGTGGCCAGCTCGCCCATGGGAACAAGCTCCGGCAGCGATTCGAGGAAGGTGGTGAAGGCATCGTAGAGCTTGACCTCCTTCTTCTTGTCGCCCTCACCAAAGCTGACTGTGGCGTCAGAGCCCGCCAGATGCGCGAGCACGGCCGGCAGACCGCCTTTGTCGAAGGCCGGCACCCAGCGGTGGGCGACGCGCTGCTTCTCGATGAAAGCCGAGACCTTGAGCTTGGCCTTCTCGCCGTCGTCGGTGCTGACACGTTCCTCCAAGTTCTTCTTGAGACCGTCCAGCTTTTCCTGGAAAGTGCTTTGCAGCTTCTGGGCGGCCGCATCAATCCGCTCCTTCAGCTGTGCCTCGGTGAAGGTGGCGCCGGCCGGCTCGTTTTTCTTCCCGAAGAGTTCGGCGAAGAATTCCTTCACCGCCTCTCGGATGGTGCGGTTGGTTTCTTCGGTGATTTGTTTGCTCACTGCTTCCTCCTTGAACTCGATGGTGACGTGTTCGCCGCCATCGAAAAATTGAACTGGGGCCAAACCTTTGACTTCGGGCGGGATCGCGCCCAGGAACCCGACGTGGCGCAGCACCGGTCCCTTCCCTTGAGGATCGAGGTAGAACGCGGCCGAGCGGTTGGGGAAGCGTCCGTCCTGGACGCTTTTCTCCAAGTGGTCGCTGGTCTTGGTGAACTGCGCCAGCAGGATTTCGCCTTCGCGCTTCAAGGCGCTGACCGCTCCGTGAGCCGGGTCGTCGTGTTTGGGGTGCCCAAAGACAGCCATAGGCGTGTGAAGCCGCTTTCCTTGGGGGTTGGTTGCTTCCAGGTTTGCCACCACCTGGTCGATCTTCTTGGTCGTCCAGTTGCCCTTGTCCCCGTAGTCACCGGCTTCGAAGATCTCTAGCCACTGACTGTTGAAGTTGCCCATGCTTGCCTCCTCAAATCGGGAATTTGGTGAAGCCGGGATCCGGGCCGGCACCGGCCGGGATGCTCACGGTCAAATCTTTGTAGGGCATGCCGCTGGCAATCAGGCCCTCTGCCCGAACAGCGGTGATGGCGCTGCGGCTGCATCTGCATTGGTGCCCCAGGGGATCACCGTACCTGGCCCAGCCTGACCACCCCAGCGGAGCAATGCCGCCATCCATGGCCCGGTGGTTGTCGCGGGTAGCGGCATCCTGGTAGGCGTCGAAGAGCCAGTACGGGAGCACCCGGCGAATCTCCGGGCGTTGCAGCTCCTGGTAACGGCCGGCGCGCAGCGAGTTGCTGACGGTGTTGTTCCAGATCGTGCGCAGATGGCCGGGACGAGCCTGGAACTGCCGTAGCATATCGCGCGCCAGGCTACTGAACTGCGACGGTGTGAGTCCCGACTGCAACGACTCGGCCGCCAGGTCGCGCACCGCTTCGATCACCACTGTCCGGCTTTCCCCTGCGATCGAGAAGGCTGCCCGTTGGTGTTTGCGGACAAAGGCTTCCCACTGGTCGCTGGGGACCGCGGGCAGGCTGCGGATCCATCTGACGGCATCGCGCACCGCCACCGAGCGCGGGACAGTTTCCGCAAAAGCGCTGACTTCATCGCTCAGGTCGTCCACCTCTTCTCTAGCCTGGCGGCGAGTGCGCAAGCGGCCAGCGACTTCGGCTGCGGCCAGGATCTCCGCCACCCGGAAGGTGTGGAACGCTTGGGCGAGCTGGAACGGAATGAAGGCAACTCTGCCGCTCAACCAGAGCTGGCCGGCTTCCAGCAACTCGCGCTCGAGGGAATGGACAAAGCGAGCGTGGGAGAGAAACAGCGCCTGGAAGAATTTCTCCGCGTCGCGGGTGGCTTCGCGGTTTTCTTTGCGCACCTGTGTGCTGATGCGGAAGCGCGGCAAAGGCGGTTGAGAAGCAAACAGAACCGCTCCCGGAATAGCAGGCTGAGTCTGGAGCGCGGGAATCATTCCGCCTCCTCCAGCTCGGGTATCGGTCCGATTGTCGCCCCACTACCAAACGGATCCACCGCCGGCGGCAGCACCGCCTCATCCTCTTCGGGCCGGCGGATCTGACCTTTCTCGTAGACCTCGGCAACCGGAATGGGAATACGGAGGCTATGGGCTTTGGTCATGATGTCGAGCTGGCGCGAGGCGTCCTTGGGCGGTTCTTTCTCGATCTTCCACTTGGGGCGGAAGGCGCGCTCGAGGAACTGCGGCCCGAAAGTCCACTGCCCCCACCAGCCCAGCAGCTGGTTGATCGCTTCTTCCAGCAGCAGCGCGTCGCTGCGGACAATCTCGTTTTCAGTCTCTTTATGGACGTCCCCCAGGGCGCGCGAGCCTGCCCCGGCTTCGGCCCCGGAGGTGGTGAGGGTCTGACCGAGAATGCGACGCTTGATCCGAGCCTCCAGGCGGTCGATGTACTCGCCGTAGTCTTTGCCATCACGCGTGCGGCTGGTGGTCAGCAACTCCTGCGCGATCTGGAAAGCCTCAGGGAAGGCCACCGCCGTCTCATTGAAGATGGCTTCGGCCGCTGCCAGCGCTTTCTTCTGCTCCTTGTCGTCGGCACCCTCGTGGTAACGGACAGCGATCGTCCCGGAGGGCTTCTCCAGGAAGCTCAGGTCGAGCCGCAAAGCGTTGCGGCTGAACCAGGAGGGCCAGAAGACTTTGCGCAGGATCGGCGAGCCTTTGCGGTTACCGTTTTTCATGCCGTAGGTGAGCACCAGGAACTTGCGCGCCGGCACCGGCTCGCCGGTTGCACCCGGGAAGCGAGAGAAGAGGAGCTCGCCCCCCTGTGGTTGCCCCGGAGGGCCGAAACTGAAGAGTTCCTGCGGACGCCCGACGATCTTTTCCACCCCGATGCTGCCGTCGAGTTCCACCCGCCAAACCACTTCCGCCACTACAAAGCCCATCGCGGGAGCTTGCAACAATTCTTCCCGCAAGGCGCGCCAATTGGGGATGGTATCGAGAAAGGCGGCGGCTTGGTCGGCAAACAATTTCGCCTGATCGTTCTTCTCATCGGCTGACTGCACCGCAGCGTCGCGGGCCAGCACCCGCAAGCCACGCATCTCAAAAGCAGACCCGATCACGTCATCCTTTTCCAACAACTCGCGGTAGTAAGCAAAGGCGGCATGGCTGTCGGCGATCATCTGCTGCCAGATCATCGAAGGGTTCAGGCTACCGCTGAAGGCAGTTGGGTTCAGGCTAACGCCGCGCAGAACTTCGGGCGTGACAATCTCGCCCTTGGGCGGCCTGGGAACGACTTGTGGTGTGCTGCTCATCTATCTCTCAAAACCCCTGCGAAGCCAGGTAGGCGCTGCTGCCGCCGCCGAAGTCGGGCCCAAGTTGGGTCGCCAGCCCGCGCCCCGACGCCAAAAAGTCAGTGGAGATCGGGGCTGACTCGGCGGCAAAATGCGCGAGAGCCTGGGCCCAAAATGAATCGGCGTGGGCATAGACTTTTTTCTTCCGCCCACCGGCAGTCGGCCCTTCGATCTCGATGCGGGGGGCGTCAAACTTCACGCCGCTGGCGGTGTTTTCTCGTTTGATTGCCAGCAGCTCCTGCCGGATGTCGAGGTCATAGGGGATGCGGTTCTTGGCCTGCTCGTAGCGCTTCTTGGTGCGCACGGCCAAGTCGGTCTTGATCTTGACGCCTTTGTCGCTTAGGCCGGCGAAGTTGATCCCCATCACTCGGCCCGGGCACTTCATGTCCAGATATTCAAACAGGCCGAGGCCGATTCCGGTGCAGTCCATCGCCGTCCGGCTGGCGAGACGCACCCAGGGCTCGAGCAGCTCCGCCTGGCCGAGCTTGCCATTCTTTCCAAAAAAGGGCACATCGTGGATTGGCAGTACCATACGGGTCCAGGCCACGTCGCCGATGTGTTCGTCCAGCCAGGCGACGGTGCGGTCGCCGTCGCGTGCAACGTCAACTCCCAGGAAAAGCGGTCCAACCGGCTTATAGCCTGCCGGCCAGTCGAGGGTAGCGCCGGAATCCTCGGCCGTGGCCAGCAACTCCAAGGAAAGCCACGAACCCACCGCCTTCAAGAAAGCGCAGAAGAGCTCCTGCTGCGCGGTCTCCGGGTCGCCTTTGTAAAGATCCATCGCGTCCTCGAGCGAGATCGGGCATCCCTGCGCGATTGCCATGCGGACGTCGATCCAGTGCCAGGACCAATTCTTGCGCTGGACAGGATTGGGCGCAGGTGGGACCCCATCTACCAAGCCGAACTCGCGCGCGAGCTCGAAGAACTTGCCCTGCTCGCCATTGGGAGTAGAGAGGATCCGCAGCTTATGGCCTTGCAGCAAGACCTGGCGGGAGATCGCGGCCCAGATCGAGTAGCTCTGATCGTGGTGGGCGAACTCATCCAGGATGGCGTTGCCGGGGTAGCCGCGCGCTGTGCGGGGATTCGCCGGCAGCACAATGATGCGCGAGCCGTTGGGGAGCTGGAGTCGCGTCAGCTGGATGGAAGACTCGCCCAGCTCGTCGGCGAATGGTTCTTCGTACAATTGCGCCGCTGCTCCCATTGCCTCGATGATCCGCCCGGCATCGCCCACTGCCTCTTTGCCTTGTTCTTTTGAGGCGCTCAAAACCGTCCAGGTGGTGACCCGCTGCAGGCAATCGAGGACGGCTTCCACCATGCTGGCAAAGGTGAAGCCGATGCGGGCAGATTTCACCGCGCCCTTGAAGCGCGAATGGTCATCAACCCAAGCCTGCTGATACGGCCTAAGCTGAATGACCGGCGGCAGGCTTAGGCTCGATGGGCGGGAGCCCGAAGGTTTGTTCACGGATGCGGTTGATGTCTTCGACCGTGAGCTTCCTGCCTTTGCGGATTTTCTTGGCTGCTTCACCGGTTGTTTTCTCAAACCTTTGGCGCTTGGCTTCGGCGTCGCGGACGAGCTCGTCCACGCGCTTGCTTTCCGCCTTTGCCCTGAGCCGGGCAATTTCGTTGCGCTGAAAGCGGGCGAGCAGGTTTCCAAGATCGAGCAGACGCGCTTGGTATTCCTCTTGGTCGCCTTCT
>LAZR01002033.1_pt1 | contig 12096 bp, 2 predicted proteins | sample 329461 | NCBI WGS metagenome assembly LAZR01 (sample SAMN03002196, study PRJNA259156) | marine sediment metagenome | biome: sea floor; feature: Hydrothermal impacted sediments; material: marine sediment; isolation source: Loki non-amplified sample from Loki's castle hydrothermal vent sediment ...
AGTTACTGAAGCAGGTATTAAGTGTCTTAGAGAGAGAAAAACTCAAATTACGAATTTACATTTTGAGCGGGCCTTGTTAGAAATTCTTGATAAAGAACATAATGTGAAGGAATACATATATTCATGAACATGATTGATTAAATCACAAGAATTGAACCATAAACAATTTCTACAAAGAATTTCAATCGTACTCTTCACAAAAATTTCTTATCCCACAATTTTTTTGTAAACTATGAAAAAATTTTATGAATTTATGATATTCTAAACGAATTAAGGCATATTCAACTAGTCATAAATATAAAAAGAAAAAGGATAGTTAAAAAAAAATAGTGTTATTATTTGAAAATCTTTATTTAAGAGCATCTTGTGTTTTCAAAATTGTTTTTGCATAATAATTTAATGCTGATTCATATTTGCCTATATTCCATAGATTATTGGCTTTATTGTAATTATTCCATGCATTATCAAGATGTTTATTACTTTCTCCTAATAGTAAAGAACTAGTTTCAATAAGTTTTTGATAAGCGACATCATCAGCATTTTTAATTATTGAATTAATCAATGCTGTTACGTTAACACCATTATTCTCAGCACCTAACAAGCCTTTCACTACTTCTTTAAGTTGAAACATAGATGCAGCAAGTAAACTCGAATTAACTTTTTCAATTGCTAATAATAATTTATTTTCTGCTTGTTGAAGATAATTTAGAGCTTCGGCTGAAATATTTGTTGTTTGCAATTCTTGGAGTTCATTTAAACGTTCTAGAAGGTCACTCATGAACGACTCAGTTATTAATTTACCTCTTGCTTTCATTATGTTTCGATATGAAAACTTAAAGAATTTTACTGCTTGATCATAGTCTTCTAAATCCAGCATTAATAGAGCAGTTTCATAATCCTCTTGTGCTCGAATGATAAACTTATTATCTTCACCAACAATATCTATTGTAATCTCCATAACTGTATCTACTATGTATTGCGTCAGAAAGTTTAATGAATCAATTATTTCCTGTGTATTAGCACCCATATCGCCAGCAGCCATCAATAAAAGTATAGAATCCCCAATTTTTTCATAAGCTTCATAAAACATACCTTTATCAAATTTTTCTTTCGCCTGAGTTAAGAATAAAATAGCTTTTTCCACCAGATGTTCTGTCTCTTCTGGTATCTCAAGATTCAACAAGATATCAATAATGATTTCAAGATACTCTCCAGGAGGAAACACATCTTTACCGTCATCCCAAATTGGAAAGTGATCTATACTCCCCCCTAAACCTGTTATATTATATGGCGTGTCACCAATACCATCATCATTACTATCTACCCCAGTATAATCATTCCAGTAATTTCCAATTGTTCCATTATCCCAAGAATTATTTAATCCCATATCAATTGCATTCCAATCATCATTGGCAAGATAATTATTGTAAATTAAGTTATTATTACTAGTTTCTTCAATAACAATACCCCACCAATTGTATATAATGATATTTCGCGTAATGACATTATGACCACTGTTGACCCCAATAGTTATCCCATCTCCCCAATCACTCATGATGATATTATCTGAAACTTCGTTATAACTGCTGTTAACGTCTATTAATAAACCATATCCAAAACTGGAGCTAATAAGATTTCCTGAAATTAAATTAGAACTACTAAATTGAAGATAAATTCCAGAATTAGCACTAATATATGTACCATTAGTTATAATATTATTTCTAATAATGTTAGAGTAACTATTTTGAATGAAAATGCCATTACCAATAATATTATTACCCGAGATCAAATTTTCATTGCTAATTGCCTGTATAAATATTCCGTACATTTTGTTGTTATTTGCGCTGTTTCCTGAAACCGTGTTGTTATTGCTTAAATCAAAATATATCCCATATCCTTCATTGTTACTTACATTATTTCCAGAAACCGCGTTGTCATGGCTATTGGATAAGGTTATCCCCGCCCAATTGTTGTAATTTGCGGTGTTTCCAAAAATCGTGTTTTTGTCACTAGAGGGTATATATATCCCATCATAATCGTTGTAATTTGCGGTGTTTCCCAATATTGTGTTATAATCACTATTATATATATATATTCCATCCCCCTCATTGTTATTTGCAGTGTTTCCTGAAACAACGTTATTGTCACTAAGGTATAAATAAATTCCTTCATAGTAATTGTAGTTTGCGTTGTTTTCCATGATGTTATTATTATCGCTAACCTCTAAAACTATCCCATAATGACCTGTGTCACTTGCATTGTTTGCTACAATCATGTTATTATTACTAAATTGCAGGTATATTCCATTATCATTGTTATAATTTGCGTTGTTATCCATTATGAAATTTTCAACGCTATCTTTTAAATAAATCCCAAATCCATCGTTATCATTTGCTGTGTTTCCAGAAACCATGTTATTCTTACCATTTCTAATATATATCCCCCCCAACCAACCATTATTGTTTGCAGTGTTTCCTGAAACCGTGTTGTTATCACTCGACCATAAAACTATCCCCGCGCCATTATAATTTGCAATATTTCCTAAAAATGTATTGTTATGGCTGTTAGATGCATATATCCCATCTTGCCAGTTGTGATTTAACGTGTTTCCGGAAACCATGTTATTATTGCTATCAGGCATGAATATCCCATCCCCCTCGTTGTAATTAGCAATGTTTCCTGAAACCACGTTGTTATCGCTGAATAACATAGATATCCCATCATAAGAATTGTTGTTTGCGTTGTTATTCATTATGAAATTATAATGGCTCTCAAGTAAATAGATCCCAGAATGACCAGTCAATGCCCCCGCCCCCGCCCCATTTATTATATTTCCTGAAACCGTGTTATTATTACTCAAGTACAAGAATATCCCGGCCCCATTGTTATCACTGAATGTATTATTAATAATATATGAATTGGTTACATTTGCTAAGTTAATCCCTGCTTCATAATCATAAAATTGATGACTACCAAACCCGGATGCGTAGAAGAGGGAGTTTTGTATGATAAAGAAAACTTCTGAGTTTCTAATTTCAATAGAGGATTTAGAATATTCTCCAGAAACAATAATATTTTCAATTATATATGGATCACTCCATGTACCTGACCCAGTACACCATGTTTCATCCACAGCTTCAGCCCATGTATAATCATCGTTTCCTAAATCATCTATTACAATTGAAGTATAAATAACTTTAATGGAACTAATTTTAAAAGATTCAAGATTCCCCGCATTATCAACTGATCTATAATATATATTAACTTGTCCACTAAGAGGAATATTAAAAGGAATTGAATAACTTATCCAATTAATACCATCGTAACTATATTCAGAATGGAGGATGCCCGAAGAGTCATCTGTTGCTATTAGTGATACAAAGACATCTGGTTCATACCAATTATCGATATAAGGATTTTTATTAAAACTTATAGTCGTCTCAGGTGAATCTTTATCTATTTTAGTCTGTACTGACGAATAATCTTCAATATTTCCTACATTATCGATAGATCTGTAATATACAGTTGTAAGTCCTTCCTGTGATATAAAAAATGGAGAATTATAGATTACCCAATTAATAGCATCAAAACTGTATTCTGTAAAATTAACGCCTGAAAAATTATCAAATGTAGATAAATTAACAGAAATATTAGATGTATACAATCCATTAAGACCCAAATCTCCCTCTAAATTAACATCAGTTAGAGGAGATGAAAGATCAAAACCAAAATATAATGATTGAATTATTTCTGTATTACCCGCATAGTCAATTGATCTATAATAAAATGATACATTACCATCGATTGTAAGTATAACTGATGTGTTTGCGTTAATCCAATTATTTCCATCAGTACTATATTCAGTAAAATTGATACCAGAAATCAAATCTTCTGTTAGGAAAGTAATGTTAATATTTGAGATGTACCACCCTCTATAACCTATAACACCATGCAAAGTAGCAAATGTCGTTGGAGATGTTAAGTCAATTTGCAAGAAAAAGGATTTTATTGATTCAATGTTGCCCTCATTATCAACTGACCTGTAGAAAATCGTGTAATTACCTTCTGATGTTAACAAGAAAAACCCACTATAAGTAATCCAGCTAATACCATCAAAACTATATTCCGTGAAATTAACACCTGAATTTTCATCAAATACCGATAAAGTAAAATTTACTTCAGATATATACCAGCCATTTAGACCTAAGTTACCATAACAATCTATATTTGTTATAGGAGAAATGTAATCTGGAGCACCAGGCCCATCATCCCAGATCGGTAGATTATCAGTACTTCCAGCCCACCCTGGAATATAATGAGGGGAGTCCCCAATTCCGTCATCATTTGTATCAACACCAATATAATCATCCCAATAATTACCAATTATCCCATTTTCCCATTGATTATTGACCCCATCATCGATTGCATTTATTCCATTGTCAATAAATGAGTTCTCATAGAATAAATTGTTATCAGCACTATATCCACCCCCCATATTAATGATTCTAACTCCTACTTCGATACTATTAGATATTATATTTCCATTTATCGTGTTGGAGGTAACTTGATTCAGATAAATTCCAATATAATTCAAATCAATAACATTTCCGGAGAGTTGGTTTAATGAAACAGTTCCATGTAGTGTAATACCATAAAAACTATTGTTAAAGATATTATTGTTTAATATTTGATTTCTATCACTCAAAGATAGGCTTATTCCGTTGTAATTTTCGTAGATAATATTTTCGGTGATTGAATTATATTGATTATGTGGTGACGGAAATCCACCATAAAAATAAATTCCCGCTTGCGTATTTCTAAAGAATATATTTCGATGTAATCCGTTGTAGTTTCCTCTATAAATATATATTCCATTTCTATTTTCTGATGCAAAATTTTCAATTATTTGATTAGAATTTCCTTCCCTTATATATATTCCATGATCTACGTTTTCTGTTAGATGATTTTTTGAAATTAAATTGTTAAAACTCCTATATAGATATATCCCATCCTTATCATTATTGTACGCTATATTTCCGATAACTTGGTTGTAATCACTATTATACAAGAAAATACCATTATCTAAATTAAATTTACAGTAGTTATTTATAATTAAAGCGTTGATTGTGTTTACTAGTTTGATTCCTGCATCAAAATCAGGCCAGCTTCCCGAACCTGCATTTAAAAAAGTGGAATTTCTGATGATAAAATATACGTTGGAATTTTTAACCTCAATACTACTCCCTATCCAATTACTATTGATTGTTATGTTTTCAATAATGTAAGGGTCACTACTTGTCCCTGATCCACTACACCAAGGTTCATTTACGACCTCACCCCATGTATAATCACCACCTCCATATTCATCAATAACAAATGGAGTAAGGGTCCAATATCCTGGTTCTGGTTCAATACTAATTATATCAAAATATCTTGTTTCAAAAGCAGCGTTACCTGAATTATCATAAGCATATATCGTGAAATAGTAATTGTTTCCAATTGTAAAAAGTGAATTATTTAAAGAATATTGATGTACCGTTGTTCCAAACTCCGACATTTCATCGAAAAGTATTTCAGTTCCTATTGGAGTGAAGAATTTAATAATTACTGGCTCTTGAAGCAAAACACCATCAAAAATGCTTGCATTAATTGTACTAATTCCTGAGCCATATATAATCTCCGTATTATAGTGAGTAATCTCAATTTCAGGAGAAGTTGTATCAAATATGATTCCAATGTCTTTTGAGAATTTTAACAATACCATTTCGTCAGATACTCCATCATAGTAATCTATATACCCTGAAATGTATACGCTATCTTGAATATCTATAGTTATACCAGAAACTTCATTCATCATTGAATATTGAGAACCCCATTCCATTTCCCATTTAAAACTACCCGAATTATTGAACATTACAATAAGAAACTTCTCATCCATAGAATTCCATTTTGTAGCACCAAGAAAAACATTACCTTTCGAATCAATAGCTATATTTCTACAACGATAATTACTCGATCCTCCCCAGCTTATACTCCATTCATTATTGCCTGAATTCGAATATTTTTTTAAAGATAATTTGTATCCACTAGTTTGCCCTCCAATATATACAGAATCATTACTATCAACTGCCAATGCGATAGCTCCTCCTATGGGGATCTCCCAAATTAGATCTCCAAAACTGTTATACTTTAAAAATCCATAACCTGCACTGATACTTGAAGATTGACACACTACAAAAATATTGTTTTGTGAATCAACCGCAACATCTAAACCATATCTTCCTTCATAACCGCTACCTCCCCAGGTTTTCTCCCACAATTTTGCTCCCGAGTTGTTGTATTTTATAATTACCATATCTTTTACTCCTCCATTAGTATAACCTACTACAATAAGATTATCTTCCGAATCAATTACTAAACCTCTTCCGTTAGAATTTTGTATATCGTCCCACGTTTTATTCCATATTAAATTCCCCGTATTATCATACTTCAAAATTAATATTTTTTCATCAGAATTAGAAGGGTAACTGTCTAGTGTTCCAACAATATAAATAAAGCCTAGTGAATCTATAGCTACATCAAAACCAATATCATCATAAGCTCCACCAAATGTTCTACTCCATAATTGTAAACCCGATGTTGATGTTTTAATTATTATCAAATCATTTCTTCCATGAGGCCCATCCATAGTATATCCCGTCTGGTATGTATTTCCAGAGGAATCTACTGCTACACCAAAACCACCCTGAGTTCCCTCACCTGTGCGAAGCCTATACCATTCTAATTCATAATCTCCTGATGGTACAGGGAGTTCGAGAATATCAAAATATAATAATTTCATTGCTAAATTATTTGAGATATCATAAGCAAAGATGATAAAAGAATAATTATATCCAGGAGGACTTGAAGAAACATTCCAACTATAAATATAATTAGAACTATCTAATCCAGTCATGTTATCAGACCAAAATTCTATTCCGACAGGATCATAGAACTTGATTATAACAGGTTCTTGGACTAAAATATTATCTGTAATAATCGCAGACACAGAAATGGTTCCAGTTCCATTCACAGCTTCGTCATCATAAAAGGTAATTGTAATTTCAGGAGAGGATGTATCTGGATCTGATGTATAGTTAATATAGACTTGCTTAGATAAGATAGACTCTTGATTCCAATTATTATCTACCGAAAAATAATTAATAGTTGTTAATCCTTCTTTAGAAATTAAAATTGGGCCGTTATACAGATGAAAACTTCCCCCATCAAGATTGTACCAAGTATGATTTACACCAACCAAATCGTCTATTGGTATTAGAGTAACATTAACACTTGAGATATACCAACCATTTATGCCCGGTATCCCATCTAACGTAATATTGGTTGTAGGGGGCGTTTTATCAATATCGAAAAACATCGTTTCAGAAGCTACATTACCAGAGGTATCATTAGCATAGATCGTAAAATAATAGTCTAATCCTGTAGGTAAGAGGTCAATACTTTTGTTATAGTAAAAAATATTACCATATATATTTTCCAAATAAGAAATCCTTGCGACTGTTCCATTTGGATAATTAATTTCAAGAACAATTGGTAGTTGTAACTGAATATCATCAGAAATTTCAGCATATATCGTTAAGTTGAATTTACCTTCAATAGAATGAACCCAATAGTAAATACTTGATATATTTGGAGGAATTAAATCTGGTTGCGGGCCATCGTCCCATAGTGGAAAGTTATCCATGCTTCCAGAACTACCATAAATAATATAAGGAGTATCACCAATTCCATCGTTATTTAAATCTTCTCCACTATAATCATCCCAATAGTTGCCTATGACTCCATTATCCCATATTGAATTAAATCCATCATCGTAAGCATTCGGATAGCTACCAGTGAAACGATTATTGTAAAATCTCAAATCTGAGGACCCATATGCTATAAAGATGCCAATTAATGTATGATTTTCAATAGAATTTTCTATTACTTCACAACCCATGCTCATGTAAGCATAGAGACCAATTTCGCTTGTTTTAATTGTGTTTCCATGAATGAATACATAATTAGAATTATACAATAATATCCCCCAACTATTATTTTCTATGTTATTGTACTCAGCTATACCCGAATCCGAATCTATGAAGTTTATTCCAGCACCGTTGTTCTTAATTTCATTCATGGATATTATATTGGAATTGCTAGAATTGAGATAAATACCGTTTATTTGATTGTTTGACACAATATTTTCCGAAATTAGATTATTTTCACTAGCAATTAATAGAATACCACTCCCATTATTGTAGGAAATGTCATTGTACTCAATTATTCCATTATATGTGTGGTTTAGAAAAACTGCTGAATCCCACACACCAGGACTATTATTGTAAAAAACGCTATTCCTTATTACGAAATATTCATTAGAGTTTTCAATTGTAAGACACCATCTGAATCCATTAGCATTAATAGATATATTTTCGATAATATAGGGATCATTAATAGTTCCTGAACCACTACACCATGCCTCATTAACGGCTTGTGCCCATGTATAATCTCCATTTCCATTATCATCGATAATAAATGGAGAAAGTATCCAATATTCTACGGGTTCAGGCGTGTCTTCAATAATATTGAAATATTGAGTTTCAGTAGAAAGATTACTTGAATTATCATAAGCATAAATAGTGAAATAGTAATTATTCATTGCAGCGTAAGAATTTACACTCCAGTTAGCAGAAAATGTGTTTCCTCCGATCGAACTCATATTTATTGTATCAATAAGAATCCCAATAGGGTTATAAAATTCAATTTGAATGTGTAAATCTAACTGGATATTATCAAATACTTCAGCCTCAATATAGATAAACCCATTACTAAAATTAGCTTCTGTATCGTAATAATTAACTGATATATTTGGAGGCGTTGTATCCGTGACTGGTCCAGAATCTAAAACAGAAAGTTCGTAGAATGAAATTCTTCCTAAATTGTTCCATTGGTATCCTGTAATATTTTTATGATATACTACATATTCAATAGGACTATATAAGAATGCCCAAGGCACTAGATCCTCTACCACATATCTTTGAAGTTCATTATATATATCTCCTCTTATATCCGAGTCTGTTTCAATGGTGCCAAGTGCCATTAATTGACCTAAGTAAAGATCATTAACTTGTGCTCCGTTATATATTGAAACGTTAGTAAGTAATGGATCTATGATTGTGATCGGATCATTATATTCTGGGTTCCAACCGTAAATCCATAATGAAAGTTTATCAAACTGGGGTTGTCCTGTGGGTGATCCAATACCAAGGAGAAGTTCGAGATAAGACATCCAATCTAAACCATTATCTATGACTTTAATTCCTATTTTTCTTAAATTATCTTCTAATAAAGCATTCATTCCTGTCCGAAAAGCATTTCCTAAGTTATAAGAGAAGTTAACTTCTAAAAATGGGTCACTACTTACCGCTACGGCGTCCCATTCAGCATCTGTAGAGAAACCAACCCCAAAACCCATACTTTGCATAAATCCTCTTGCGGTTGTAAGATTATAGGTAGGAACATCGAAGTAATCGTCTGCAAATTGAACACCCTCTGGGAGTGGTGACTTTAATCTCACGGAATTATTTTCAAGCAGTTCATTAATCATATAATCATAATTAATTGCATAAGAGATTGCTTTTCTCCATGTACGATTATAAAGCTTGTTATTCATCCCCAGATAATATATTGTTGTTGTTGATCCCCCATCGACAATTAAATTAGGATCTGCTCCAAAAGTCGATAACATTGATGTTGATGGGTTACTTATAAAATCTATATTTCCTGCTAATAATGCATTTTCTCGGGCAATAGTATCAGATATTATACTAAAATAAAGTGTTTTAATCTGTGCAGGTTCCCTCCAATAATTTTCAAACGCAGAGAATTTTATTTCTACATCAGGGGTATAATGATCGAATACAAATGGGCCTGTACCGACTAGAATTCCTGAATATTTATCAATATAATCTGTTGCTGGGGTAGACATTGGTGATAAAATTGCAGATCCACTAAAACATAATAAACTTTCAAGAGCAACGAAAGGGTAATTAAGGTTAAAAGTAACGGTGAATTCATCGATAATATCCACACTTTCAATTATAGGAGAATTACCATCCCAACGATAAATTTCATCTATTATTGTTACGGCTTTTTGTGGAGGAAGATCCCCAGTAATATTCATGAAATAAGCTAATCTATCAAAACTCCATTTAACCGAAGTAGCATTAAAAATATATCCATCATGGAATTCAATACCTGTTTTTAGACTAACAGTATAACTAAATCCATTTGAAGACCACACACCAAAATCAGCAGCTAGACTTGGGATAACTGGCAAATCTGGGTCAGAATAATTGTTGGTAAATAATGTCTCAACAACTTGATCAAATACTATAAAAGCATTTTCCTCCCAAGCATTGTGAGGATCAATTTCTGAGGGACCATAATTCATCCCATATCTTAAAATAGGTTCATTATCTGGTGACTCCGCTTTAACAATGTTCATTGTAGTAATTGATAAAATGAAAAATAAGGCTATAAATAGTGATATAAACGCAGTTAATCTAAGATTTTTCCTATCCATTTTTTTTATCCTATCCTTTTTTTTTATCTTTTTTATAAAATTTGATTTTCATTCATTATAAATATTTACATTAGGAATCACCTAAGTTAATGACAGAGAAAATTCACTTGAAAACCGATAAACAAGTAAATTTAACTCATAATCCCGATTTTGGAAGAATTTATATTATAAAATAAAAAATAGATAATATTACATTTGATATAATAAAATCTAAAGAGATTTTTATATATTTAAAACTATTAGAAATTTAGATAAATTTTACTTTAATGTAAGAGAATGTTCTTTGTTTCTCCGAGTTGATAAAAATTTCACAAAAATTTAAAGATTTGAAGATCATAGATTTTTAAAAGAAAGATAATAACCTGATTTTTAGTTATGAGGTGAAATTTAATGGGAGATTTTAAAAATATGGAACAAGCTTACAAGGCTTCTTCTAAAATATTAAAAAAGCGAATGGAAAAGGAACGACCAGTAGATCTTGAAATTTTAGAAAAAGTTAAGGAATCTTCGATTATCATCGTTGCAGGATCTTATGATCGCGTAGAAAATGTACTTGACATGATAAAAGTTCCCTACGTGTTAATCCAAACAAATGAGGTTGACCAAATTGAATTAAAACCAGATCAAATTCTTATTGTTAATTGTCCAGGAAATATTTCTGATAAGGGTTTATCAAAAATTAAGAATTTTGTTAAACAAGGTGGTTTTCTTTTCACAACTGATTGGGCTCTTCTTCAGATTCTTGAAAAGATCTTTCCAGAGCTCGTAAAATATAACCAGAGACCCACAGGTGATGATTGTGTAGCTGTTCAGGTTGTAGACAAATCAAATAAATTCTTAGAAGGATTATTTAAAGCTGATGAGGATCCGATTTGGTGGTTAGAATCTTCATCTTATCCTATTGTAATTAATGATAAGGAAAAAGTAAAAGTATTAGTAACAAGTAAAGAAATGGAAAAAAAATATGGTGAAGCCCCAATAGTTATTACATTTGATTATGGTGATGGAGGGACTGTTTTGCACATGACCAGCCATTATTACCTACAAAGAGCTGAATTAAGAACTGACAGACATAAAATGAGTGCAAAAGATTATGTGAAATCTGAAATGGCATTTTCAGATAGCGAAGCAGAAGAATTAGAAAATGACTTGGAAGGTTTGAGCCTTGGAGAGGCAGAATCAGCATACTCTACTACTCAATTTATCAGTAATGTTATTGTAGAACAACAAAAAAAAGTTATGAAACGTAAAGAAAAGAAAAATAAAGAGAAATGATCATTAAACTTTCCTATTTTTCTTTTTTGAATTTTTTTTGTTTAAAATTGAAATTCTTTTATACACTTTAGTATGAAAAAAGAGATATATATTTCAATTTTCTTTCATTTTCTCAATCAATTATTTCTTTTTTGATGATTTATGGTAGAAATATTACCCTCTCCTCGAGAATTAAAGGGAAAACGTTTGTTTGG
>LAZR01002034.1_pt1 | contig 12096 bp, 9 predicted proteins | sample 329461 | NCBI WGS metagenome assembly LAZR01 (sample SAMN03002196, study PRJNA259156) | marine sediment metagenome | biome: sea floor; feature: Hydrothermal impacted sediments; material: marine sediment; isolation source: Loki non-amplified sample from Loki's castle hydrothermal vent sediment ...
ATCTAATCCTAATTTACCTAGTTTTATTATTTAATTATTCTTAATTTGACGAAATAAATATCAATATGTTTAATAAAGAAAAACATCAAAAAAAAATAGTTGCTTGACGAATATTGAAAAAATGGATTTAAAAATAATTGTTTTTTTCTACCCTGAAAGATATACCTCTGACCTTTATTAACTACGTGTTTTTAAATGGAGTTGAATCTACAAATTTTTTAAAGCTTCTTTCGTCATAATATTTCAACTTAATATTAAAAATCTACCTTTAATATAAGTAATTTAGATTATCAAAGCTTAAGTAGCAAAAGTAGTTTTTTATTTACTCTTCATTAATTCTTGATATAAAGTATTAGTGAATGATACATATTTTTTTTCTTTTGAGTTCCACATAAGCATTTGATCTTTTATTGCATTAATATCGTAAGCTTCTTGCCTTAAATTCGTTTTTTTTATCTTGAGTGGACCAGTAAGTTCTAATTCCTCCCGAAACCGAATGAAAACGGGAATGGAATACGATGGAAACACATCCACGATAAATCTAGAGAAGTCATCTGAATCGAATTTAAGCGATGGATTAAGCTTGATCGCAGCCATTCCTGCTTTTCCTTCTGTGTTAGGTATTGATACCCCGTAAACAGCAGACATGTTAATAGATGTGTAAGAATTTATAATTGATTCCACCTCTAAAGTGGAAACATTTTCTCCTTTCCAACGAAATGTATCACCAAATCTATCAGCGAACGACACCCATAGGTCTTCATGCATTTTTAACATATCCCCTGTATTGAAGTATATGTCATTTTTTCTAAGCACCTGGTGCATGAATTTTTTATGCGTCTTATCCTTATCTTTATATCCAGTGAAAAAAGTTCCTTTTTCTATCTTGATTAATGCCATTCCAATATCGCCTGGTCTACATCTGACGCAAAATCCCCGTTCATTTTTGAAAAATTCTCCAGTTTCCGGATCTACTTTTGCCATTACAAGTCCAGATTGAGATAGCCTTCCAATCATTCCTGGAACTTCATCTGCATTTATAAGTGTTCTGTGACCTTCCGTTAATCCATAAAATTCAAAAATATGGTCAACTTTAAAACGAGATTGGAATTTTTCCCAGATTTCTTTACGAAGACCTAATCCTAACATCTTCTTAAGAGAATGATTTTTTTCAAATTCTGATGGAGGTTGATTTAATAAATATCTCGGTATTTCACCAACATATAATGTAAATGTAACATTATATTTTTGAATATCTTTCCAAAAATGTGAGGCTGAGAATCGTTTTGGTAACACTACCGCAGCACCTGTCAAAAATGCTCCTATCCATGCTACACCTATTCCCAAATTATGGTATAACGGAGTGGGAATATAAATAATGTCATTACTACCAATTCTGGCTAAGCCAAGGCAAAGTAAATTCGCTTGAACAAAAAGTTTAAAGCTTTCCATATTTACTGCTTTTGGAAGTCCTGTAGTGCCTGATGTAAATATATAAAAAGTAGTTTCTTTTAGCATGGAATTATACGTAGTTTTTGGGTTCAGAATAGGTTTATGCTTAATTTCCTCTGATAAATCTCTAAAATCGTGAGAAATTTCGTTATAATTATTAACGATAAATATATGATCTTTTGAATATGGTAATTTAGAAGCGATATCGTTAAAGAAGGGTAAATTTTTTCCATCTATTATAATCCACTTCGGTTCGGATATTTTGAAATTGTGAATTAACGCTTGTTTTCTTTGATTAATATTGATCAACGCACTGATACACTGAATTTTGTTAATACCTGTAGTTAAGAATATGTATTCGGGAGAATTTTCTAACATTATTGCGATAGTATCTCGAGGTTTAACCCCTAAATCAAGGAAAAAGTACGAATATTTATTACAGTTTTCGTTTAACTCCTTCCAAGAATATGAGAGATCTTGAAAATAAAGCGCTGCATTATCAGGCATTTTTTCTGCTATTTCTTCAACAGCTGTACCAATACTTTGGTTCTGTTTATGAATTATTTTTTGCATTTCATTTCCAAATACATTATATACTTGGGTTTCTTTTGTTGTATATTGTGGCGACATATTTTTATTCTATAATTTTTTTCAATAACTATTATATTGATCTAATTTAGTTCATAGCAAATTAAATCATATTTTAGTTATCAATTTTTTATAAGTTAAAAACAATTTTTGAATTCCAACTATCAATTGATAATTATTTTTAATTTTCTTTCTTAATTCATAATAAGAAAAAAAAACCGATAAAGTTGTTATGATTTAATGAATCGTGACTAAATACTGATTAAATCTCTGCTAGCAATTATATTAACATTTAACCCAAGCACATTTTCAATAAGTACATCACCCATTTTAATTGGAGCTTTAGGTTTACTACTTGCTATTTCTTTTAGTGTTTCTTCCAATTTATCCTTTAGAATAGGTTTATCAGATCTAACCGGGATCAATGGTAAAAATCCATTTTCTACTCGCATCGTTGTAGTAAGAATCCTTTTAGGTGCAATGAATTCTTCTCTTGAGTATTCTTCACCTCGTTTACAAGTATGACCCTCAATGATTAATTCACCGTTGACGTTTTCAACATGTACTAAACAGCCCGTAGGACACAGGATACATGTTATATCTTTACTTCCTTCAGGAATTTCTAATTCTGACATTTCTAATCCCTCTGAAATTAATGTTCTTCAATTAATACTTCTGGACGAGGTATAACCTCAACTTCCAAACTTTTACTACTAGAATCTATTTTTAATTCGTTTAAATTCAATTTTAACTCTATCATTTCGCTTGGAATCACATATCTTCTTTTTCTTTTATAAATAATTTTATTGTTATCATCTTTAAATTGAATTAGAATTCTTCTATCCGGTCTTTTTACTCGAAAAGTAAAAATAATGTCTTTAGAAAATTCAGATTTATTAATTAAGTCTGGTTTTATATAATTAACATTTTCTCCAGCACTACATATGATCTGTTCTTTCTTTTCAACTTTTTTACTAAATCGTTCTTTAACGTATTCAACAGCATTTAAGCCTGCACGTTTTGCTTCTGCAGTAACCAGATCTACTAAATCATGAACTTGCAAAACATTTCCACATGCAAATACTCCTTCAACAGTAGTTTCTAAATTGTTATCAACAAAAGGACCTCCCATTTTAGATATTTTCGCTCCCGCTTCTCTAGTTAATTCATTTTCAGGTATTAATCCTACGGATAACAAGAGTGTATCGCATTCAATAAACTTATCTGAACCAATGATACGATCAAAATTTCTATCTACTTTTGAAATAGTTATTCCTTTAACCCGTTCTTTCCCGTGTATTTTTGTCACAGTGTAGCCCGTAATAAGTGGAATCTCATAATCTTCCAAGCATTGTACTTGATTTCTTATTAACCCACTCACGTAAGGAAATATCTCAATAACAGCTTTCACTTGGCATCCCTCCCACGTTAATCGTCGTGCCATTATCATGCCTATGTCTCCACTACCTAAAATAACATAAGTTCTACCAGGTAAATATCCTTCGACATTTACAAATCTTTGAGCTTGTCCAGCTGTATATATCCCCGCTGGCCTAAAACCAGGAATATTAATTGCCCCCCTTGTCTTTTCACGACATCCCATAGCAAGAATTATTGCTTTAGTTTTTATCTTAATGAGTCCTTCTTTATTATTTACAGCATAAATTATTTTATTTTTAGTAAATTCAATAACCATAGTATCTATTTTATAAGGTATTCCGAGTTGTTTAACTTCATTAATAAATCTCTGAGCATATTCAGGACCGGTTAATTCTTCTTTAAACTCATGAAGACCAAAACCATTATGGATACACTGTAATGTAATTCCTCCGAGCTCACGATCTCTTTCTAAAATTAAAACATTTAATCCAGCTTTTTTTACAACAATTGCAGCAGCCATCCCGGCCGAACCGCCACCGATTATAGCAACATCAACTTCATAATTTTTCATTATTCACCAACCCTACTTATAACATCTTTTAATATGAAGTCTTTTGTTTTACCAATTAGAATATTTGTATCTTCGCCTCTTTTTGAAACATCCTCATAAGGGATTTTTAATTCTCTTGATAATATTTCTATAACCCGTGGTCTGCAAAATCCCCCTTGACAGCGCCCCATGCCTGGTCTACACCGAAATTTCACGCCATCAATAGTTGTAGCACCAACAGGGGCATGAATTGCATTGATAATTTCTTTTTCAGGGATTGTCTCGCATCGACAAACAATTCTCGCCCAAGCGGGTTCAACTTTAATTTTTTCATCAAGTTGTTCTTTAGTAAAATCTTTAAAACTCTCAGGTTTAGGTCTAATTGGATTGTATTCTTCCTTAATATTTAAATTAACGCCTAATAATTCAAGAAATTCGACAATCTTTTCAGCTATTGCAAAAGTTGCTGTCAAGCCAGGGGATAAAATTCCAGCTACATTGATAAAGCCATATATATCTGTATTATCAATTATAAAATCATAAGTGTCTGAAACAGCTCTTAATCCGGCAAAATTTCTAATTGAGCTTCTCACAGGAATGTTTGGCACTAGTTTCAACCCTCCCTCTAAAATCTCTTTCAATCCCGCAGTAGTTGTCGAAATATCTTCACTATCAGTAAGATTTTGAGCATTAGGTCCGACAAACGTGTTCCCGTGCAATGTGGGACATACTAATATTCCTTTTGAAACTTTTGTCGGAGCGGGAAATAAAATTTTATTCAGTTGAAGAGCATTTCTATCAAATAGAATATATTCACCTTTTCTTGGCATTATGCTAAAGTAATCCAAACCTAACATTTTTGAAATTCTCGCAGCATAAAGACCTGCTGCATTTATAAGGTTTTTTCCCTGAAATTCACCTTGATATGTTCTTACAGTAAAAACATAATCCTGATGTTTGATCTTAATAACTTCATGATTTCTAAAGAATTTAACTCCATTTATAGCAGCATTTTCTGCCAATGCGAAAGTTAGTTCATATGGACTAGCAAGTCCGGCAGAAGGGGCATGCAGCACTCCAACAACTTCATCAGTTAGATTTGGTTCCATTTGTTTTATCTTGTTTTTATCTAATATTACTTCTAATCCCTGTATGCCATCTTCTGTGCCTTTTTTTCTATCTTCCTCTAATTTTTTAATCTGATTATCTTCTAATGCAACAACAAAGGACCCTATTCTTTTAAAAGGGAAATTCAATTCTTCTACTGCTTGAGTGTATAATTTATTCCCTGCAATACACAAATTTCGCTTTACATTTTCTCTCGATGAAGCATAACCTGCATGAATCACTCCAGAATTAGATTTTGTCGTTCCTGAGGCAATATCTGCTTCTTTTTCTAATAAACAAATTTTTAAATTGTATTTTGAAAGATAGCGAGCTATACTACACCCTGTAACGCCTCCTCCGATTATTATAATGTCGAAAATCATCATACATCACAGGGTTACGCGCAATTCGCTCCGGTATGTACTACTCTGTAAATATTCTGTAGTCATTTTTAATAATATAAGCTTTTAGTTTTATTTCTTCCAAATTTTTTTTTATATTTCAGTATCTAAGGAAGTGATAGCCTTTCTTGTGAGTGAACCTTTAATAGAAAATTTTCATAAAAATCTCGTAATAGATAATAGAATCTAATCTTAAATAATTTGGATAGCTTTTAAAATTTTTAAAGAAATATTAATTTAACTCAATTTATAAATTGATTAGATTTTACACTTTTTCGGTTTAGCTAACAGCGTTTATTTAACTTTTAAAAAAGATAAATCCATAAAAACCAGAATAGATTAAAAGCAATTGCCATTATGATTAAAATCTTAGTAAGAGGATTTAAAATCGTGTTCTTTAACGATTGTGTAAGCTTTAAATCAAGGTTGTTGCCTATTAAATTCTCAACAGATTTAAAGTTTTGATTTACCTCATTATTTAAATGGATAGAACCTAAAAACCGAGGTCTTGATAAATTTTTAATAGCATATTTTAAACTATCAGATGAAATTAAATACCTATCTTTCTTTAGAAAATTATCCCCATTATCAGATTGTTTCATATTTTTTTGTTTTCTGTTTAATTCTATTTTTTTTTTCCATTATAATAATAGTATGTTTTTCTTAAATTCTTTTTGATTATAGAAGGAAAAAGTCTGAATCGAAAAACAAATATAAAAAAAAACTAAAAACTACCAAAAACCTTTTTGAAATTTTTCAGCTATCTCCTCTAAAGAATCAGAAATATGACTCTCAAAATCCTCAAAAATGCTCACATCATTATCCCAATTTTCTAAAACCTCTTCAGAATATGTATTGAAAAATTTATCGCTCATAATACTTAGTTCATTCAAGATCTTTTGGGTTTTTACTTTACTTGAGGCATTTGCTACAAATAAGAAACGTTTCCGTCTTATAATTACAAAGCGAATTTTTTTTACTTCAAAATTAGAAATTCCCCCATCTGTTAATTTTTCAGCATATGTATTTAAAGCACTCATAAGTGCTCCAAAAATTTGAGGGTTTATTCTTGGATCAATTACTCGGCTGAATACAGTTATGCCACTCTGTGTTAAAATCCATATATCTCTTAAAACTTTACCCAAGAAATCTCCTACTCATATAAAATTACTCTTATTCTAGCAATAATATTTTATCCTTATTAAAATTGTGATTTTATTGGAAATATAATTAATTTTTAAAAGAATAAAATATATCTGAAATCGTTTACCAAAATATATTAAACCTACATTCATAAAGCCATTTAAGATGGAACAACAGTATAATAAAATCTCTAAAATTCTATTTGAAGGATTAAAAGAAATTGTTGGAGAGGATTTTTTCTTTGAAGAATATGAGATAAGATGGACATATGCTTTTGGAGGTTCAATATTTAATAAAAATTGGATTCCGGATTTAATTTTAATACCTCAAAATAAAAAACAAATTTCTAAAATTTTAAAGCTAGCTAATAAAAATAAAATTCCAGTGATTCCTCGAGGTAATGGAACGAGTTTATCCTCTGGCTCTCTAAGTCCATATGGTGGAATTGTCTTAGATTTGAGTCAGATGAATCAAATCATTGCAATTAATATTGAAAATAATTTAGTAGAGGTTGAACCAGGAGTAATTTGTGATGAATTAAATGAATCCTTAAAACCATATGGCTATTTTTTTCCCCCAGACCCAGGTTCTAGTTCTGTGTGTACTATAGGTGGAATGGTTGCATGCAATGCTGGAGGGATTCAAGCATTTAAATATGGAGTTACCAAAAATTATGTATTATATCTTGAAATCGTTTTGCCAGATGGTCGAATCTTAAACATAGGTTCTAGGGTTTTAAAATCTGTTTCTTCATATAATTTAAAAGATCTATTCATTGGTTCTGAGGGAACCTTAGGAATTATTACAAAAATAGGTCTAAGAATCAGACCCCTTCCTAAAAATAGAAAGCTAGGAATCTTTATTTTTCAAAATGTTGATGATTTAAAAGATGCGGTATTAGAAATAAGGCGATATGGGATTGTGCCAAATTTGTTAGAATTTATGGATAAACTTATCTTAAAAGCTGTTTCTGAATATTTAGGAGATGAATTCTTGGATTTTCCAAATGGATATGTTTTATTAGCTGAAATAGATGGAAATTCTACGAGAGAAGTTGACGAAACATTCGCAATCATGTTAGATTTAATTGTTCAAAAAAATCCGATATTCCATAAAATTGCGATGAATGAAGTAGAAAGAGAAAGGTTAATCCTCGCAAGAAAATCAAATTTGCCTGCATTATCTAGAATTCGGCCTAATTCATGTGTAGAAGATTGCACAATTCAAATATCTGATTTTGCAGATGTTATTAAAAAAATTGAAGATATTCCTAAAATGATTAATGCAAAGAATTTATTAGTTGCAATTGTATGCCATATGGAGGGAAATTTACATCCCACATTTTTATTTAATGAAAATAATGAACAAGATGTAAAAGATTTTGAAAAGGCAATAGAATATTTATATAAACAAATAATAATTCCTGTTGGAGGCTCTTTAACTGGAGAACATGGAATAGGAAAAATTAAAAATCCATATCTCGAATTAGAACATGGTACTGAAGTAGTAGATTTGATGAGTCAAATTAAAATACTTTTTGATCCAAATATGATTTTGAATCCTGGAATTGGAAAAGGTGATAATCGTCCTTTAAAAATAACAAATCAAGTACGCTCTTTGAAAAATCAAACTGATAAGATTTTAGAAATGAAATGTATGAGATGTGGATTTTGTATTTCCTGTCCATCAAGAATTAATTTTTTATTAGAAACATATAGTCCGCGTGGACGTTTAAGCATTCTTAACGGATTAGTGTATGGAGAACTAGAATTGAGTGATTTAATTATCAAAGTTTTGCACACATGCACTTTATGTGGACTTTGCCAAATCAAATGCCCTGCAGGCGTTAATACAATAGAAATTTTTGAAAAAGCTAGAGAAATTATTCATAGAAGAAGTGAGGAAACATGAGATTTGCCTATTATAAACTTATTTAGTTTATCTAATAGTTCACAAATCCACCCATTATTGAAAGCTTTAATCGTTAAATAATATATTTTAATATTTAGAGATTGTTAAATTTTCATCATAAAATGTTTCTTCAAATGAAATAGATAATAATTAAGTTCGTGTTAATAACACGCACAAAAAGAAGATCCTGAGAGGTAAATAATCTCAAAATTAGCTTAAAATATTTCAATTTGACATGCTCGCCTTTTTCTTTAAAAGTTTATCTTTTTGTGTAAGTTTTAAAATGAAAATTTTAATTAATTAAGTGAGCTTACAACTTGATTCTCTAGCGAATCAGAAGTATAAGAATATATTTTATTCTCAATAATTTAGATACTATATCTATAGGGAATATAGGGGAATTAATTAGATACATTAAGGAAATGAAGACAGGGGACGATTGGTTAACATCTTCAAATGTAAAAATTGCTTGTTACTCATTAATTATCCTAAATTCAATTTGTATTATTTTAGGTATAGCCTACTTGTCGATTCCTACTTATTCAATATTGTGGGATATTTTAGGGTTTATTCTGCTATTCACACTATTTGATAGTATTTTGCTTGTCTATCTACAATCAACTAGGATACCTAAAAGGAGCAATACAAGAAGCAGATTAAATCTACTCAGTTATATTTATTTAGTTCTTATTATACTTAGCATGATAGGAATGTTACTTGGCAATTTGCTTATCTCATCAATTTATTCAAACAAATTAGTTGCAAATTTAGGAGCATATCTATCAATCTACTTATTTTACTTTGGAATTCTAATTTTCGGAATCTTTTTCGTCCTACTCGAATTAAGAGAGTATAATAATGAAAATTTATGGTTACACAAACCTCTTTTTAAGGGCACATATATTAAAAGATCTCCACGAGCTAATAAAATCTTGAAGAAGGTAGTAACAATTATTTCAAGGATTACTTTTTTTTTCGGAATTCTATTTGCGATAGTTATCGTATTTGGCTCATTTGAAGTTTTAACGACTTTCATTGCTATAATTGCAGCTCAATTTGGTGTCTTTTTTTCAATAATATTTTTTGCAAATACAATTTTACTTTTAAAATTAAAACAGCATAAGTGGAGCTCTAAAAAATATTCTAGAAATGTAACAATCGGATTTCTTGTTTCTGGGTTATTATTGGTGCCTGTATTTTCCACTAATAACACTGTTAATGATATTGAACGCAATTTTTCGAGTGCATTTGGCCCAAATTGGCAAGAAAAAATACCTCCAAATGCAAATCAATATTTCTTAGAAACTCCTTTTTCTTTATCTAATTATTTCCTTGGTATCCCTCCTAAAAACTCTAAAATTGAAAGGAATACTCTTTTTTATGAGAATGAAGGAATAAAACTCTATTTTGATGCTTACATGCCTTTAAACAATGGTGAGGGCCTTCCAGGGCAAAATTCCACCATTATTCGAATCCATGGGGGAAGTTGGACATCAGGTGATAAAGGAATGATGAATATGATGCAGATGAATAAATATTTCGCTGCTCAGGGATACATTGTGTATGATATTCAATATGGTTTGTCATCTAACCCTCTATTTTCATTAGATCCGACAACTCCATCCGATAAAAAAGGAAATTTTGATATAGATGATATGATGCGCCATATTGGAGTATTTACAAATTATCTTTATAACCATTCCGATGAATATGGTGCAAATATAAAATCTGTGTTTATAAGTGGAAGCTCTTCTGGAGGACAACTAGCAATGGCAGTAGCTTTAGCTATATCAAGTGGAAATTATACACACATTTTCAATAAAGATTTGACCATAAAAGGATTAATCCCATTCTACCCAGCAAATGGTGCGATGCGGTTTTTTGGAGTTAGTGGAAGAGACGAATTTAAAAAACCAGAAAAATTGATTGAAAATGATAGCCCTCCTTGTTTAATTTTTCAGGGAACTCATGATATACTTAATTACTTCAGCATTGCTGAAAATATTAGAGATACTTATAACGCAAAAGGTAATGAAAAAGTCGCTATTTTATGGATGCCTATAGGTGGGCATGCATCAGATTTTTATTTTCCAGGCTATTATAATCAGATTTTCCTTTACTATATGGAAAGATTTCTGTATCTTTATCATTAAATCCTATGAAATAAAAAGAAATCCCATAAAATGCCCACTTTATGTGAGTTCTCAAACATATAACAAATTGTTACAGAAAAGCTTTTAAATATTAATATGATCAATAAGTGACATACAACAGTAAATATGTAATTTTTTAAAAAAAAAAGTTTTATATTATAACTGATACATTTATTACATCAAATAAATCGTTATTTTATAGGTACAACTTTTAAACAGATACTATTTACAAGGATTTAAAAAGTGAACAGAAATGAGTTATAAAGACAGACTACGTTCCACTAAGGTCAGTTCAGAAGAAGATTTAAGCAGTAGTTCAGATATTAAGTGTTGTGACGCCCCTAGTATCGAATCGCGCGAAGGAGATAAAGTATGTTTGAATTGTGGTTTGATTATCGGACGTAATCTCGTGGGTAACGAGAGGCGAGCTTACACCGTAGAAGAAGTAAATAAACGGAGACGTACTGAACCGCGATGGAGGGAATTTGGGCCGAGAACAATGCTCCCGAACTCCAAAATCGATTCTAAAGGTCGTTTGATAAACGCACGAGGGAAAACGTTATTTTCAAGATTATCCAAAATTCAAAATTCATTGATTTCAAGTATAGAACGTAATTATTGGGAAGCAAAGCCCAAATTAAAAATGCTTACTTCGAAGCTTAATACACCTGAATATATTAAAGAAACAGCTTGGAAAATCTACTCAGTTGTGGCAAAGAAAAAGCTCACAATGGGAAGATCAATTGATGGCTTTATCGCTGCCTCTTTATATGCCGCGATTAGAGTACACGAGTTTCCAAGACTACTCGAGGAAATATGTGATGCTTCTCTGACACCTAGAAGAACTGTACATAGAAGTTTAGGAATGATTGTTAAAGAAGTCCTCCCGGAACTTTCGCTTAAGTATAAGCCAATCACGGCAGAACAGCTTGTATTCCGCTTTGGTAATGATTTGAGTTTACCAATGGATGTACAGAAAAAAGCGGTTAATATGTTAGCTAAGGCATCTAAAAATGGACTCTTACGAACAGGTAAAGATCCTAAGGGATTAGCTGCTAGTGTTATTTATATGGCTGCGAAGGCTAGTAACTGCAGAAAGACACAAGCGGAAGTCAGTTCTGTAGCTAAAGTTACAGAGGTAACTTTAAGGAGCCGCTCCAAACAGATACGAAACAAGCTTTAGCTGAGAAATTTCATGATTCGAGGCAAATAGATTAATTTTTTTTCTTTTTCTTTATTTTTTTTTTTCTTTTTTAGTAAGATATCACTATTTTTTCTAATTGAATGACTTTTGCGCTAATATTTTAATAGAAAAAAAGGTGATATATTTAATATTTGGTGAAAATATCCTTTCATAAAATGATTGATGAAGATTGTTATATTAGAATAATTAATTATTTTGAGAAAAGTA
>LAZR01002035.1_pt1 | contig 12093 bp, 7 predicted proteins | sample 329461 | NCBI WGS metagenome assembly LAZR01 (sample SAMN03002196, study PRJNA259156) | marine sediment metagenome | biome: sea floor; feature: Hydrothermal impacted sediments; material: marine sediment; isolation source: Loki non-amplified sample from Loki's castle hydrothermal vent sediment ...
AAATCTATATGGCCAAAGGAGTTTGCTATAAGTGGCGAAACACGATAGGCAAGTATCCGGATGGTCACCGTGATCCTTATACCGATGACTACATGAAGAAAGTGGATTATGACCTCTGGCTTGGTCCCGCCGCTGAAAGACCATTCAATGTGAACCGCTTTCATTATAACTGGCACTGGCATTGGGACTATGGAAACGGTGATGTTGGAAATCAAGGCATTCACGAGACCGATCTTTGCATGTGGGGCCTTGATGTGGGTCTGCCCACCCAAATAACTTCTATGGGCGGTAAATATCTTTGGGACGATGCCAAGGAGACCCCGGAAGTGCTAACTTCTATCTACAATTATCCCGAAGAGAACAAAATAATTCAGTTCGAGGTACGCCCATGGTGTACCAATACGGAACAGGATGTCACCGTTGGCAATATTTTCTATGGTGATAAGGGCATTCTAGCCGTAGATGGATATGATTCATACAAAACTTATATGGGCCAAGACCGTACTCCAGGGAAATCCGGTTCAGATGGCGGGGAATCCGCTTCAGGAATGGATCGTGGCGCTGGTGGTACCACTGGACATTTTGCCAATTTTATAGAGGCCGTTCGCAAACATGACAAATCGATATTGAACGGTCCCGTTGAAACGGCCCACCTATCATCGGGTCTGGCACATTTAGGGAATATCGCCTACAGAACCGGAAAGGTGGTGGAATTCGACCCCAAGGCGGAGAAATTTGTAAACAATCCAGAAGCGGATAAAATGCTGACACGGGAATATCGACCAGGATTCGAGGTCCCGCAAAACGTCTAAACGCCCATCTTTATTTTTCATCCAAAAGCTGAGATGATTTTATAAAATCATCTCAGCTTCAAGGTTGAAGAAAATCCATCCCAGTAAATCAAAAAAATATGCAAAAAATGAATTACCGATTTTTACTTTTTTTAGTCCTGTTTGTGGGTACCAACGTAATATTTAGTCAATCGAAACCTCTACCCATTGATTTGAAGGTCAATGAAGTAGAAAAAAAAGTCGATGTTATGGTCGGTGGCGAGCTGTTCACCTCTTACATTTATCCCGATAACATCAAAAAACCGGTCTTGTGGCCAGTAATGTCACCTAAAGGCAATGTGTTGACCCGTAGTTTTCCTATGGTCGATAAGGAAGGTGACCGTACCGACCATCCACATCATGTCGGGATTTGGTTGAACTACGGTGATGTAAACGGGCTCGATTTTTGGAACAATTCCGAAGCGATTCCGGCCCGGGAAAAAAATAAATATGGAACTATATTCCATGAATCCATCGAAAAGGCCAAAAGTGGAAAAGGTCAGGCTAGGCTAGTGACCAAAGCCCTTTGGAAATCACCTGATGATGAGGTCATGCTCGAAGAGGAAACCAAATTTAGTTTTAAGGCCATGGATGACATTCGTATTATCGACCGTACTACTACCTTAACAGCCAAAATAGATGAGGTAAAGTTTACGGACAACAAAGAGGGAATGTTCGCCATTCGCGTAGCCCGTGAACTGGAATTGCCCTCTGATAAACCATCTGAATTGATGGACTCACACGGTGTGGTTACCAAGGTAGAAAAAATGGACAATACGAATGTCAAAGGTAATTATCGCAGTTCGGAAGGTATCGAAGGAGGAGCAGTCTGGGGTACCCGTGCTAAATGGATGAAACTTTCAAGTGAAATCAACGGAGAAACGGTATCCCTTGTTATTATTGATAATCCTACAAACCCAGGTTATCCAACCTACTGGCACGCTAGGGACTATGGGCTTTTTGCTGCCAATACGCTAGGTCAAAAAGTATTTTCAGAAGGTAAGGAAGAGCTTAACTTTAGTCTTAAAAAAGGCGACTCCGTTACGTTTAATTACCGATTGGTTGTGGCAAGCGAAGATTTGACCGATGACCAAATCAATGCCATGGCGGCAGAGTATGGGAAAATGTAAGTAATTAGGCGAAGAATTGTAACGGCCGTACTTGCAATCGGCCACGACGGTAATGATTCGATAGCGAAATCGGAAAAATATAAACGACAGAATTAGGTATCTTCGCTTAAGATGAAAACAGGTACAATGCAGTTAGGTAAACTTCTGGTTCTCGGATTGATTATCTTATTTGCGAGTTGCAAAAAATCTGAGGATAATCACCGATTCGTAGCGGTCGATGCATCGCGATCCGGAATTGAATTTGCCAATACCATTACCGAAAACGATTCTATAAATGTCATCGATTTTCAGTACTGCTATAATGGCGGAGGGGTCGGTATCGGCGATTTTGATAATAATGGCCTACCCGATATTATTTTCACTGGAAACCAGGTATCCAGTGCACTTTATCTCAACCGGGGAGATTTACATTTCGAGGACATTACCGAAGCTTCGGGAATAACAACAACGTCTTGGGTGACCGGCGTAAGTATCGTAGACATTAACGTTGATGGGTTAGACGATATTTACCTAAGTGTAGCAGGTCCCGATTGTATAAATAACTGTAACAATCTGCTTTTTATCAACCAAGGGCTTGATGCTACTGGTGTTCCTACTTTTATAGAACAGGCCGAAGCCTATGGTCTCGATGATGGCAATTATACCCAACAATCAGTATTTTTTGATTACGACGGAGATGGTGATCTCGATGTTTTTATACTTCACAATGGCAACCACGGTTTTGCAAAAAACAACCCTATGCCAAAACGGTATATGGAACCGCATCTCAACGATATGCTATTGCGAAACGATTCCGTTGGAGGGCTCGAGCATCCATATTTTACTGACGTTTCGCAGAAAGCTGGAATCGTTTATGGTGGATTTGGTCTAGGGGTAGGTATCAATGATATCAATGGTGATGGTTTAACGGATATCTATGTGGCGAACGATTTTATAACCGAGGATTTACTCTACATTCAAAGGAAACACCCCGATAGTGTTGCCCCCTGGTTCGAAGAACGTAGTAAAACGTATTTGGGGCACGCATCCCATAATGCTATGGGAATGGACTTTTCGGATGTCAACAACGATGGTCTGCCAGACATAATGGTGGTAGACATGCTTCCGGAAAAGTACGAACGCCAAAAGAAAATGCAGGGCGGTATGAACTACGAAAAGTATTTATTGGCCTTACGCAATGATTATAGTTCTCAATACGTGCGTAATACCCTGCAGGTCAATAACGGTACCCTTGACGGAAAGCCTTTAAAGACAAGTGAAACCGGGTTTTTGTCCGGAATCGCAAGTACGGACTGGAGTTGGTCGCCCCTTTTACTTGATTTGGACAATGATGGTGATAAAGACCTCTATATTTCCAACGGTTATGCAAAAGATGTGGCAGACCTTGATTATATCAATTATGCCAGTGAAAATAATATGTTCGGAAGTACCGAAGATAGACTTCAAAAGCAAAAGGAATTCGCGGGTAAGCTTGATAGTATTTATCTACCCAACTATATCTATGAAAATAAGGGGGGACTTCACTTTAAGGATGTTTCCGAAGAATGGACCGAAAGCGTACCTACCTATTCCAACGGAACGGCCTATGCCGATTTTGATCAAGATGGAGATCTTGACATGGTGTTGAACAATATCAACGAACCAGCTACACTTCTTGAAAATAAGACCTCCGATACTCCTGAGAACCATTTTTTACGAATCCGACTCGAGGGTTCAGAGCAAAATCGAAAAGGTATCGGATCGATCATTCGTATTTGGCAAAAAGGTAAATTGCAACAACAGTATCAATCTGTGGTGCGCGGGTATCTATCTTCTATGGAACCGATTGTGCATTTCGGAGTTATGGACGGGTTTATCGATTCCCTCGAAGTACAATGGCCCTCGGGTATTCGAAATAAACTTATACATGTTCCGGTAGATCAGTTGCTTGAAGTGAACATTAGCGAAGCCAAGAAAGCCTATGCATCTGTAAAAAGGCTTGATTCAAAGCTACAGTTCGAGGAAAAATCTAGCCTAATTAATTTTGTACACAAAGAGAGTGTTTTTAATGAATATGCAAGGCAACCTTTATTGATGCGGCAATATTCAAATTCCGGGCCCTGTTTGGCAGCGGCTAATATTGATGGAAATGTGGGAGATGAATTATTTGTAGGAGGTAGTAAGGGAATGCCAGGACAAATCTGGTTTCAGGATCAGGATGGAACTTACCGACCAAAGCAACAACTTGAGAGTGAATTTGAAGATACCGATGCGGTATTTGTGGATATTGACGGTGATACAGACCTTGACTTGTATGTGACCAGCGGCAGTTCGGAATTTTATGAGTCCTCGCAATTCTATAACGACAGGATATATCTTAACGATGGCTCAGGATATTTTGAGCGCAATGAAGAGATTTTGAAAGAAACTTCCAATAGCACCCAAATCGTAAGAGCCGGGGATATTGATGCTGATGGAGATATGGATTTCTTTATCGGAGCCAGAATACTCCCGGACCACTATCCCAATACACCCAAAAGCCGAATTTTGATTAATAATGCTGGGCGCTTGCAGGAGTTGGAAAATAGTGGCCTTGAAGATATTGGGATGGTTACCGACGCAATTTGGGAAGATATCGACCAAGATGGCCTAATAGACCTAATAGTTGTTGGCGAATGGATGCCAATCTCAATTTTCAAAAATAACACTGATAATTTTTCTCCATTATCTATATCATGGGTTGACGAAAACGATGCCCCTATAAGTACTACGGGATGGTGGAACTGTGTTGCAAAGTCAGATATCGATAATGATGGCGATTTCGACTTTGTTCTTGGCAATCAAGGCCTTAATGGTGTTTTGCGTCCTTCTGCTTCAGAACCGATATATGTATACAAGAACGATTATGATAGAAATGGGAGTCCGGATCCGGTTTTGGGTCGATTTATGAGCGATGGAGAAAACCGTAAGTTGCTTCCGCTACATTCACGCGATGATATTGTCGCTCAGCTGCCTTCATTAAAACGATTCTATATGCGCTACGATGATTTTACAAAGGTAGATTTCGAGCAGCTTCTGAATATTAAAGACCTTACCGCAGAAACACTGAGTGCGCAAATTTTCGCCAGCAGTTACGCTGAAAATTTAGGTAACGGAAGATTTCGATTGACGGACTTGCCTTCTAGATGTCAGGTGGCCCCTATTAATGATATTCTGGTTGATGATTTCGACAAAGATGGGCAAGAAGAATTGCTATTGGTAGGCAATGATTTTACCGCTGAAGCCATATACGGAAGGGCCGATGCTTTTACTGGTATCGTACTTAAAAGGGAGAACGGTTCTTGGGATGCCATGGAGAGCAAAGACAGCGGATTCTACGTGCCAGGGCAGTCGAATCATCTTTTGAAAATTACTGATAATACGGGGGACAAAGCCATATTGGCCGCCCAGAATAACGATACCTTACGAGTTTTTTCTTCGATGATTCCACCAGAATCCGTTCAAAAGACATCCCCTGTAATACCCTGATATGAAAAAATATCTATTTCATCTAAGCCTTTCCATTCTGGTAAGCTTGTTTTTTTCCTGTACTGGTTCCGGAAAAAAGAAGACGGGTGAAAAAGCCGAACAAGCTTATGTGCAGGGTATTACTAAGCCCAACATTATTTACATTTTAGCCGATGATCTCGGTTACGGTGACTTGGGGGTCTATGGTCAGAAAAAATTCAAAACCCCGAATATCGATAAACTAGCAGCACAAGGTATGCTGTTTACACAGCACTATTCAGGAAGTACGGTTTGCGCACCTTCACGTTCGGCGTTGATGACTGGCTTGCATACGGGTCATACGGTAGTGCGGGGTAACAAAGAAATACGGCCGGAAGGACAATATCCTATACCTGATACTACCTGTACTATTGCCGAAGCTCTAAAAAAGGCAGGGTATTCCACAGGTGCTTTTGGCAAATGGGGATTAGGTCCGCCAAAATCGGAGGGAGACCCTTTGAACCAAGGTTTCGATACTTTTTACGGTTACAATTGCCAGCGCCTCGGGCACAATTATTATCCCTATCATTTATGGTCGAACAACGACTCGATAGTGTTGTCGGAAAATGCTGGCGGTAAGCAGAAAGCTTATGCCCCTGATCTCATCCATCAAGAAACCTTAAAATTTATAGATAAAAACAAGCAGGGCCCTTTTTTTCTGTATGTACCTTCGATAATTCCCCATGCCGAACTGGTAGCACCCGAGGCTTTTATGAAAAAGTATAGGGGTGCATATCCTCCTGAAAAAAAGTTCCAAGGGGTAGATAAAGGTGCAGAATTTAATTTAGGACCCTATCGTTCACAGGCAGAAACCCATGCCGCTTTCGCTGCAATGATTAGTGTGCTCGATAGCCAAGTAAGGGAGATTATGCAAAAAATAGAGGATTTGGGCATTGCCGAGAATACGATTATTGTGTTCACTTCCGATAATGGTCCTCATGAAGAAGGGGGCGCAGATCCTGAGTATTTCGATAGTAATGGCCCGCTCAAAGGCGTGAAACGTGATCTTTACGAAGGGGGAATTCGAGTACCTATGATTGTAAAATGGCCAGGTAAAATCGCCTCAGGTTCCAAAACGAATCATATTTCGGCCTTTTGGGACATACTGCCCACCTTTTCAAAGATTGCAGACGTTGAACCCCCCGAAAATATAGATGGTATTTCCTTTTTACCTACACTATTGGGGCAAGATAAAATTCAGAAAGAGCATGAGTATCTCTATTGGGAATTTCATGAACGCGGAGGGCGGCAAGCAGTGCGAAAGGGAAAATGGAAAGCGGTGAAGTATGCTGTGTTCGAGCGACCCGATGCGCCATTGGAGCTTTATAACTTGGAGGAGGATATCGGGGAGGAGCACAATATTGCACAAAGTCATCCCGATATAATAGCCGATATGAAAAATATTATGAAGACGGCAAGAACACCTTCCGACGTCTTTAGGTTTGGTCAGGATACTCATCTAGCTGAGTAAGAAATCTTATTTGAAGGGTTGGTCAAATATGTGTAAAGGCAATGCTATTAATCTAATAATTGGAAAAAACGGTATGAAGTATTAATATCTGATTTGACTTTATAATTTTCATTCCAATTTTGCCATTGCTATTCACTTTGACATCGCCGATAATGATTTTTCTAATAAATCGTAACGCCTTCTACAACTCTGGAAATCGCCTTACTTGATGATGGGGAATCGGGCGATAAACCGAGCTGCATCGATTTATAAAAAGCAAGAAGTTGTCCGAAAAGTATATTGGAAACAGACAAGAAACTCTCAGCATCATTAGTATCTAATTTCGGAAGTTTAAATTGGGTATCGAATGTCAAATCATCTAAACTCTCTCTAGAAATACCAATTTGATATAGTGGTTTTTTCCCTTGATTCATCCCTCTTACCAAATCTTTCTCATATCGAAGAACGTCGGGATTATTGGAAAAGTAATATACCATTAAAGTTTGCTCGTCTACTACAGCTTTCGGACCGTGTCTAAAACCTAAATAGGAATCGTATTTACAAATAACCTGGCCATCGGTTAATTCCTGTAGTTTCAAATGTGATTCCATAGCCGTGCCATACTGTGGTCCAGAACCAAGAAAAATCGCTCTTGTAAAGGGTAAATCCGAAATATTCTTTAATTCGGATGCGTATGTATTAAGTATTGTCTCACCAGTTGAAATAGCGTTCAAAACCATTTGGTTCGAATCCCCATTTTTAGCAATGTCGTTTATTAATAGTGCGGACAGTAACATCCCCGAATAGCTACCGGTCATCGCCAGACTTTTATCATTGGCTTCAGGGGGTAATATAAACGAATAACGGGTATTCTTGACTTTGTATTTAGCTAGTTCCCCCTCTTGGTTACATGTAATAACCAAATGATAGCAATTCTTGCAATACGTATCGGCAAGCCGAAGTGTAGCCACACTTTCTGGGCTATTGCCCGACCTTGCAAATGAAATTAATAGAATCGATGATTCGGAACTAAAATAGTCCTGTGGATGTGACACCAAGTCTGTTGTCGCTATGGAACGGGTTGTCACATGCGTGGTCCGCTGTATCTCCCCAAAAAGAGAAAGCCCTATGAAAGCACTTGTACCCGCACCTGTGAGTATTATGGTATCAATTTTAGGGATTATTTCATCTAAAAAAGACGAAATCTCAGATTTTTCATCATAAAATTTGTCCTTGATAGCTGACCATAATATTGGCTGACCAGAAATTTCCTTTGCGGTAAAAATTCCGTCCCTTTTATTGAGAGTACTCTCATCGATACCTAAATATTTCATAGTAGTAAGGCGGCTATTTTGTTGCGAAAAACTTTCATAATATTATTTAACAAAAATAACAAACTTATTTAAAGTTTCAAAGTCTTGTGTTTTATTTTCAATACATTCGTTATGTCTCTTTTTTCATATTTTAGACTTAATAAATGAGAACTGTAGAAGATTTAGGAATAGGTTCTTCCATAACTTAATGAACACCATGGCCAAAAAGAAAAAATCTAAGCGTTCAACAGTCGAAAGGCGTAAAACAATTTTAACACTGTTGTCCGAAAATGGCCAAGTTTTCGTTCATGAACTCAGTAAGCAATTTAATGTCAGTGAAGTTACTATCAGAAATGATTTAGATCTTTTCGAATCTAAAAAATTGTTGATCAGGGCAAGAGGTGGTGCCATGAAATATGAAAATAATGTCGGTATAGATTATGGCATTTCCGAGAAGGATAAAATAAATTATATTGAAAAACAGAGAATCGGAAAAAAAGCAGCCGCGTTAATTGGGGAATCTGAAACGGTAATTCTTGATTCTGGGACTACAACAATGGAGATTGCTAAAAATTTAGGCGATATCAAATCTTTGAGCGTAATTACCAATGCCTTCAATATAGTAGGTCAGTTAATTGCTAACCAGAATATAAACGTAATAGTTCCTGGTGGTTCGCTTCGAAAAAATTCCCATTCTTTAGTTGGGCCACTCGCCGAAAAGAATTTAAAGAATTTTTACGTTGACAAGGCATTTATTGGTGTCGATGCATTTGATACACGCGTAGGTATCTATACGCCTAATATCGAAGAAGCCTCGCTTAATCAAATTATGATAAACATTGCTAAAGAAGTAATTTTAGTCGCTGATTCCAGCAAATTCAATAGAAGAAGCCTTGCTTTTATTTGTCCCATTGGCCAAATCGATACCGTGGTTACGGATGATAAAATAAGTGCGGAAGACCACAAACAACTTCAAGATTCCGGAGTGAAAGTGATAATAGCCTAATTATATTGTAAGCCCATTCTATAGTTGTCTTTGCTTTCTTTACCGCATATACATACATGCAGATAAGCAAACTATTAGTTGATGGTAAATGTATGGTTCAGATTATTATATCCCGTGGTTGCTTCCCATGTATCGGTATTCGCTAAACGAACACTATATTCAGGTCGATTTGCAATTTTATCCCCATTGTCTGCTATGTGTAAAAGCAATTCGTATTCACCACTTTTCAAAGATTTCGGAAGGGACATTGATTCAGATAAGCTAACATTTGAAAACCAGAGTTGAACATTCGTTTCCATTGGCACGGCGGTAATTTCTCCGTTGGATTTATTCCTTAAAATCAACTGCACATTCCTTTTTTTTATGGATGACGCATAGCCTGTATTCTGTATTTCGAGAAGTATATTTAAGGTTTTCCCACGGTTAATTTGCGAGGGATACCTTCCTTGCTTTAGAACAAAGCGATATCCTAAATTCTTTTTTATAGCATCCATGCAGCCACCGTCAACCCAATCGTTATTTACCTCATTATTATAATCCGCGTTTAGAAATGTATAATGTAATTCACGTAATTCGGTATCAGCAATTCCCGCTGGGGCACAGTCGTTATTTGGACTGTAGCCATCGCTGCAGGTTTCACCACCGACAATAACATATTTGCTTTCTTCTTGAAAATATGGTTTTAGGTCTTCTAATGCCGTCTGCCTTGGGGATGAAGAATTTCCATAATCCTCGTATGTTCCAAAATCATCTGAACTAGCAAATAGACAATCATTGTGGAAGGCGATTCTTGCCTTGTCCGTTCCTGTAAAAGCTTCCTCCTTTGAAATGGGGGCGATATTGGTAGGCGCATCTATCCCATTAACATAGCGTTGTTTCAACTGTGGATAACGAACCTGCACCATAATATCATTGGGAGTAGCGTCTAATAGGGCTTTTAAGACCTCTATACGGTCTTGCCAATTTTCGTCATATACTTTTCCCTGATCTGCGTTCGGTGAAGGATCACCAAAATAATCCGTGTAATAATTTTCACCCCAAGTGCCGATAAATCCCATTTGTAAACAGTTGATGACATCAGCATTTTCGCTGAGTACCGGACCTAACTGTTTTATATGTTGTATTACGATATCTTTCGGGGCGTCCCCGTAAGGAGGACATATGAAATCTTCAGGACAAGTACCTGCCGTTGCAGTTACGGTATAGGTGAACCGCGGAATTAACTTTATCCCTGCCCTGCGAGCAATTTGAAAATCGGATGCCAGATTATTTAAATATTCTTCAGTGAGCGGTTTATCGGTAAAACCATCCAAAATAAAATACCTGAACAGTAAGGTGCTTACCGTGGTATAGGTAGCCCCTTGACTTGTAGACGCATTTCGGTAGGCTTTCAATTCATCCTCGTTCAACAGGGTGTAATTGCTTGCCCTAGTTTCGGAATACCGGTAGAAGCCCCGATCGGGATTCGGAAAATCGGAACTATCTTCCATATATGTCACAACAACCTCATCGGAATTTTCGAAATCGCCTTCCATTCCCACTTTTTCCTCAATCTTATCTGTACTACAACTCCATACTATAGAAGCTAACACGAAAAATAAATTAATCATTGTTTTCATATTTTAAAATGTATACATACCAATCAAAAGCTTTGAATATGAATAGTTCAGACTTTTTCTTTAGGCGGGTCTGCAGCTTCCTCAGGATCTATAGCCAGAAGAAAAGCTGCAATGATAGCTAGTACAATGCCTGCAATCTTAACGGGATTCGGTAAAAAGCCGAGAATCGCCATAGAAATTATAGCTGTAATCAAAGGTGCACCTGCATTGGTAAGCGGAGAAACTACCATGGCTTTACCGTACCTAAATGCAAAGACCAAACAAAGTGCACCCACTGCATTTAAGATTTGGATACCCGCTGCTAGCCAAGGCCCATTGGCCGACCAGTTAATTTGCTGCGAGAAATCGGTCATAAATAGGGCAACCGGAATGATTAATAGTCCGGTGAGCATCATGTAGAAGAAAATACTTTCTGCCTTCATGGTTTCGTTGGCAAGCTTCATAAAATAGGCCTGTAAGCCCCAAGCGGCAAGAACAAAAATGGCCAGTATAAACCAGAGTATTCCGTAATCTTCTTCCGCCGATCCCTTAGAATATTCAAATAGTGGAAGGGCGATTATGGCTAGTATAATGCCAAAAGTACCTAGTTTGCCCGTACGTTCCTTTAAAAAAAGGTACGAGAGTACCACGGTAATTATAGGGGATAAAGAGATTATGGGAAAAATAAGATAGGTGGGTCCTATGGTTACTGCCTTAAATAGAACCATTTGGCCACCGGCTCCTAAAAGGCCGATCAAACAACCATAGAATATAGATTTTTTATCGCGTTGTAATTTCCATCCGTTACGGCTCATAACAAATAGGGCAGGAGGTATCATGGTCAAGGCCCAAACACAATAGATTAGGGTATCGGGAAAGCCGTTCTCAGCCGGTAGACCCGTGAAAGCGCCCCAAATTCCCCAAAAAATAGTGGTTGTTAAAGCGTAAAGGAGCCAAGGTTTTATTTTCATAAGAGTGAATATTTTGAGATTCTAGGTACTTAGGCAATCGTTATAGATTCTTCTTTAAAATTAAGGCACCATCATTTTCCACTTTTTGGTGGCAGGCCCAAGAAACGGGATGTCGAACTCCTTTTACTTCGATATGCGCATAAAGCCGAAGTCCCTCCCAAGATGTATTTTTTGGAAGTTGAAAGAGCGCCTGTCTTACCTTACCGGGCAAAGGGTAACCTGGATCAAGACTTCCCTCTACAAATACTGATTTGTCAGCATTGTATGCGA
>LAZR01002036.1_pt1 | contig 12093 bp, 25 predicted proteins | sample 329461 | NCBI WGS metagenome assembly LAZR01 (sample SAMN03002196, study PRJNA259156) | marine sediment metagenome | biome: sea floor; feature: Hydrothermal impacted sediments; material: marine sediment; isolation source: Loki non-amplified sample from Loki's castle hydrothermal vent sediment ...
TAGACGGTGTTCATATCCTCACTTCCCACAATCGCATTTATGCTTCCGGCCATTCATATCACAACCGACTACGCGGTTGCATTTGACACAACGTTTTTGGTTTTTAATGTCTTGCTCTGGTTGTCTCATATTGTCACCTACCTTTCAATCACAAGTATACCATATTCGTTTCGGCTTGTCAAGTGTTATTTTATTTAATTCTAACAATACGAAGATATAGAGGGACTATCCCGAACAAAAACCATCCACTTAAACGATATTTGACCAGTCCCCCAAGACTCGTACTATACCATTCTCGTCTCGATATACTATCATCTTTACCCACTTTCCGGCCTATCGGCCAAATCCAAAGTCCTCACGTTCGCTGTACTGGACGATCTTCGGTTAGTTAGTCTTATTGTACTGCTCATAGTCCGCGCCATCTGCCTTCCCTGCCTGGTCCTACTTTAATCCTATAAACAATAGGCTTGTTCCCGTCTGTAACAACACCTAAAAAAGAATTATACACAACGGTATTTTTAGTTATAATCAACCTGCCATTGCCATCGGAGCTAATGTCTGTAACAAAAGGCCCAGCGGATGTACAGCCACTAATCAGCATCCCTATTACAACCAATACTATCAATAACTTTTTCATTGCTATGTCCTCACTTCCTGAGCAGTACAGATACCCTGCTCGATTAAACTCTGTGCGTTCCGACCGAACCAGCCCTGCAACGTCCATGCCAGACCAGTATCGATTAAGTGCTGCCATGCTTCAATCTGCTCTGTTTCGGTTGCGTTTTCGCCTTCGCAAAAACCTTCTGCTATTGATACTGCTTCGTAGTTTGTCATTTTTACAATCCCCCGTTTGTCTGTAGTCTCTGTTCTCGTAATTCACCACTAAACATATCCGGCGTTCCAGTACAGAACGCTTGCCAGCGTATATCTTTGATATTAACTGCTTCGCGTTCCTCATCATGGTACTCTTTACAATCAGTGCAGACATAATCAAAACCGTAGTGTTCGCTCTGGTCAACAGCAATCATGCTATCAGCACCTACATAAGATTCGCAGCACTGGCACTCTCCGATTGAATAACATTCAATACAGAATAAATCTTTGTCCTCTATCATCATATCATCGCAGCTATCTATTCCATATCCGCAAGCTGAGCATACAGCAAAAAACTCAATATCTTCATTGTCATTGAACCACTGTAAAACGCCGGAAATGTGAACGGGATGAGTTTCTTTGCTGAACGCCTTAATGTCCTGCTTGTTGCTTAAATCATAGATATACGTATGCGTTTCGTCCCGTTCTATTAGTGCCAGTGCACCTTTTAGGTTGTCGATACCTGCTCTGCCAGATGAGTGTATATCATAGAACGTTCCTTGTTTGTCGATGTAAAAGTAATTCCGCTCCCAAAAACAACTGTCATAGCCACCGCCCTGATATTGTACTAAAATGTTAGTTTTCATTGTATTAACTCCTGTAAATCTTTTAGTGTGAACACACCCAAACGTTTTGAACCGCCACCATTAGAACCACTGGTTAAATCAATAGTACATTCATTCTCTTTGGTCTGCTCATTGTAACGCATAAAGACTCTCGCCCCAATATCCCATCCTCTAATATGTCCATCGAGTCCTGATTTTTTACTTCCCATTCTTGACGCTGCTCCTCTGCTGCCTTGTATATCCGCGTAAAACTGTGCCATATTATATCCTCACTTTCTCGTTATATAGTTTGTTCTGCTTTGGTTATGGTAACTTCAAGAGTATGCCATACAACAGATAGGTTACTTTTCCTTTTGTTTATTGCTTCATAAATAGCTTTTTTAGCATCTTTACATGCATCCAGCAAAATCGCCTTGTCGGCAGTATCTTTTGAAATTGTATAGCCACAAGTCTCACAAATTACCCAGTCTGAAATAAATGGCGTATCGTAATTGATGTCGATGTCCTGTTTGCCTTGTATTTCGGCTTGTTCACCGCATTGTTGACACTTATACATTCGTTACCTCACTTTCACTTTCTATAATAACCTGCTCCCGCATTCAATCACTTCCAACAAAACTACATCCTGTTCGTTATACTTCTTAAGCCAGTAGGCCAGCTTGCCGATGTCCGATTCGATAGACGGGCTATCAGAGACAATCTCGATAATCAGCGATTTTTCACGTTGTCCCTGCCAAGCTCCGTTTGCGTTGATAATCGTATAGCCGTCCGGGAACTGGATGTCGAGACGGTCGGTTATCGCTGCATAGTTTTTGTTTTCGGTGAATATTCTGTATAGTTTCATCGTTTCCCCCATTTCCGCTCTGTTATAATCCAGCACCAACCTTTCGGCCATGTTCCTGCATTTACTTTGTTAATAAAATCTCCGGCATGTTTAGTTTTTTTGTTTACGACTAACCAGCCTAAATAATATACTGTGCCGCTTGGGTTATATTTAAGACCAAACGCAATACCTTCCGTAAACCAAAAAGTATATTTGCCGATGTCTAATAATGGACACAAATGCCATCCTCGCCACCAAATATGTTTTTTCATAGTGTTACTCCATATATGGACAGCCAACACTTTCTCGCCAGCCATCATCTCGGCCGCAATCATTACACTCTACATTCTCACATTCAGTCGGTATGTTGTGGAAGCCATTGCGTTCGCAGTCTTGTTTTAATGCTGTTGCAAGGATGGCGATTGTTTGTTCGCCTTGTTTTATATCCTTGACATCTAATTCTATCGCTGTGATAACACTATCGTCATCACATAATCGAATATGGACTGTATAACTCATATCATATCCTCACTTTCCCGCCCACTATCGGGCAAAACCAGTGTCCGGCCTTGCACCGGACTGGCTGCTGGTCTGGTCTGTGATTATAATAGTGAACCAGCTAATCGTTTGGCCGTTTCAACAGCTTGTTGACAATCTAATTTTTTTGGATAACATCTTTCGGCTGAATAATTTTCGTAATCTATTCGCAACCAGTATTTATAACTTAGCATGTATTTGCTGGTCAAGTTATTGTTGTTTTTGTTCGGGTCGTTTTTGCCCTCAAATGTTCGGCGTTTGATTTCAAAACCTTTGACATTTGGATGTATCATCTTCATTCTAATCCTCACTTTTTGTTAGCCACTATTGACTATGTAAAGTATAACACATTCTCAAAGACAACGCAAGACAATTCTCAGATTTATTTGAAAATTCTTTTATCGGACGATCTTCGGTCTGGATAAGAATATCTACCCAGACACAGAATAGGCTGTTGTGTGTTATTATGGCGGTTGTGTCTGGATAGGTCTGGGTATAAAATAGTTACCCAGACGCTTGTAAACTCTTGACAGTGTTGGTCTTATGGCTGATTATGGTCTATATGTCTATATACACTATACAAACTACTTCTTAGTAATATATAAGGATAATAGGGTATAGGTAGCTAACCGTTATAAGCGGTAAATATATGTATAGAGAGTAGTTTACAACGTCTATATAGACATATTGGCCATTTTCTGTTGTAACCCCATATACCATAAGGATTTATATCGGTCTGGATAGATTTTCGTACCCAGACGTAGGGGGGCAAATGTGTGTTTTTAGTCTGATTATGCTGATTTTCATATCGGACGTTGGCAATCTACCCGGACGTACCTGGACACAAGTTGTACTGGCTCTAAGAAAACCGCTCTCGCCCTACCAGTTTCACATTACTAAGTGTCCATAGTGATTTTAGAGCTATTCCGTGTTTTGGATAATCGGACGTTGTGATAAATGAACAGCCGGCTAATTATCGTTCTGATAATAAATCGGCTGTTGGCGAAGTGAGTGCTGGAGTGATTATTGTTTGATGTTATGCTTTGTTAATATTTTACGGGCTTCATCTTTTGTCATGCCGCCCATTATCATAGCTCCGACATCAGACATTTTTAACGTGCTTTTTGCTATTTTAATTTGATGTTTCTCCGGTATTGTTGCCATCTTCTTATCCTCACTTTCCCTGATTAGTAACCCGTTTGAACAACCTGAGATAATCACGCCATAACTGGTTCGCCTCTGGTTGCGTGATACTACATTGTGCGACAAGCATATGTAGTCTATTGCGTTTCATGGTCTTCATTTTAAGGCCTCTCACGTTCTCTCTACTGGACGTTAGCACAACGATAGGTATGCCGCTACTGCGAGTATCAGTATATCGTGCAACGTGATGTTGTTGAATAGTCTATTCATTTTATTCTCCATAGTTTATGTCCACACGTTCTGTATCTTCAAATCCATTATCAATAGAGTGTACTGGCATAAGCTCGCCATCGTCTCTGTTAATATTGTAAACATAGGCCGTTGCATCTGGATTACATTCTTGTAATCTCTTAATTATTTCTCTGACTGTCATATTCAATCTCCTTAACACAAGCACGCATACACTAAAGCCACAAGCCATAGCATATTGCGTGCTGTTATATTATTTAATATCTTTATACGCTTCTGCTTTTGTCTTAAAATCGCCATGATAATATCCTTCGACCCAAAGGAACCAACGCCATTTATTGCGATACTCATGGTCAACAGCTTGTTGATTCTTACGTTGGTCATATACCAATTTGTATTGCTTGCCACCTATCCGTCCTATTTCGTGTCGTGTTCTCATATGTATAGTATAACACACACAAGTCACAAATGCAAGTAAAATCTTTATTTATTCTAAAATATACTTATCGGACACTGATAGCCGGTCGGTGATGGTCTGGTTTGATTCGAGAGTCCCCCGCCGCCACCCTTGTTATCGGGCGTTGGGAGTCCCTGGTCCCCCTTCCTACCCAAACCCGACACCCCATTTTCGGTGTTAGATAATCACTTAACAATAGCGGGACCTGGCCAGAAAAAATATTTTATTTTTATTCCCAGAATATTCTCTGGAAAAGCGATAATTAAGGCTAATCGCCCGGTATTACAGAGGCGGTATGTTTTTATGTTGGAGAATAAAAATGGGACGTAGACTCAAGGTAGGGGATACAGTTAGGGTCGTAAAATGTACGTGTGTGGGTAGTAGTTCTGAAATAATAGGACATAGTGGTAAAATTACTGGTTACAGAGACGGGAGTGCACACCCATATGGTGTGTTTTGCGGGGGTGAAACATATTTTTTTAGCACTAAAGAACTTTTCAAAATATCATACAGGTAAGCAGCCCAGGATGGCGACTCAGAGTATACCTGACAAGATCGTTGCCTGGGCCATGCTTACCCCGGAATGTCAACCCCACGTTGAAAGGAGAACACATGATTGAACCGCTAAAAGACAATGTGATAGTCGAACCTGTAGTTAACCCGGACCTGATACCAGGCGGGATTACCTTACCTGAACGTTCCAGAGATGCTCTTCGATTCGGCAGAGTAGCGTATGTTGGCCCTGATGTACAAGGCCTTAAACCAGGTGATACTGTGATATTACCGACTTGGAACGATGATGAGTTAGAAATTGATGGCAAGAAATACATCGTACTCGCAGAGAAAGCTATAAGTGTGAGGATCACCGAATGAGCCTAACCATGACTGTATTGAAGGAAGGTGATGAGTGTCAGTTCTTTGCCGATGAGTTTCCTACAGAACCCGGAGTTAAGTTTGCCATGTCAGCCAAGCCAGCGACATTTATACGCAGATATATGTTTCAACAGGATACCGGCGATCATGGTCCCCTGTTGACTATTCCACTCGCCGATGCGAAGAAAATGGCTCAGGAGATACTTAAACTATGAACCAAACCCAAATAGGTAAGATCTACGATAGTTTCCCTGAGGGCCAACAGAACATCCCCCGTGCAGAGTTCATCAAACGAGCGATGAATACTATGAATTCGGCCAGGTGTAAGAAGATTCTCAATATAATGGCCGAGAAGAAACATCGGGGCCGGGTACAGCGAGCGGTTATAGACAGTGCGATAACCAGGGGAACGTGATGAGTAAGTTCTATGTAGCTTATGAAGATAAAGGCCCATCTGGTCCATGTGGACAATCAGTAGAATGCACAAGATCTCATTATGATCTGTATATATTTGACGATGAAGAAAGTGCCAGGGCGTTTATATCTAAAGCAAGACCTAACGCAAGTAGAGTGATGCCAAAGGTCGTTGGGTTCTGGTCAGAGGATATGGGAAATGTTATTGCGATAACAAGATGAAAGAAGAACTACTCAAGCATATCAAACCAGGCGAGTTTACGTTTTGTAGCAGATGTGGTTCTATATGCAGACGAGGGAGCGAAGCTTTTATGTGTGTGCGTTGTAGATGCTCTATGTTTAGTAGGAAAGAAGTTACTGAATTGGAAAAACAAATAATGTTTGCCGAACAATCACTTGAGCAGAGTATGAGTGATTTATGCAAGGCCCATAGACAATATATAGCTGAAGTGCGTAGTGAAGTAGAGGAGATAACTAATGCCAGTAGGTGAACAATATTCATGTGACAACAGTGGTAACAGAGTTCCAGCCGTTGTAGAAGCATCTGATCCCGTAGCCGCGAGCGGAATAACATTGACAATTACTACGAGTGGTACGGATTATACACAGACATTGGTTGCTGGCCAAATGTATGTTATAACGTTTGTGGGCACAGCGGGCAAAGTGATGCTTGCGGGTATAACAGGAGTGACATCTACGGCAGCAAATGTCGAATGGATATTCATGGCCAATGTTAATTATATCTTCCGTATGCCGTTTGGTAAGACTACTCTGTATTTTGAAGCTAATGAAAGCAGCACAGTAGCGTATGTTAGGAAACTTGCAGAATGAAAGACGATCACGGTAAAAAAGTAGTAGCCGGTAAACTGCTCTCGAAGTTCATCCGAGAGATCGCCAGCGAAGAGTATGACGATCCGATCATCAAAGCCAGAGGTGAAGAGGCTGTGATGGTGACTAAGGCCGAAGCCATTGCAAGACATATATGGAATGTGGCTCTTGGTTATGTAGAGGAAATTGATATATGCAAGGATGGAGTTAAGACGGGTGTTAAATTAGAAACCCACAGACCGGATAAATGGGCGATTAGTATTATCTGGGATCGGATGGAAGGCAGGGTAGGTCAGGCAGATACTAAGGCGGGTAATGACAAGGCAAGTCTTGCTGATAAAGTATCTGAACAGGGTAAGAAACGCCTGGCCCAGATAGCGAAATCGAGTATTAAATGAAAATAATATTTGTTACTACTACATTACCACTTTTAATTGGGACATTAATCGGTCTTGTTATCTTCATGGTAGCAGAGTTCTTTGAAAAGTAAATAGTGTGATTGATATAGCAGAAAAACTGAAGCCAGAACTTGCGACACCTTTTCCGAATATTCCTGAAACGTGGAAATGTTCCAGGACTGGGTTGGTAGTCCCCAAAAGAGAATTGCTCAATATTAATTACCGAGCAAACGTCTTACACGATGCTGAATATGATAAAGGCTTCCAGGCTGATCTAATGGCGGCAAGTAAGGAATCTCTTTTGTTCTGGGTTAATACATTTGTGTGGACATTCCACCAGTTTGATGTAGAAGGTGACACAGGAGAGCGAAAAGAAGCCGAACAAGTCCACAACCCGTTTAATTCGTGGGAGATTCAGGATATTCTCTTTGAACGTCTGGTGTGGCATCTTGCTAACGCTAAAGACATCTTGATTAATAAGTCTCGTGATATGGGTGCCTCGTGGATCTGCACCATATTTTTGCACTGGTTGTGGTTGTTCAGACCTGATTCACAGTTACTCGAATTGTCACGTACAGAGCCATATGTAGATCAGGCTGGAAACATGAAGGCGTTATTCCAAAAGCACGATTACATCAATACTTGGTTGCCGGAATGGATGGTACCACCACAGTGCGGTGTAGGACAAAAGTATCGCACCAAGATGCACCTTTATAACATTCTCAATGGTTCTTGTATTGATGGTGAATCAACTACAGAGCACGCTGCGTCTGGTGACAGACGACTTGTGGCTTTATTGGATGAGTTTGCCAAAGTGAAGCATGGGCAGTTAATGCGTTCTGCAACACGAGATGCGGCTTTGTTGCGTATCGTAAATTCGACTGTGGCGGGTCCCGGCACTGAGTACAGCAAATGGAAGAACGATGGAACGATCATAGTGTTTCCGTTGATGTGGTGGGATCATCCAGATAAAGGCAAGGGTAGGCGTGTAGATCAGGATCGAGTGACAAACGCATGGAAAATTCGGTCCCCGTGGTATGATAATGAAGCAGAAGTCAGGTCACCAAAGGAAATGGCAAGAGAAATCGATGCCAATGATCTTGAAGCTGGTTCGACATTCTTCACTGTCACGAATATTGATAAACACATAGCGATATTCGGTAAGCAACCTAAGACGCGTTGGGACATTGATCTGGCCAGGGGGGTACCGAGTGACAGTATTCCAATGATCCTTAAGAAAAAGGATCTAAAGAAAGTAGTATGCAAGAGAGCGGTTAAGGGCAAGCTTAAGATCTGGGTTAATCTGATAAATGGCAGGTTGGATCAGAATCTCGATTACGTTATTGGTTTCGATTTGTCTAAAGGACAGGGTGCTTCCAATTCAGTCGGATCTATTAAATGCCGACAGACTGGTGAGAAAGTAGGTGAGTGGGCTGACGCTAATACGCCACCTTTTGAAATGGCTCGTGTCGGTGTGGCCTTGGCTTTATGGGTTGGCGGTCGAAAGAAATTGCCGTTTCTTAAATGGGAGATGAATGGTGATCCAGGTTTTGATTTTGGTAAGCGAATTGTTAAAGAGTTTCATTATCCGTACTATTACCGTGACATTAAAGTTGGGAATATTAGGGATAAGAAAACTAAGAAATATGGTTGGCACAATAATGCGAAGTCTAAAGGTGAATTACTTAATGCGTATGACCGCGCATTAGCTCATGGTGGCTATATCAACCATTCTATAAAAGCACTTGAGGAAGCCAAGACTTATATTTATAATGATGATGGATCGATTGGACCAGCATGTTTGGTTGAAGAGAGTTCTTCTGCAAAAAAGACACATGGCGATAGAACGATGGCTGACGCATTAACTATAGAGGACAAGTATTATAAGATGAGGAACAGACAAGAGGCATCGGAATCTAAAAATGACATGAGAACAGCCGCAGGGAGAAGAGTAGCATTGAAGCAGAAACGTGCCAAGTCGAAGGGGTGGCGAGCTAAGTTTGATTTTAGAGGATAGAGAATGAAATTATATCACCAAACAAAAATAGAAAATATTGAATCTATTCTAAAAATAGGTTTAATTCCGAATAAATCGGGAATACTATATCTGTCCCCGCGTTCAGATTTAGGTTTTGGTGATGTTACTTTAGAAGTTGAAACTGGAGACAATAAACTTACCGCATTTGATGATTGTAAAGAATGGGAAGTTTTATGTTGGGGTGGAATAGAACCTTCTAACATAAAGATTCTGGAGAATGTTAATGCCTGAGTATTTTACACCAAACAAATTCGCTCTCGCAGTCAAACAGGGATTCGAGAGAAACCGAAGGCACCGAAGAGCCAGGGCGATGTTCATCAAGGAATATGTTGGAAGATATTACGCATCTGAGTACGGCTTGACTGGTGAAGAACCAATCAACTTGATATTCAATACTATTCGTGCGACAGTGCCCAATCTCGTGATGAAATCTGGTATTAATAAAGTATCAACTGCGATTGTTGAATACGAACAATATGCTTATTTACTCGGACTTGCATTAGACAAAGGCGACAAGCAGATAAAGATTAAAGATACATTGCGTGCCGCTATTGTTGATGCGTTCTTTATGATGGGTATAGCCAAAACTGGTTTAGCTGGTGGCGGCCAGATATTGAACTTCGGTGACATATTTATTGACGAAGGCCAAGTGTACACCGATCTTGTTGACTTCGATGATTTCACTGCTGATCCGTCATGCAAAGACTATCGCAAAGCAGCTTTTCTGGGTGACAGGAATCGAGTCCCGAGACAGATTTTGTTGGATGATGATGAGTTTGACCATGATCTCGTAATGAAAATACCGAAATCGACTCATCCTAATGCCAAAGATAAAGTTGAATCTCTTAGTAAGAGAAATTTCAGCGATAGTGAGATGTACACGCTTCAGGATTTTGTAGATGTTGTAGAAGTATTTGTACCAGGAGCTAACGCACTACTTACTATACCAGACCCACACCAAATAATTCTTCCTGAGTATCTTGCCGCACGAGATTACTATGGTCCGAAAGAAGGACCATATTCCATACTTGCTTTAACACAACCTGTGCCTGGTAATCCATTTCCGGTAGCTCCGGTTGGGATTCATTATGATCTACATGTGATGGCCAATAAGATGATGGTCAAACAAATGAATCAGGCTGACCGCGAAAAGAGTCTTGGTATTGTAGATCCGGCAGGTGCTGATGAGGCTGAAGATATAAGAACCACTGAAGATGGTGGGATGGTGATGGGCAATCCTGATACTGTCAAGGTAATTACTTTTGGCGGCAATAATGTAAAAAGTGAATCCATGCTTCAGCAGTGTCAGATATGGCATAATTATATGTCAGGTAATCCAGATCAGATGTCTGGTTTGGTATCTAATGCAGAATCAGCTACACAGGCTAATATTTTGCAGGCTAATGCGACTATCACTATCGAAGATGCACGCGGTATGATTTATGATTTTGCAGCAGATACTGCCGGGAAGAGGCTTTGGTATTTGCATACTGACCCGTTTATGGATGTTATGCTTTCCAGAAGAAAACCAGGTGGTGAGAATATTCAGTTGCATTTGACACCGGAACAAAGAGATGGTGATTTTCTTGATTATGCAGTTACTATTAAAGCAAGATCAATGTCACGTCTTGATCCGGCTGTTAGAACTAAACGTATTGTAGAGTTTGGTACTAATATTGTTCCGAGTATTTATAATACTGCTGCGGTGGCACAACAGATGGGTAGATCATTTAATCCCGATGCGGCTCTTACTGATATAGCAGAAGAGCAGGGTATTCTTGATGATATTCAGGACTGGTTTGATGATCCTGGTTTATCACAACGTATACAATTAGTGATGGCGATGAATCCTCAGCCAGCAGGTAAGGCCACACCAGGACAGAGTGGTGGTATTAAAGGTATTGCACAACAATCTAAAACACAGACTCCATTTCAGGAGAGAAAACAAACAGAACAGATAGGGGCAAATGAGAGCCAGTCGGCCAGAACAAGTGAACCAGGAGTATAATTATGCCATACGATAAATATAATTCACTGAAAAAGAAAAAAAGTAATTGGGTTTCCAGACTCAAGAAAAGTGTTGCGTTATTGAGGGGTCCGGGCCATAGTCCAGCCGGTAAAAAATATGCCGCCAAGAAGAAACAATATACGTCTATGGCAACTAAAGGTGTTGAAAGGCGATTGAAAGCTGCTGGTCTTACAGATGCAGAAATAAAAAGATTGAGGTAACAATATGCCGCTATATAAATTTGCTTGTGACTGTGGACACAGACAAGAAGTGACATGGCCGATGAGCCGGTCCAATGAGCTTATTGTGTGTGCGTGTGGTAAGGAAATGTATCGAGAGTATAATTTCCATAATAAGAATATGAGTTATAGCCGCCCTATACATTCAGATTCACTTGCCATAGCACCAAGTCAACGGGTAGAACACGAGCAAAGATTTCCTGATATAAAACTTGATGTTGCTTGTCGTCCTATTTTCGATAATGTGCAGACGCACCAGAAATATTTGAATGATTGTAATTTGGTGAAGGACCGCCAGAAATTGAAAGTCAAGGGAGTGAGAATAGCCTAATAAATTATCTTACCCTCTAAGAATTATCTTAGAGCAACATAATGAAAGGGTGCAGGAATGAGAAAAGCAATGGAATATCAAGAACAGGCTACGGAAACTACTGAGGCCGAACACACAGAGTCTTTGAAAGATGCGAATGTAGCTGTTGAAGATGTTAAACTCGTAAATACAGTGCAGGAGAGGCTCGATAATCTGCGTGAGATTACAAAAGAAGAAACGACAGTTTCAGATGAAGAGAATGATGATTCTACCTCTGAAGTTAAGGATGGTAGTGACGCACAGGAGAGCGATCAGACAGAATCTCAAACTGAATCAA
>LAZR01002037.1_pt1 | contig 12086 bp, 23 predicted proteins | sample 329461 | NCBI WGS metagenome assembly LAZR01 (sample SAMN03002196, study PRJNA259156) | marine sediment metagenome | biome: sea floor; feature: Hydrothermal impacted sediments; material: marine sediment; isolation source: Loki non-amplified sample from Loki's castle hydrothermal vent sediment ...
GGGGATTATCTTTTCCGTATCACATCCGGTAGCATCTACGAAAGCTTTCGGCAGGTCTGTTCGGGCAGCAGTAAGCTTGAAATATTCTGATGATATAGAGCGGATTACAAGAACAACGAGATTCGGCAAAATGGCCGATAAATTCGGTGTCCATTCATCGCCTACTGGATTTGCTGCGAAACTTAGTGCGAAAGAAGAATTATACACTTCCCGTCTTGCCGAGAAAATACCAGGTATAGCACAATCTGAACGGGCATTTACTACCTTTCTAAATCAACAGAGAAGAGAAGTGTTCGCTGTTCAGGCAAAGAAATGGATACGTCAGGGAATAACTCCTGACAAGAATCAGAAATCCTACCAGCAACTTGCGACATTTATTAATCACGCAACTGGTAGAGGGTCGTTTGAGAATCTCAGGCCTGGCGCTTTAACAGCGCTGAATGCAACCTTTTTCTCTCCCAGATTCCAAGTGTCCCGCGTTCAGGTTATCGGGGACTTAATTAGTCCCAAGACAACTACATTGGCAAGAAAAGTAATAGCCAGAGACCTTGCTGAATTTTACGCTACGGGGATGGGGATACTTGCAATGGCTAAAATGGGCGGGGCGGATGTTGAAGCTGACCCCCGTTCTTCTGACTTTGGAAAGATTAAAGTCGGCGATACGAGATATAATTATTGGGGTGGATTTCAGCCATTAGCGACCCTAACGGGGAGATTGGTTTCTGGCCAAATAAAACAAACTGCAACCGGTAAGATAAAGAAGAAAGATAGAGTCAGTCTTGGGATTGATAATACAGTAATTCAATTTTTAAGAACAAAATTATCGCCTGTTCCTGGCAGAGTAGCTGACGTATTTTTCGAGGAAACTATTCTCGGCGAAGCGGTAGAACCTACCGCTAAATTTGCAGGCAAGGCTGCCTTCGAATCTTTGGTTCCATTATTTATTCAGGACACGATTGATGCCTGGAGATTCCAGGGATTCGACGCCCAGTTTCCGCTCAGTGCAACGTTAGCCTTTACTGGCATTGGAGTTCAGACGTGGGAAGTTGCGCCTTTTGCCGAACTGGAGTTGCAAAAAGATTCTCTTGCAAGGCAGACTTATGGTAAGAACTACGACCAATTATCATTCTCTGAAGTTAGTATGTTAGATGGAGACATTTTAATTAATCATCCAGGCATTACAGAGTTAGAGCGAGAAGCTAAGTTTTCAAGTGAAGGGATACGCTTCCATCTAAAGATAGCGAGAGAAGACCGGAAGTCGGAAAGGCTATTGGAAAAACGAATAGATAAAGACCTTCTCGCCGACCTTAACGATATTAAGTTGAGGGTTGGCGGTGTGAATAGAATCTTCGGCAACTGGCGACTCAATGATGAGCAGTATAAAGAGTATCAAGAAAGGGTTGCAAAAAATGTTAATAGTTTATTCAAAGAAATGAAACCTTTGTGGAATACTAAAAACAAAGAAGGCAAGTTCGAGTTAATGAGTACACTTTTAAGAAGTGCAAAACTACTTGCCGCCGATGAAATGAAAATAGGCAGTATGGAATAAATGGAACTTTTAGCATATATATCTTTGTTTTATTTGATAGTGTGGCTTTTTGTTGAGAAATTGCCTAAATTAATCGGTTATATTTACGAGCAACTAAATGAGTAGAGACAACAGGCTATGTAATATAGAGTACCTCAACGGCTTGCTCCGTCACGACCTGCTCTTGGATATGGCCACCAACCCCGAAAACAACTCCGACCACGACGGCAGGTATCTAAACCTTGACGGCGAAGGAACTAATGTAACTAATGGCACGTTTGATTTAACTACTACGGGATTTATAGAAGCAGATGATTACAATACTTTAAGTATTTTACCAGTAGGTAGCTACACTTATCTTTCAGGTGATGGATTTTTTAACCGTGGATTAACTATTGCCATTCCCATAAATGTAGGTGGTGATTTTTCTTATGGTTGGAATGGGACAGAGCATCACAAGTTTGGCAGTTCGGGTCAGGTTGAAATCAGCGATGATGGTTTAATAACTGCCATAAGCTTGGCAGTTGATACTGATACTCTCGTAGTAGATGCAGTGAATCATAGGGTGGGGATTGGGACAGTTACCCCTTCTGCCCTTCTTGATGTTAATGGCGATGTAGATATAGCAGGTTCAACTTCTATAGGTGAAGGTGTAGCAACCGCAGGCAAAAAAGCCTTTGCTGGTGGGAATATTGCCACGAACGAAGAAGAAGGTGGAGTTGCAACTCCAAGCATAACTGCAACGGAAGATGGCTCATTAGCTTATGGTGAAGCTGATGCCGATGCTATTGGCGAAGAAGCTGTAGCAATTGCTTCTATAACTGCTTCTGAAAGAGGGGCAGTAGCAATGGGATGTGTAAATGCTACTGCTGGTGAGTTTGAAGATATAACCAGCCAAATAATCGCTTCTGCTGTTTGTTCTTTTGCTATGGGGTTTGCAAGTAGCACCGAAACCCTTGCTGCAACAGCCGTTAATACTTTTGCTCTTGGTAGAAATTTTACAAACTCAGTTGCGGGGACTTTTGCAGTTGGATTCGGAGCCAAGGATTTTACAATATCTGCAACAACTTTAACTTGGAATGGAATAGCAAAGTTGGGAGACGGGGGGGTAACAAATTATTCTGAATTTGAATCTGATGGAACATTGAATCTTTATGGCAGCGCAAGAGTAAAGAAGCAAATTCCAATAGATAATGCAAACTTAGGCAAGGGTTCAACTAAACCAACTCAAGTAATTATAGGTAATTATAATTCTTGGGAATTTGGGATAAATGATGATTCTGTTTTTACTATTCATCTGCCGCATGAGTGGGCAGTAGGGACAGATGTGATAGTAAATATAGATTGGTATATTGACGAATCTGCTGGCGATGAGATTAAATGGGAGATTACGTGGTCTGCTACACCACACAATTCTACTGAAGTTATTGATTCGGCAGGAACATCTGTCGATACTGGTGATATAGTTATCCCGACTACGCCTAAATATTTTACAACGAATAGCCTTACAATTTCCGGTGGAAGTTTATCTGCCGATGACCAAATTGGGATAACTTTGAAAAGAATTGCCATTACAGATGGTACTAACCCTGCTAATGAGCCGGCAGTTGTTGATATTCATATTGAATATACTGCGGATAAGTTCGGAGAACCTTTGCCATAAGGAGGCACATAATGAGATTTTATGCAGAAGATGGAAGGATAAAAATTGATAGTTCTATGACTCAAGCTGAAGCTGAGAAGAGGCTTGCCAGGATGCAGGAAAACAGCGCCAAAATCCAAGAACAGATAAATGCAGTTGAAGGCGAACAGCAGGTGGTAGAATTACAAAAAGCCGAACTCCAAGAGGATAAGGATAAGCTCGATGCAAAAGCAGACAACCTGGGAGAGGAGATTAGAAAATTATGAAGCAACAGAACGGAGTATGGATAAGATTTACTTCACTTATTGTCACAGTAATTGTTGTCTTGATTGTAATAGGCGGCTGGAAGGGTACTATCGAGACTAAGGTTCAGGCCAATACTAATCGCGCAACACAGGTCAAGGCTGAGGGCTGTATTAAATCAAGAGATAACGAAAAGGTTATAATCGGTATGGCCAAGGATATAACAGCCATTAGAAAGCTCTTGGAAAATGAATCTCGAAGATAGAAATATTGTTCAGGCAAAGACTATTAAAAGCCTGGAGAAGATAATCGCTATTCTCAAGGGTGAAGTTTCTGCTCTGAAAAAGGGCAATCTCGAACTAAGAGAGTACATTCGTGAGTATCTACAAAAATAATCCCCCCGCCGGCATAGCCTCCGTGCCATTCCGTTGCCGACGAGGGAGGAGGAGAGTGCTATATTACTGTTTGCATTCTTGTTAAGTTTTCTTCAAATATTTTCTGCTTCATTACCTCAACATATTTAGGTGTTATATCTTCATCATCATATTTATGAGTACGTAATCTATTGGTTATAGCTACTCTTTTCTTATGACAGACCTTGCACGGCCCCATTAGCCAGCGCCGGTCTGGGTAGAAATACTCTTTAGTTGCAGGCAATCTCCTACCACACTTACCTGTGCATAGCTTTGTTTTCATTTAGTGCCTACATTCTATCTATTGATAACTTTATTACCATTATCATAGCAATGCCGAATATCGGGAAAAGGATGCAAAGAGATGCAGTAAGCATATAGTCACCTATGTTGCTATCGCACAATCTGGACATTTCAATCTGAGAAAGAACCCCGCCGATTGTAACTCCCGCGATGCCAAGTGAAGTAACGCCAAATAATAGTTTTTTCCAAACAGGCCATGAATTATTTGGTGGCTCCCACGAACCCTCTAACATGGAATAAGCTTCACTTAAAACAAACTTTCGGCCAGATTGCCTTGGTCTATGATATGAAACCTGAGGATTTATATCTGACCTTTCGGCTATTTCTTTTTTTTGGGTTTTCCCTAACTTTTTCATTATTTTTCTCCTGTGATTTTCTTGGCTAAATCCCAATTAGATGCAACTAACACCCAACATAAAATCAAGCCGAGTATCACTAATATTACCATTAATACCATTGCTACAATCGGCCCAAGCCACATCCCCAATATCGCAAACCCTCCAAGTATCAAAGCAGTCCCTATCACTTCCACCACTTTCAACCCGATAAATACCGCTACTGTTTTAAGTTTCATTTTGCCTCCAATACATTTTTATGGATACGCCCACTTATTACTCCGAGCGAGCGCAATCTATCTATCTGGTATCTGGTTAAAAATTTGCGGCTTAATACATAATCATCTAATATCACCTCTATTCTCTCGCAGTGATTACATTTGAACGTCCAAAAATTGTCTGTGATACCGCCTGGCCCACTCCCTTTTATCTTTGTTACTACCCACTTGTGCTTTGCCCAATCTTCGGCTATGTCAGCGCCCTTTTTGTAGTTCTTTTTGGCCTGTGCTTTGAGTTCCCCGCTTACATAATCTAAAGCGTCAATTTTTTTCGGCACAGAATTTGATTCGACCTCAAATCCCAATCTCTTTTTGAAATCTTCATATGTAAAACACCTCTTCTTATTGTTAAAAAGTGTTACCTCTACCCATCTATTTGATGTTGCTTCAAAGCCCCAATGCCTATCATTCAAGTCTACAGACATTATATATTTATCTTCGGTTTTTTTTGTTCGGGGCCAGATTATATTAATGTTGGTCTTGCCCCATACACACCCTGCTACTAATAATATTAAGATTAAGATTTTAGCTTTCATTTCACTTTCTCCTTCTCTAAATATTCATAACACGAACAATTTGCATCGCATATAGGAACTTCTTTCAAATTGAGGGGGATTCTAAAAGAGGCAACGGCTGTTTGCCCTGATTTCAAAGTCATTCCTTGCTTGAACTCAACTGGGGCGTTGTCTTTTTTCCATTTTGCTCTTTCAGCGGCTTCAATTTCTTCGAGAGTCTGGACAGGCTCGCTGTTAGCATCTTCCCGCCAAGACCAGGCATCTTTAATATCTCCCGTAACCTTTACGCCAACCCATACAAGGCACAAAAGTAGCCCGCACAATAACAATATCTTTGTTGTTTTAGCTTTCATATCATTCCTTTCTATATTAATGTCCTAACTCTTTTATATGGATATACTTCCTTAAATAGCAGTTCGGTTGCTACTACGTCCTCGTCACAGTGGCGCTGGACTATTTTCAGGTCTCTGTCGCTGCCATCCCTTGCTCTCTGCCATACATCCCAGTCAATAGGAGTCTGCTTGCAGGGTATTTTTAACAGCTTGCAGATATGCTTCATTGAATTTGATTTCATCTTAAACTTGGCCTTAACAACATCATATAAGTCTATTATAACAAGTTCCTTCTCTTTAGGGAAATCTTTTATGCCCCATCTCTCGGCGCGGGTTCGCATAAAGGGGATATCGTGGCGCTGATACCTACCGCCTGTATCCTTGCCGTAGTACACAACTAAATGGTCGAAGTTCTTAACATCCTTACAAAACTGTTTTATTATCCGCTTGTCCCTGATTCTCCAATTCAATACCTCTTTGCCGGTAATGGTAGCCTTAATAATTTCGCCATCTAATTTCTTTATAGAATAGCAAAAGGCAAAACCCCAGTCCGCTAATAGTTCAAAAGTCTCTATATCAAAGAATCCTACTCGATGTACTAAGCCACGTTCTCTATCGAAGCAATTCCTATGGCTATGCCCTGTATGGCCGTGGATACATCTAAACGATTTCCTTGCGTAATGTTCCGTTAGTTCTTCTATCAGTTCAGCCTTGGTCATTTCGTTAAGATTCATTTGGTTCTCCTAACCACTAAGGCTCTAACTGGATTGTGCCAGTTTTAATCCTTTTGTCTGCTATGGCAGTTTTTAATCGCAAATATACCGGATATATTTTCTTGTATTGCGATTCCTTAGTTCTTTCTACATCACAACGCGGTACATTGTACTGGAAAAGATATTCTTCAATATCCCGACAATTAAATATTGGTGTACCAACCCAGAGGGTAGTTCTAACGATAAACGTATCTTTGATATAGCTGTCTCTTTCTACTTCCTGCTCAATAGTCCCTCGTTTGTCACAGCCAACCACGCCCAATATAATAAAAATAAGCATAATCATTGTCTTTTTCATTTTTTCATCCTTGAAATTATTTAATTCTCCTATAACCTAAGTTCCAAAGAAACATCCCTATTTCTCTACTAACACGGTCAACTATCTTTTCACTTTTTGTCCAACTCTCTGCGTGTAAGGCTTCGTGGATAGCTGTAATTAATCCTTTGCGCCTATCTAAATCTGTAAATATCTGCAAGTATCTGTCTTTAGGTGAATACTGGTCACACACACCATTGGCGCCGTCAGGGGCTATTTCTATCCTGTATTTTCTACCGTTAAATGTATGTGTTTTTACTTTCATTTTCTCTGCTTCTCCAGTTTCTCTTTTATTGCCGGCCTGACAATCTCTTGCAAGAACTTCTCGCCGTACCTCTCGCCCTTCTTACTCTTAGCTATCAGGCATAGCGTGAGGTCGTCGTTTATTGTCATCCATTGGACTACATTAACCTGTTTCATACTCCCATCGGCACTATGTCTTTGTAAAGTAATATCTGCTTTTCTTGGGTCTCAAACAACTGTTTCTCACCTTGACAGCCAGAGGACAATTCCCACCGAGGGGCAAGAATAATGCCCTCAAATAGCGTCTTGTTTATTATCAAGTTATCAAGACTTATCCAAAGGTCACGCTCATCATTTTCTAAGAAGTCAGGCCAAGCCATGTGTATTGGGTGCGTATGGCAGATTGGTGCATAAATCCTGTAGCCTAATTTCAACAGCTTCGCCGACCTTATACAACACAAATTAAAATTAGCAGTTTCAGCACGCTTGTCCTTTGCGGTGTAGGGGTGGGCAAAATAATATAATTCTTCTTCTCTCATAGCCATCCTTTCTGATTAATTAATCTCCATACAGCTTCATTCTGTTCGGCTATTGTCATTTCTCTATTGTCAATTATGGCATCGAAACCATTATCGGAATCCCATACCAAAGCATACAAGGGATTTTTTCGCGCTATTATTTCTTTTCTTGTAGCATTTCCCTGCTTCTCCATATGATCCAACGCCGTCTCGCTTTCGTGCTGGTCGTTGTGTGGGTTTCTAAGCAATCGTATAACGTGACCGCCTAAATCCTGAATGCACTTGACCTCGTTGGGAAAGCGGACATCGGGAGTTAATATGACATAGTCAAGAAAATCACTTTCTTCATCTTCCCCGTCGTCATATGCAACCTTTTCTTTATACGCCCGAACCCAACAATCGGTATCAAGTGACCGAAACCAATCTGTGCCAATTATTTGTAGAACCTCACGAATAGATTTTCCACATGACAATATCTCGTTCTTGTCCTCGTCACTACCATTGACTTTATTTAGAACAGTTCCAAAACACACACATACAATCTCCTTTAGATAATCGGCAAAAGCAATTTGACCTGCACATTGCAATTTTAGTTCCAAAAAATCTGTCACCGTTGTTTTCCCTGATTGTTTTTTGCCTGAAATTCCTATGATTTTCATCTTTATTCCTTTATCCAATCAATAAATCGTTCCCACCATAAAGCTGGGTATATGAATAGTAGTGTTATGTAAAACTTCATTCTTTCTCCTTGCTGAGAGGCGGTGGATTTTTTGGCTTCCAGTGAGTAATTGTTAAATATTTGTGATAATTCAAATCATCCTCTATGCGCTCATTGTTAGGGCGAAATTGACCCCCCTCATAAGTACCTATAGCATATAGATACTCGCCATCACGATGCAAGGCAAAAAGCAGGTGTTCGCTATTTTCTTCCGGCAATCTCTCCGTTACAAGTATCCAGCGAAGTTTATCTTCGGCGGTTTTTAGCTTCTCTCGTAATCTATCCGCCATAGCTTCGCTGGCATGTAAAAGGCAAGTAGTTGCTTTTAGCTTGGCTGTTAAGTCTGCATTTATATTTCGCAACTTTGATTCTAAATCTTCTCCTGCTAAACATGACATGCAAGTTAATGGAGGACATACCCAACTGCCGCATTTTTCGCATTCTCCGCCCCTGCGATTTTCTAATATGGTATTTTCCTCTTTCATTTCTTTATTCTCTGCGGTGAGGGTGTCGAGCATATCACAGGATTCGTCCAAGCGGTCAATATATTGCCTAATACATTTAGAAAGATTTTGTTGAGTAACTTTTTTGGCTATTGTTACCTGAAATTCTTTCGTCTTTTTTGCAAACTCCGTTGGCTCAGGCTCTTGCTGTAACAGGGCGAGGGCTTGGGCAATAATTATACGCCAAGATTCTTTTATGTCTTGTTTTGTGTCAATATCCAAGTCTCCAAGAAAATGGTCACCACCGCTTCTATCACAAATATCATTCCAAATCTTTTCTATGATTTTATTTTCAATCGCTTCTTTCATTTTGGCCTCCTGTTTTCCTGTACACTCATCATTTCACCTCTGCTAAGTTAAACACCCATATTTGGTATTCCTGCGGCGGTTAATGCTTCGCCAAGAATATATACTTCTGGGCTATCCCATAACTCTTCACCTTCATCGGATTTTTTATCTTGAAAGTCAGCAGCTTCATCGGCATCATCTACTATGCCATCTGGCAAACCTGCATTCCACCGAAGATATGTAGAATCATTATCAACCATGAGAACCCAATCTTTCAACTTACCTGATTTGAACGCACCTGCTAATTCTTGAATGTTTTTGTATTTTGCCATTATATTTTCCTTTCACTAACGGTTTCAATTCACGGTTTAAGTTCTTAACTAACAGCCAGGCAAAGCGGCGGGGAGAGATAATCCAAAGCCTCTTAGGTAATATGTTTGCCATCCATGCAAGCCAAGCACATACGTCACTACAGTATCTCTCATCATCATTCTGCAAATAGGGCGCAAGCATAAAGAAGCCCGTAAATAATCCCCATTTATCATAGGGCTTGCCTTCTTGCCTTTTGGCAAGCAAGAGCATTAGTTCATATCGCGTGTCTGTTACAGTAGCTTCTATGTACCACCACCGCCGGGGATTCCTTAGAACCTCACTGGCAAGGGCAAAGCGTACACCTTGTGCGTCACGCATTGTAGAGGAGAAGCATTGGCCAGTAAATTGCGGAACTGAGTTTATTGCAAATGGTTCCAAATCAATCTCTGGTGTCATTGTAATAAACTTCCCATCCTCGTCTGGAAACCACATCTCAACATGGCTGAAAAAATGCTTCCGGATATATTTCCACATCTTCGGCTTCCAACAATTCAAGGCAAATGTCCAGATAGCAATTCCGTAGCCTATGAAATTATCCTTCCATTGACCTTTGCGCCATACAGGCATATAGAATACGTATCTAATCTTTTTCATTTCTCTCCTAATCGCCAGACAATGAAATGCTTTAGTTCGGGAGAATCAAGCAATTCTCTAAATTCTCCTTGTGAACCAGCTTGGCAGAACTGACGTATTATCTTCATTGAGAAATTATCTTTTCTTGAAAGCCAATCCTTAATTACGTCTATTATTAGTTGTGCAAATAACTGTTTCCACATAATCATTCTCCAATCTTAAATAGGCATCTGTAATTCTATTTACCCATAGCCGTTAGCTTCAATCTGGCTCTTTCAAGTGACCATTGGCCCAACTATCATCAAGCGTTTCCTCTGAGGGCAAAACTGTTATGGCATAGCCTTCGCATGATGCTATTCCTAAGAAACCAAAATCAAATCTTGAGCCATTAATAAATCGGGGGTGATTAGACCGAACCACCCTCATCGCCTTTTTGTAGTGGCTGTTTTCCGGCAGCCATTGAACAACTATATATTTCATTTCACTACATCCTTTCATTTACATTGAGCTTTAAGGGCTAACTCTACCGAAGAAACTTTCGCCAAATTATGTTTTATCCATCGGCAATCGTCGTAAAACACAATAGCCCACGGTACTCTTGCCATTTGTCCGGTTTCCATAACAATCTTAATGCTTGAAACACCTTTTTGGCGAACACTTATATATTCCTCATTGTTTAAGTGGATAGTTGATATTGCTTGTCCTTCAAAAAATTCATACTTACTCATCATTCGCCTTTCTGGTCAGCCATTTGGTATCTCCTGCACTCCATCATCTGATATTGCAAATCCACAACACGCTTTTATTGCTTTATTGGAACGGCGAAGCAATTCGAGCTTAGGCTTGTCTGCGATTATTGCCTTATGAATATCTTCTACTGTTTTAGCCATATCTATCATTTGGTCGTAATAACTCTTGCGATAATTCATCTGCAACCAAAGCATATCAAAAGCTATTGCGTGTAATTTATTGTCTGGCAAAATATGCAACTTTGGCCTTTTCAGTTCAGTTAGTCCAGTCCCATAAGGTGTTAATAGCCCCCAAAATTCCGGCAGTTCTTCGGGCTTACAAATTCCTTTTTCAGCAACTATCCAATGTGCTGTTCCAGCGGGTTTCATTCTTGCTTTTGAATGTAGGGTTTTTCTATTGCCGAAAGTGTTTAAAAAGTCACTACGAGAGACTTTGACTTCAAAAACACAGACATACCACCTGTCAATATCACCAAAAATCTTCCATACATCTCCATTATTTATATCCATCCGCATATACTTTTTTTTCAGACCTGAATGACGTGTGTATTTTGTATGATATTCGTCGTGCATTCCTGCGATAGCGACGAAATCAGCCACATAGCCTATGCTATTAAACTCTGGTAATCCGCACATCTTAAACGAGCGATTACTTATCCACCGAACAAGCATATTCTGTAATTCTATATGTCGGTAGCTTCTGCTCATGGATACTCCTGTACCTGAAGGTCTTTAGTTCCCATTGCCGCTCCCTTGTACGAGTTCTATAAAATCATTAATATCTATAGTAACATAGTCACAGCCTTCATTATTCCTTGAAAAGATTACCGCCCAATTCTTGTGTCCGGCATCACGCTTGACCTGGGCTATTGATTTCCAGATATTCAGCTTCTCTCGCTTCTTGCATTCAAAGACCCAGTTTTCTAACGGCCCCGACAAGTTCCGCAAGTCACCCTTAATATCTAATCCGCCGGAACAGGGCGTTCTCCTGACATTACAGTTGAAGGCTTTGGATAGCAGCTTGGCTATATGCCGCTCATAGTCTTTGCCCTTTTTTTGAGAATTGATAGGCATTGCACCCTCTCTAATTTGATTCCATTCTTTAACTGGGTGAGTTTGAGCTTGATTTTCTCATCTGGTTTACATTTAAGGGCGGGGCAGAAGGTACTCCATTGTCTTGAGCAAAAATTACACAACGGTTTGCCGTGCCAGTATTCTTCAAAAGCATCCCATTTTGGTTCTTTACTGTATAACGTAACATTAAAATCGCCCCGATAATCTCTTGCTAAGCACAATGTTCTTGTTTTCATTTTATCTCCTTCTTCAGTAGTCTTGCGATTTGTTCATTATCCTTTGCCATATCTTCACTTATACTCTTTTTTTGTGCTGCTGTCAAGTATGTTTTTGGGTCAATATTGATTCTTTTCGGTTCAGATCTGCGATA
>LAZR01002038.1_pt1 | contig 12082 bp, 15 predicted proteins | sample 329461 | NCBI WGS metagenome assembly LAZR01 (sample SAMN03002196, study PRJNA259156) | marine sediment metagenome | biome: sea floor; feature: Hydrothermal impacted sediments; material: marine sediment; isolation source: Loki non-amplified sample from Loki's castle hydrothermal vent sediment ...
GATTTACGTTTAACTAAAATTCACAAAAATATTATATAAATCATATATCAAAGCTATTAGAATTATATTCTTCTAAAATTTGAGAAGATTTACTGAGTGAAATATCGTCATTTAATAATCTGCTTATTATTTCTTTCAATTTTACACTTCCTTCCATAATCGGTTCAAAACTTATTTCATCCTTCCCATAGTAGTTTTGATTATAAGAATTACCATACTTTATAACTTTCAAATAATTTCTGATGTTAACTTCAATCCCTTTTCTCATTGCGATTATTAATGCTGAGCTTTCATGTTTTGATTTTATCAGATTAAATTTATCTTGAATTTTAATTTTCGATGATTTTGCCTCATCTACTAAGTAAACTTTCATCTTTTTTCTATTCTCAAAGTTGCTGAAAATTTTTTTTAATAGGTCAATAGTTATAGGTATTACTCCGCTGCCAATTTTGAAATTTAATCTTAATAGATTTAAGTTTTTTTTCTGAAAACATATAATATATTTATTTATTGTTTCTATAAATAATTCTTTTTCATAAATAGTATGAGCATGTAAATAAAAATCGTCCAAGAAAACTATAATTCCAATATGTGTAGTACCAGGATCAATAGAAAAAGTTAATTCTGAATAAAAATCTTTAAATTCTATCTTAACTGCTGCTAATATTTCTAAAATATAATGATTAAAATTATCAGTGCTAGAATATGGAAGAATAACTAATTTTTCAGGGATATTTTCTAATTTCTTAATTTCATCTAAAGTAGTTAACACAATCGAAGAAAGGGTAGGAAGCTTTCTACCAGTATATAGGATTTCGAAATCAATGTTTAATCGCTTTAGTTCCTTATTTAACTTATAGAAAAAATTTAAATTCTCAGTATAAATATATAAGGGTTTATAGCTCAAATTATAATTATTAATATTAGCCAAAATTAATAATTTTTAATTATATGAAATTCCCAACATCAAAAATAAATACGTTAGCTAAAAATTTCGAATCTGAGAAAGGTATTTATTCAGTGTGGGGTGATTTTGGTGTAGGAAAAACTACCTTTGTTCTTCAAACGGCACTCAATGCTACAATTAATGGTAATAAAGTCATTCTTATATACACTAAATCAAATTTCCCCACTTTCAAAATTAAAATTCTTTTTAAAAATTATTTAGAATATCTTGATAAATTAATTGTTATACAACCAAATGATTTCACTGATCTATGCAATTTAGTTTTTAATTTAGAATTTTTAATTTTAAAAAAAGAAAAAGAAAAAGATAACCCTTATAAATTAATTATAATTGATTCATTAACAGATTTATATCGAATAGAGTTAAATAGAGATAAAAAGGAGACAAACTATAATTTAAATTATCAACTTAATCAAATACTGGCAAATTTAACATATTTAAATGAATTTTACAATATTGATATCTTGATTGTGAATGAAACTACAAAGTTGAGGATTAATAACCACTTTATAGATAAACAGAGTGGAGGGCAGGTTATGGATTACTGGATTTCATTAGATATTAAAATTGAAAGAACTCAGAAAATATGTAATAGACAGATTTTGTTAACAAAACATCCTGAAAACTCACAAATAAAAATTGAGTCTATTTTAACTGAGAAGGGATTTATATAGTTTAAATATATGAAATAAATGTAGATTAGTTGGATTTTAGGAATGAATAACAAAGTTGAGAATAATTTCAGCATAATAAATGAAGGATCAGCTAAAATTTATATTCATAGCACCGATCTAAATTCAATCCCCTCAAAGTCTATGACAGTTTTTTTTAATAATAAAATGGAAATTAACAGGGATGTTTCAAATTTAGCAATTTTAGCATATAATAATTTATTTAATAAAAATTCTCTTATAATCGTGGATGCTATGGCTGCCTCAGGTGCAAGTTCAATAAGAATGTTAAAAGAATGTAATAACATTAAAAGAATATATATTAATGACAAAAATCCATTAGCTGTTGAGTTGCTTTACAAAAATATTTTATTAAACGAATTGGGTAGTCATAGTGCCCATATTAAGATATCAAAAAAAGATGCGAATCTATTACTTCATGAAATAGAACAAAAATCATTTCTTCAACTTAATACTGATAACCAAAAACCAAATATTATTTCCATTGATCCATTCGGAGCTCCAAATTTATATATGGATTCAGCTTTTAAAGCTATTCAAAGCCATAATGGTTTATTATGTATAACAGCTACTGATACAGCTGTTTTATTTGGGATTAAGCCAAAAGCTTGCATAAGAAAATATTTATCAAAACCTCTACATAATGAATATTGTAAAGAAATTGGAGCAAGAATACTAATACATTTTATATCTAGTATCGCAAACGTGAATAAATTGGGAATTATTCCCTTGTTAACATTTTATACTTCACATTTCATAAGAGTTTTTTGTATCACAGTCAAAGATAAAAAGAAAATTTCTAAATTAATCGAAAATTATGGATATATTATTCATTGTAATAACTGTGGGCATCGAAATATTATAACAAATATTATTTCAGACATATTTCATGAATGTCCTTTATGTAATAAAAAAAAAATTGATTACGCGGGGCCACTTTGGATTGGTGAAATACATAATGAAGATTTCATAGAAGAATTATCTAATTTGATTGAAAAAACTCAATTTAGGAATAAGAAGAGAATTACTAAACTATTAAATATTATTAAAGAAGAAATTAGTATGCCAATTTCATATTATAATATACATAAATTATGTCAGATTTTAAAAATCCCGATGATACCAAAATTAGAAAAACTCATCAATGGTATTAAAGAAAAGGGGTATGCTTGTTCAAGAACCCATTTCGATTTTTTATCGATTAAAACAAACTTAAATGTTGAAAATATTAAGCAATATTTATTGAAAATACAGTAAAATAAATTGGAATCGCTTTGTCTAATAAGTCTAATGCACATAAAAAAGATCCTCATTATAAACGAGCCAAACTAGAAGGATATCGTGCGAGATCAGCCTATAAACTCTTAGAGATTGGAAAAAGATTTGACCTTTTTAAAAGAGCATTTTATATTTTAGATTTAGGGTGTGCTCCAGGTTCCTGGCTTCAAGTTTCAAAAAAATTCGCTGAAAAAAACTTAAATATCTATAAAGATCAATTTTATAACAGAGATCATTATAAAATTATGGGAGTTGATCTAAAAAAAGTATATCCTATCGAAAACATTAAAATTATTAAATCTGATATAACTAAACCGGAATTTCAGAAATATCTCGCTGAATTCTTTCAAAGCAAATTAGATTTAATCTTATCAGATGCTTCAGTAAATAAAATAGGGAATAAGTTTACCGATCATATAAAACAAATTAATCTTTGCTATAAGGTTTTTGATATATCTATTAAATTCTTAAAATTTAAAGGTAATCTGGTAATTAAAGCTTTCCAAGGTTCAGATTTAAACAAATTGTTGAAAGTAATGAAAAAGGAATTCAAATTCTTAAAATCTTACAAACCAAAATCTTCACAAAAAAAAAGTAACGAGATTTACATCATCGGATTAAAGAAAATATAAATCATTTATCACGTAATTGTGATTTAATTTCATCGAAATTTATAATGTATTCTTCTCCTCTTGATTTCGTTTCAAACCATTCTGTGAGCCATATGCAAAATTTAGGATTAAACTGATCTAAATTAGTTTCATTACATTTATCTCGGAAAGGACATATAAAACAGGGTTGGCGAGAAAACATGTTCCAAATGAAATCCTTTCTATTTTTATCTACTTTTAGATCTTCTGTTTTTAAATCAATTCGTGTAATTGAAAAAATATGCTTAGTCCATGATGCTTCAACTAATTCTCTTCTCATTTTAATTTTTGATTGTAGTGATAATAGATCTAAGATCTCTTCCAGATGATTTTGTTCAATATTACTTAGTTTTAATAGATCGTCGAACAAAATGTCTTTCTCTTGATTGATTATATTTAGAATTGATTTTTCGTCTTTTCGTAAGGTTCGGTTGAATTTTTTTCTCTTTTCTTCAATCCTTTCAATTCTTCTTTCAATATCTGATTTTTCATCGATAGGACCTTCAATATGTTCTTTAATCTTACATTTATGACGCGATAAATATGCAAAACTCTTCCCACAATAAGGACAGACTTCTTTTTTTTTTTTCAATTTTTTCTACTTTTTTAATAATATTAATAAATTTTTCCATTGAAGGTAGAATGACATAATTCGAATAAGTATGATAATATTTTTCATGATCATTCTAAAATTAATTTTACGTTTTTAATAAAGAAATTAAATAATATATCGTATAAACTTAAATTAATAAAATTGAATAAAAATTTTATAAAATAGAATTAATTGATAGTTTTGGAAATAGACGAGATCCTAAAGGTTAAGAAACATCAAATTACAATCCCAAAAATTGTAGTACTTGAATTTCAAGAAATTAAAAATATTATTCTTAAATTAAACTCGGGATCAAAAAATTTTAATGAAATTTTAGGGGGAGGATTCTGTCCGGGAAGAAATTATCTGATATTTGGAGCTCATAGAACCGGAAAAACTCAAATTGCCCATCAATTATGCATCCAAGCATTTAAATGTTTTTTTAATCTAAAGGGAATTGGTAATCATAGCTTAAATGTTTATTATTTTGATACAGAAAATACTTTTCGCCCAGAACGGTTAAAAGAATTAGCTTTAAATGCTGGTTTTGAAAACGTAGAAAAGTTTGATTACATTTTGGTTTCTAAAATTATGAGTAATTCTGCTTTCCTTCTTTCCTTAAAAAATTTTGAAAAATTCATCGAAAAAAGTCAGAATGGCGTGTTGATAATTGATACCATAAATAATCATTACAATTCAGAAATAGCGGACCAATTAGTCTCTGTTAATATTGCAAAAATGAGATTTATGAAAATTTTAGAATTAATAAATAGATTTACTCGTAAATATAATTTGATTACTATAGCTTTAGCTCAGGTCACTTCAAATCTAAGTGAAAAATATTGGACTCCTGTTATTCCTGTAGGAAATCAAATCCTAAATCATTACTTTTCAGAATATATATTTTTAGAATATAAAGATGAAAATCAAAGATACGTCCAATTGGTAAATTCTCTTGAGCTTCCTGAAAGGAGATTAACTTTTAAAATAACCTCCTCCGGGATTCAAGATCATAAAATTTAAATCTATCATTTATAATTATCAACAAATTCTTCAACTGAAAGATTATTAAAATTATTGAGCCTTATTTGAGAATTGACAAAAATAAATTCATTTACTATCTTATTTCTGATCCATTTGATTAATTCAACTGCGTACCGGAGTTTCTTTTGTTTGATAAAGCTTCCTTCTTGATCTTTTTTTATATTTAGTTTAGAATACTTTCCAATTATATTTTTGAAATCCATACCTATTAAATATAATTTATTGAATGGTGCTAACATGGTTCGTAAAAAGAAAAGAATTCTATCCCCATCTGTAAATCCTCCTGGATTAATTACATTCTTATTTGGTTCTACTTGCGTTGTACCAATAAGATTCTGAAATTTAATAATGTTTTGCTTAAAGGATCTAATTTTTTTGATGTTATCTCCATGAGCATGAATGATTAGAAAATCGGGATAATTAAATTCACTACTAGTAATTCCGTCTAAATCTGTAAAAATGGCATCTACTGGAATTAATTTTTCTTTTAAAAAAACTGCAGCACCGTCCGCTGCTAAATTAATACTTTTTCCAAAAATACTCATCCCTAAATTTTCTATTATATAATCTACAGTTACTTCTAAAGACGGACCACATCCATAGATAAAAATATTAGATTTTTCTTGTATTCTTTTTTGAAACGAGAAAATTATTTCGTCAAGATGCCATTCTTTAGCTTTTAAGTCTAAAACTTTTGATAAGTATTCTCTAGCTCTATAATCTTTATTATAATCAAAATTGAAATCATTAATAATTTTAAAATACCAATCCTTAAATTCAAAATAAAAATCCAATTGTTCTTTAGGTTTAAATTCCATGTTATCTTTAGATCTCAATTTAATTAAATCTTAAATAACATTTTAATTTATATCTTCATTAATAAAATATATCATTTAATTCAATATAATTACAATTCAATAAAATAATTAATTAAGAGTTTGGTATAAATGACTAAATGGTTTACTAAAACACACCAATGGTTTGATGATGAAACTAAAGAGGTAGGAATTACACCTTTTGCAGCAGAACAACTTGGAGAAATAAGTTTTGTCGATGTTGAAGGGCTTGAAGGAGCGTCCCTAGAACAAGTTAAAATGGATGGAGATGAACCTGCAAGCGATCCTATTGATTGCACCGTAGAATCTTCAAAAGCAGTTGGAGATATATATAGTCCTGTATCTGGAAATGTTATAGCAGTAAATTCAGATTTGATGGATGAACCTGAAAAGATAAATGAAGATGCTTTTGCAGCATGGCTCTTTAAAATTGAGCCTTCAAATTTTGATGCTGAAAAAGGAAATTTAATCGATGAATCAGCCTATAAAACATTTGTAGAATAATTGAATTCTATATTAAGATTATATTTTCAAAATATTCTTCTTTTTTTATTTTATAAAATTATTCTTTTAATCACTAATTTTTATATTAAATTACTTTATTTTAGAGAGTTTTTATGAATTAGAATATTATTCAAATCAAAGTTATGGAGTAAATATTCTCATCTTCACGAATAGCTTATGTAAAAATTATCATCAAATACCTATATTGTCATCTATATTAGACTCTGATATCTCTATGGAGTTCCCAATTGAAAGTTTAATTTTTCTAAAACAGCAAATATTTGTGATAGAATACTTTTTTATTCAAATTTGGCCAGTTTTAGAACCTAACATATATTGGAGTAAAACAAAGGATATTAATATCATTATAACTCCAATAGTTAATATCCAAACAGCCATTTTTTTATTATATACATATTTGGACGCTTGGTAAAGGAATATAAATCCCATTGAACTAGAAATAATTAAAATTGAAGCAACAATTCCCTCAAGTATAAAACTTTCATGAACATCTTTAAATATAAATATAGGGTCTCCTGCCTGGTTAGAACCTAAAGCAGGAGGTTCTCTGATCATTAGATATACTACTCCTGTTTGAAGAACAAATAATATTGTAAGTATAGCTATTATACTTAATGATCTTACAGGCATAGGAAGGGAAATTCTTGGTATTTTTAACTTCGGAAAATGAATTTTAGGTTTCCTAATTGATTTACCAAAAATCCAAGGCGTTTTGCTTTTGATCTTCTCTATTACCGTTTCAGAACCAATTATATCTTCTTTCTTTGGTGTTTCTTTAACTAACGGTTGTTTTTGCATAATGTTATGAAATAAATATTATTTCAAATTTATTAAGTTTTTTAAATAATTCAAAAGAAAATGGGAAATTTTAATTTAATCTGTTAAGTAGATTTATCAAGAATTTCCAGAACTTTGCGACGGATTTAATTAATAATCTTTCATCAGGGGAGTGAGCACCTACAATTGTAGGTCCAATTGAAATCATTTCCAAATGCGGAAATTTTTCTTTTAAAATACCACATTCCAAACCAGCATGAATTGCTTTAATTTTTAGATCGTGCATAAACAAATCTTTATATGTCTCTTTACATTTTGACAGAATTTTTGATTTAAAATTAGGAATCCAACCCGGATATTCAGTATCAATCTTAAATGTTATTTCTAAATCACTTAAATCTAACAATGCTTTAATTTTTTCCCAAATTACCGTTTTGAAATATTTACTTAAACTTCTTTGACTTAATTTGATTTCGATGTCATTTTCTCTAGTTGTTATTACTGCAAAATTAGTAGATGTAAACACTAAGCCATCGATTCTAGGATGCATAGAAAGTGGGCCATTAGGTATTAGATATACAATATTTAACAATTCATCCTGAACCTTTTTAGATAAAACACTATTTTTTTCATAATTCCCTAACTTCTGTACCGATAAATTTAAATTTAATTCAATGCCCTCAAAAATTATTTTCATATCATTGAAAAGTGAATTTATATAATAGTTGATTTTTAAAAAGTTCCGTTCTTCAATAAAAATAACACTACTTGCCTCACGAGGTATTGCATTAGTTCTATTTCCACCATCTAAAGAACATATATGCATCTGATACTTTTTATTTAAATTCCAAAGTATTTCACTTAAAATCTTTAAAGCATTTCCTCTTCTTAAGTAAATATCTACTCCAGAGTGTCCCCCTATTAATCCATACACAAAAATTTTAACTGGAATAAGTTTTTCCTTAAACTCATTTATATTTACTCTATCAGTATTTATAGAATAAAAGGTAACTATTCCTCCAGCGCATCCAATAGTTGCAGCATCATCCTCTTCAGAATCCAGATTGATCAAGAAGTTTCCATCAATTAAATCATCATCTATTTTAAATGCGCCTCTTAATCCTTGTTCTTCATCTACAGTAAATAATAAATCCAATCCTAATGATTCAAAATGTAATTCTTTATTTTGAATTTTCTTCATAAGTGTTAAAAGATAACATATTCCTACTCCATTATCAGCGCCTAAAGTAGTTCCTTCAGCTGTAAGCCAATTTTCATTATCAAGCTCATAAATTTTTAATTTCAATGGATCCGTTGAAAAATCGTGTGTTATCGATTGATTTTTCTCACATACCATATCAAGATGACATTGTAATACTCCTCTTGATTTCTGTGTTAATGTTGAAGGAATTCTTACCACAATGTTTCCAGTACTGTCAACTTGAGATATAAAACCGAATTTCTGTGCCTCGGCCTTGATAAATTTTCTTATTTTCTCTTCATGTTCGGAACATCGTGGGATTTTAGAAATCTGTTCAAAATATTCCCAAAATTCAGAAGGATGACCTAAATCTTTCAAATTTATCATTTTTTTAACTTTCAATCAAATTATATATATTAATTTATTTATAATAATTATAAAAAAAGCTAGTTTCCTTATAATATTATTTAAAGGCTGATTAGATGAGTTGGAAAGATATATATTCAGAAGTGAAGAAACGTAAAATGGAAGCACTCGATAAGAAAGACATAGTACAAGCTGTTGAAAAACATGGGAAAATTCTTGCAGTTAATGGAAGATATGAAAAACCAAAGAAAGTAATTGGGCATATGTATGCGTTTTTAAAGAAAGTGATCAATGAAAAAGAAGTTATAAAAGAAAATTTATCTCGATATGATGTAATATTGATTGGTTGTCCTGGTAATGCCCTCCCCCATGCATCTCATCCTAAGATCAGAGATTTTGTTATAAATGGCGGTTGGTTAATGACAACTGATTGGGCTATTAGGAGTATAATTGAAAATATTTTTCCAGGTTTCATTCGGTGGAATAGAGCGAAAACTGCTGATGCTGTAGTTGCTTGTCAAATCCTTGAGCCAAATCATCCATTTCTTGATGGTGTATTGAGTGAAATTCAACAGAGCAAATGGCAAAAACAATCAGCAAAAAATACTAAAAAAAATGAATTTAGATGGTGGTTAGAAACAAAATCTTTTCCCATTCAAGTAATGAACCATCAAGCTGTCAGAGTTTTAATAAGTTCCTGGGAATTACAAAATAAATGGGGAGAGTCTCCCGTTTTAGTAGAGTTCGATTATGGCAAAATGGGAGGCAAAGTTATCCATATGATAAGCCATACACATTTACAGAAAGGTGGAGCTAAAGGAAAATATGCTTCTGCTCTAATCTTAACAAACATACTAGATGAAAAAATAGCTCAAAAAATGGGTTTTTCAAAACCAACAACTTCTAAATATGTTTCTGAGTGGGACTCATCTCAATCTCAACAACAGTTTTTTCAAACCCCCCTAGATAAAAATTTAATTTCCCCGTCTCACCAAGATAATTATTTAACACCATCAACAGGAGTAGGTGGATTAACAGAAACCTCCCAAATAGTTGAAGTAGATGTTAATAATAATAATTTTTCATTTGCTAGTAAATGTATATATTGTGGATATGATTTTGGTGAATATACTGGAAAAATATATCTATGTCAAGCTTGTAATGCGTTTTATCATGAAAACTGTATTAATGTTCAAATGAATGAAGGTACTTGTAAAAATTGCGACAGAATATTATTATGGTAATTAAAAGCATTAATCAACTCAGGCACAAATCTTTGAAAAAAGTAAAAAAAAAATAGGAAATTACAAACAGTAGGTTGGGATTAACTCCATTTTATTCTTCCGTAATAATAATACATTCTTCTTCACATTGAGTCTCACATGCTCTGCAACCAACACAATCTGCCTCGTTTTCAGCAATTATCACAGTTTTACCATTTTCTACTTCTCCAAAACATTCACTGGGACATACTTCATAACAAGTTCCGCAGCCTGAACAAGCTTCCATATCAACTTCAATTTTATAACTCATTTATATAATAACCCCTTTATCTTAAATTTCTTTTAATTTTCAAGTTTAATTTCATATGTTTATAATAAGAAAAAGAAATAGATGGATTTAAACTTCATTTTTATATTTTTTAAGTAGTTTTATAAGTTATTTTTTAAAACTCTCATCCAAAAATTTTTTAATCTGATTTAATCTTTTTTAATTCACAAATAATAAAAAAAAGTGGAAAAAAAAAATCCCCAATTTATTTAATCTTCAGTTATCTCGATTGCCTCATTTGGACATTGGGTCTCACATGCCCGGCATCCTGTACAATCTTCTGCAGTATCTTCATCTACATGACATTTCCCTTCTGAAGGTTCTGTGAAGCATTCACATGGACAGACTTCATAACAAGTTCCATTACCATCGCATAGGGCTGAATCGATTTTAATTTGAAAGCTCATGATCATTATTCACCTACTAGTTTATTTTTTGAACTTTAAAAATTTTAATATCGTCTAATAGTTTAATATTTTCTAAATAAAATATTTTTTTATAAATTTTTTAAAAAGAAAATTGGTAGTTAATTATAAAAATAATAACAAAGAAATTTTTTTTTTAGAATTAATGATTTATGGGGTATGCTATGATGGAGCCCTCGAAAAATTTCTCTGGCCTGTTTTTGAAGAATTAATTATTATGGGATTTGATAAGACACTATATTTAAGAGGTAAGAGACTTGAATATTTACCAGAATCAATTGGAAATTTAAAGTCGATAAAGATTCTCGATTTAGCTAATAATAAATTAACTTATTTACCAGATTTTTTAAAGAATTAACCTCGATTGAAGTTTTAACAGTGAAGGAGAACAAGATATTGAATATTTTCAATCTATTAAAACATTTATCTTCTCTAAACATCCTATGTATTGGAGAAGAACTCATTACTAATGATGTTGAAGAGTTATTAAAAAGAAGAGATGTTCAAATTATTCATAAAACTAGCATTGAGTAAATATTTCATGATTCAAGCAATTTTTAGGTATCATTTAATAGAATGGTTTTAATTGAATAAATTTTTAAAAAATCATATAGTTGAAATATTAATTAACCTTTTATTTAATTTGAATTAAATAAGTCAAAACCTAAAAAAAATTAAGGAGTTGAATTACAATCGCAAAAGATAAGATAATTGGCGCTATAGTGATGATCGTTGGTATTTTAATCGCAATTGTTTATACCATGGGTTCTATCATCGATCTTTTATTTGATACTCTGTGGGCAAACCCTAATTGGGACAGTTGGATCAGACTCTTCGGGATTGACTGGCTTGATTGGAAACTGTTTGTAGTCGCCCCAATGTGGCTTTTAGTCATCCTAATCTCAATTATTGCTATTTGGATTGGCTACAGCATGCTAACTACTCCAGCTCCAGTTCCTCTTGAGGAGTTGGAAGAGGAGCTTGCTGCTGAAGAAGCTGAAGAAAGTGATTAAAAAAATATTAAATAAATTTCTTTTTTTTCGTTTTTTTTATAATTTTCAAAATATTACTTTAAAGTTAAAAGGCGTTGAAATTTACAAATGAACCAATAACGAACAAAGTATTCAAAGAAGAAAATAATCACAAAACTAAATTAGCAAAATGTCAACTTGTATGAG